>Ga0210402_10000093_pt1 | contig 97809 bp, 79 predicted proteins | sample IncBWC7MmetaG_FD_161055 | JGI IMG/M metagenome (GOLD analysis project Ga0210402, IMG submission 161055) | Forest soil microbial communities from Barre Woods Harvard Forest LTER site, Petersham, Massachusetts, United States - Inc-BW-C-7-M | ecosystem: Environmental > Terrestrial > Soil >...
GCTGCAGTTGCCGACCACTGTCTCTACCGTGACGGTCACCGCCAGTTCCGCCGGTTTGAGGAACGTGAACTTCGTCGAGTATTCGGTTGCCGGACCCGCAGCCAACATCGCTGTCACCGGCGGCAATCAGCAAATAGCGCCTGCCGGAACGCAATTGCCCCAGGCCCTCACCGTGCTCGTCACCGACCAATACGGCAACCCGGTTCCCGGCGTCAGTGTTGCCTTTGACGATGGCGGAGCAGGAGGCACTTACTCCTACTTCAATCCGAGCACCACCAGCAACTCCGGAACCGCAACCCAGTTCTATACACTCCCGCCATCCCGCGGAATCATCACCATCACCGCCACCGTCACCGGAGCAGCCACTCCCGCCGTCTTCACCGAAACCGCGCAGTAGCCCGGGGCCGTGCGCTCAATCCGAAAGACTCGGATCGCTCCGCGCCCGACTAAAAAACCACAGCGGAAAATCTCTCCCTACCAATTGACTTCCCCCGCATTTCGCGGGAAACTCCCCTCTGAGCCTGCTTTCCCCCGCTCCACCGCAGGCTGCCGGAACAAAATATGTTCCCGCAACCTATGTCGAGGCCTGAGTTCCGCCCTGACGAGTCGCATCCTGACCTGGCCCGCCTCCTCGAGGAGAACCTCCTCGCCGGTTTCCCACTCGACCTCGCTCTTGATTTAGTCTTCAACGAACTCGTAGTCCGCGCCGCCGAAGCCACCCACGCCAGCGCCGCTGCCCTGGCCCTCGCCCGCGGCGATGAAATGGTTTGCCGCGCTGCCACCGGACACCTTGCGCCGGATCTCGGCATCCCTCTCAACACCCGCGACGGTCTCTCCGGCGCCTGTCTTCAAACCCGTCAGCCCCAGCTTTCCGTCGATACCGAATTCGATCCCCGCGTCGACCCCGCCATCTCCCGCCGTCTCGGCATCCGCTCCATCCTTATCGTTCCTGTCTTCGACATGAACAACGCGCTGTTCACCGGAGTGCTGGAAGTCTTCTCCACCTCTCCCGCCGTTTTCTCCAACACGGACCAGAAGCTGCTCGAGGGTTTCGCTGAGGAGTGCGCGCGCATTCGCCAAGCCGCGATCGAACTCAGTCAGCGCAGGCCTGCGGCCACGGCCGCTTCGCCCGAACTCATCCCGAAAGAACTGATCGAGTCCAAATTCATCGCGCCCGAATTCACGCCGCCCGAATTCGTCGCAGCCAGCCCTCTACCCGCTCGCCGCTCTCCCTACGAAGCCTGGACCCTTGTCCTCGGATCTCTAGCCATTCTTGCCGCCATCGCCGTCAGCTTCCTGATTGGCTCCCGCGTCGGATGGCTGCGTAACGCCGCATCCCATGCTCAAGCCACGAACCCCATCCCAACTGAGACAAGCATTCTGAGGGCTCAAGCAAAGTCTTGCGTAGGGACAGCCGCCTCCGGTTGTCCAGCCGAGCAAAGCTCGGCAGCCCCCGCCGCGGCCTTGTCAGGAAAGGCGTCCGGAAAAGCGGCGACGCGCACATCTCCCGCTGCCGACGAACTAGTCGTCTCCGAACAAGGTAAAGTCATCTTTCGCATGAAGCCCGCTCCCGCGAAGCGCCAAGCGAAGGCCGATTTCACCAGGCAAGACGGCGAATCCGTCGTGGAAGCATCGTCGACCAGCAGGATCGCCACAACGAAGCTCGCAACAACGAAGACCGTAACAACTGAGATCGCCCCGGCCCAAAGCGTCTGGCTGTCTCCCGCGCACGCCGAGACCCGCCTCCTGCGCCGCACCGATCCCCAATATCCCCCCGCAGCCCTGGCCAGCCATCGCGCGGGCAACGTCGTCCTCGAAGTTCAAGTCGCCGAAGACGGTTCCGTTTCGTCCATCCGCACCCTGAGCGGCGACCCGCTCCTGGCCGCCGCCGCCACCGAAGCCGTCCGCAACTGGCGCTACCAACCCTATCGCCAACACGACCAACCCGCACAGTTCCAGACGGATGTGACTCTAAGCTTCAGCTTACCTAACTGAGCGATCACATGAAGGCGGGTAACGAAGATGCGCTCGGATACGTTCATCGACTCTATGAGAATGCCAACTCCTTGGCCCGCTGCACCGCCTTTACCACCGCCTTGATCAAAGTCACGCGCAGCTTGCCTTCTTCCAGTTCCATGATGCCGTCAATTGTGCACCCCGCCGGAGTAGTCACCGCATCCTTTAGCAGCGCCGGATGATCCCCGGTCTCGAGCACCACCCGCGCCGCGCCCATTGTCGTTTGAGCCGCCAGGAGCGTCGCTACATCGCGCGGCAGCCCCACCTTCACGCCCGCCTCCGCCAGCGATTCCAAAATGATGTAGATATACGCCGGTCCGCTCGCCGATAATCCCGTGACTGCGTCCATATGTTTTTCGTCCACGTGCACCGTCCGTCCCACCGCGTCGAAAAACGTCGTCGCCATTTCCAGATGCTGCCTGGTTGCAAACTTCCCCTTGCACAGCGCTGTCATTCCCGCGCCCAGCACGCAGGGAGTATTCGGCATCGCGCGCACCACCGGCACTTCTTTCTCCAGCGCCCGCTCAATCATCTCCGTCGGAACCGACGCCGCCACAGAAATCACCAACTGCTTCGCATGGACGTGCGCCCGAATCTCTCGCGCAACGTCCGCCACTACCTGCGGCTTCACGCAAAGAAAAACAATGTCCGCATCCTTCACCGCCTCCGAGTTGTCGGTACCCGCATGCACCTTCAACTTTTCCTTCAGCATCCGCGCCCGCTCCGGATGTGCCACCGTGGCCCAAGTCTGCCCCGGCGAAAACAATCCATCCCGCAAAAAGGATTGCAGCAGAATCGATCCGATCTTTCCCGCGCCCAAAACCGCCACCTTCTTCTTCCCACTTGAACTCTTTGCCATACGAACTCCCCTCTACCGGCAATAATGGAAGCCACAAGATTACACGAGTGTGTGCGATCCGCCATCTAGCGCGAGCCCAAGGCTTAGCTGTTTCAATGTCTCCCATGCCTCAATGGATTAATGTCCCACAATCTCCGCGGGCACCATCTTCAAGATCTCCCGCCCGATCGGCAACGATGCCGTCGCCGCCGGAGAAGGCACATTCAGCACATGCAAGAACCGCTCGCGCCCCACAAACCTGAAATCATCCACCAAGGCGCCATCCGCACCGACCGCCTGCGCCCGCACCCCCGATCCTCCGGGCGTCATATCCTCCATCCGCACCGCCGGCACCAACCGCTGACAGGACCGAAAAAACTCGCGCTTGCGCAGCGACCGGCGAATTTCCGCCAGCCCATTTCGCCACTCCCGTCGCGCCATCGTTCGAAATCCAGCATCCCGCGCCACTTCCAGCGCCTCTCCCAAATCAAAATCTCTCCACCGGTATCCCTCCCGCCGGAACGCCAGCACCGCGTTCGGCCCCGCATCCACATTCCCATAAATCCTTCGCGTGAAGTGCACCCCCAGAAACGGATACCGCGGATCCGGCACCGGATAAATCAGCCCCCGCACTAACTCCCCGCGCGCCGCCGCCAGATCGTAATACTCCCCGCGAAACGGAACGACCATCATCCCCGGATCGTCTCCCGCCATCCGCGCCACCCGATCGCTATAGAGCCCCGCGCAATTCACCACATACCGCGCCGAAAAATCTCCCACTCGCGTTCGGACCACCACCGCGTCTCCTCCCGCGCCCGACTTTACGCCAGATGGTCGCCCGAATCCCACCACCCCCGCGCTCGTCTTCACCTCCGCCCCGCCTCCGACCGCGATCTCCGCATACTTCGCCGCGACGGCCGCAAAATCCGTAATCCCCGTCGACCGCACGTGCAGCGCTCGCACGCCGCCCACATGCGGCTCAATCTCCAGCATCGCCTCCGGCCCCAGCAGCCGCAACCCCTCCAACCCATTCGCCACTCCCTGTGCCAGTAACTCATCAAGCCGCGCCGCTTCCTCCAAGTTAGTAGCCACAATCAATTTCCCGCACACTTTATGCGGAATCCCCTGCCGCGAGCAGAACTCCACCATCTCCCGCGCCCCCGCCACGCAAAGCCGAGCCTTCAGCGATCCCGCTTTGTAGTAAACGCCGCTGTGGATGACGCCGCTATTGTGTCCCGACTGATGCCGAGCCACTCCCGCCTCTTTCTCCAGAACCACCACCCGCAAGCGCGGAAACTTCTCCGTTGTTTGCATGGCAAACGAAAGCCCAACAATCCCTCCGCCAATCACCGCAATGTCATAAGTCATAAGTTGGTTGAGCGGGGACAGCCGCCCCGGCTGTCCAAACCGCGTGCCGCACGGCGGCCTCGCCGAAGATGATCCTACCTCACTCCCGCGCCCCACCACCGTGACGCAAGCAGAAGAAAGTGTTGACGCAAGAAAAAAGGCGACATGACGTCCCCGCCCTACCCAACAAAAAGTTTTTTCTCAGCGCTCTCGGCGTCTCTACGGTGAATTGCGCCCTGCTGCACGATCAGCGCCACCAGATTCCCATCCGCCGTCCCGCCCGCAGCCGTAGCCGTCACCGTAATCTGCGATGTCCCCAACCCCGTCGGCGTTTCCGCACTCACCGTAGCCGATCCCGACTTTGTGGAGTCGGCGGCCGCTTTGGCCGTCACCCTTGCCACGAAAGCCCCCGCCCGTGGTCTCCATTTTCGAAAAGCCAATACCGAAAAGCTGACAGCCGACAGCCGCCTCTTCCGCTATACTTGAGGCATGTCCGTGATCAAAAACATCAGCGCCATAGCCCAGGGGATGACCATCACACTGAAGGAGATGTTTCAGCCCACCATCGTCGAGAACTATCCCGACGGCCCCGGCCCGCTGAAAGGCGCAAAATTTCAGGAACGCTTTCGCGGCATGCACGTCCTGCAGCGCGATGAAAATGGACTGGAGAAATGTGTAGCTTGTTTCCTCTGCGCCGCCGCTTGTCCCGCGAATTGCATCTACATAGAAGCCGCGGAGAACACCGCGGAGAAGAGGGTTTCAGGCGCCGAACGCTACGCCCGCGTCTACAACATCGACTATAATCGATGCATATTTTGCGGGTATTGTGTGGAGGCTTGTCCTACCGATGCAATTACGCATGGCCATGGATTTGAGCTAGCGAGTTTCAATGCGAGCAATCTGATTTACCGCAAAGAACAGATGCTGGCGCCGGCTCCGGCGCATATGGGAGCCAATCAGGTGTTTGCGCAATCGGAAACGGATGCGGGCGTGATCGGGGATTAGCGAGCTTCGTGATTTTCTACCAAACGCCGGTCCCCAGCGGGACCGGCGTTGTTGTATACGGTCGTTAGTTGGGGCCGAATCGAAGGCGGCCGAAGGTCATCAAAAGGACATGACAAGAGTCCATCAACATCCTCTGGAAAAGATCCTCGAGAGTCGGATTGCCATCATCGATGGAGCTATGGGCACGACCATCCGCACTTATGGAATGACGGAAGCGGACATCCGCGGGGAGCGCTTTAGAGACTCGACGAAAAGTCTGCTCAACAACGGCGACCTCTTCTCGCTGACCAAGCCAGAAATGATCGGCGACATTCATCGCCGATTTCTCGAGGCAGGGGCGGACATTATCGAGACGAATACCTTCGGAGCAACCAGCATCACCCAGAGCGAATTCTTTGTCGACGATCCGCGGGAGCGGGGCGGCCGCAAGGATCCTGAGTTCTACCAAAAGATCGTCGACGATCCATTTCTCGGCAGCCTGGCTTGGGATATCAATGAGCAATCGGCGCGGCAGTGCCGTCAATGGGCGGATCGTGTTGACGCCGCAACTTCGCGTCAACGGTTCGTAGCGGGGGCGATCGGACCGCTGACGGTGTCGTTGTCGAACTCGCCCGATGCAGATGATCCAGGCTTCCGGGTCGTCACCTTCGATCAGGTCAAAACAGCCTACGCGCAGCAGGTGCGCGCACTTATTGCCGGCGGTGTAGATTTGCTGCTGGTCGAAACGATCTTCGACTCCCTGAACGCGAAGGCGGCTCTTGTCGCCATCCGTGAGGTGTTCGACGAGGGCGGCAAAGAACTGCCAGTGATGATCTCGGCGGCGGTGGGGCGCGGCGGCGAGACCATGATCTCGGCGCAGACGACGGAGGCATTCTGGAACGCGGTGCGGCACGTGAAGCCTCTGTCGGTGGGACTCAACTGTTCTCTCGGTCCGGATCTGATGTATCCGTTCCTGGACGAACTCTCGGAGAAGGCGGATGTGGCTATCTCGTGCTACCCAAACGCCGGTTTGCCGAATCCGCTGTCGGAAACGGGCTTCGACCTCGAACCGCAAGATATGGCCCGGTATCTGGGCGACTTCGCACGGGGAGGGTTGATTAACATTGCCGGCGGTTGCTGCGGAAACACGCCCGAGCACATCGCGGCGATCGCCAAAGCGCTCGAAGGCCTGCCTCCTCGAAAATACGGGAATCAGGCTTCCGCCGAATCCTTCGCCCTCCAAAGCGAGGGCAAGGAGTGAGCATTTCCTCGAGCACATCTGTGCCCGAGACGACGCGCACGAAGCCGCTTCGTCTCTCGGGATCGCAGCCATTCACGCAGCAGCCCGGCGTCTACATCGTGATCGGTGAGCGTACCAATGTGGCCGGTTCGCCGAAGTTCGCCAAACTGATTAAGGCGGGCAAATACGAGGAGGCGGTAAGCGTCGCCCGGCAGCAAGTCGAGAACGGCGCGAATGTCCTCGACATCTGCATGGACGAGGGCATGATCGACGGCGTCACCGCAATGACACGCTTTCTGCAGTTGCTGGGGAGCGAGCCAGAAGTCGCGAAGGTGCCGTTTATGGTGGACTCTTCGAAATGGGAGGTCATCGGGGCGGGGCTGAAGTGTCTTCAGGGCAAGGGCATCGTCAATTCGATCTCGCTGAAAGAGGGCGAAGAAAAGTTTCGCAAGAACGCCGCCACCGTTCTAAAGTATGGGGCCGCCGTGGTAGTGATGGCCTTCGACGAGCAGGGCCAGGCCGCGACCTACGATGACAAGATCCGCGTGTGCGAGCGAGCTTACAAAATACTGGTCGACCAAGTCGGTTTTCCGCCCGAGGACATCATCTTCGATCCAAATATCCTCACCGTCGCCACCGGCATGGAGGAGCACAACAACTACGCTGTTGACTTCATCAACGCGACGCGCTGGATCAAGGCCAATCTGCCGCACGCCAAGGTCAGCGGTGGCGTCTCCAACATCTCGTTCAGCTTTCGGGGCAATAACAAGGTGCGCGAGGCCATGCACTCCGCATTTCTTTATCATGCCATCACGGCGGGCATGGACATGGGCATCGTCAATGCTGGAATGCTCGAGGTGTACGAGGAAATAGATCCTGAGCTGAAAGTGTTGGTTGAGGATGTTCTTCTAAACCGCCGTTCCGACGCGACCGAGCGGTTGGTGGATTACGGCGAGAAGCTGAAGGGCGTCAGCCAGGCAGTTAACGAAAAGCGAGCTGAGGAATGGCGGAGTGGCACGGTCGAGGAGCGTCTCTCTCACGCGCTGGTCAAGGGGATCGACACATATATCGAGATTGACGCCGAGGAAGCCCGCGTCAAACTGGGCCGCCCTCTACTGGTTATCGAAGGCCCGCTGATGGACGGCATGGGTGTGGTCGGTGATCTATTTGGCGCCGGCAAAATGTTCTTACCCCAGGTAGTCAAGTCCGCCCGCGTGATGAAGAAAGCCGTGGCGCACCTGACGCCGTTCATGGAGGCCGAGAAAGTTGCGATGGCTGCCGCTGGCGAGGTGGTCAAAGCGCAGGGCAAAATCGTGCTCGCTACTGTCAAGGGCGACGTTCACGATATTGGAAAAAATATTGTCGGCGTCGTGCTCGCGTGCAATAACTATGAAGTGATCGACATGGGGGTGATGGTCCCCTGCGAAAAGATCCTCGAACGCGCCAAGGCGGAAAAGGCGGACATGATCGGCCTCAGTGGGCTGATCACTCCGTCTCTTGATGAGATGGTGCATGTGGCCCGCGAGATGGAGCGTCACGGCTTCAAGTTGCCGCTGCTGATCGGCGGGGCGACGACGAGCCGCACGCATACCGCCGTCAAGATCGCGCCGCACTACAGCGAGCCAGTGGTCCACGTGCTGGATGCCAGCCGCGCTGTTCCTGTAACAACCAGCCTTCTGAGCGACGAGGGCAAATCGGCGTTCGTGGTGCAGCATCGCGCCGACTACGAGGCGCTCCGCAAAGCACACGCGTCGCCGCGCCTGACCGTCGTCTCGCTTGACGCCGCTCGCGCGAGGCGGACTCCAATTCAATGGCGTGCCGAGGACTTGCCCAAGCCCGCGTTTACGGGTGTGCGCGTTCTGGATAATTTTCCGCTGGCAACACTGCGCGACTTCATCGACTGGACACCGTTCTTCCACACGTGGGGACTGAAGGGCGTTTATCCCCGCATTCTTGAGCACGCGGGACAAGGCGAGCAGGCGCGTCAGATATTCACCGAAGCCAATGCTCTTCTGGATGTCATCATCGAGAAGAAGTTGATCACGGCACGGGGCGTGTATGGCTTGTTTCCCGCCAGCGCCGTGGGCGACGATGTCGAACTGTACACCGACGATGCACGCGAAAAAGTGCTGGAACGGTTTCACTTTCTGCGTCAGCAATCGAATAAGGAAGGCAGCGAGCCGTGCCGGTCTCTCTCTGACTTCATCGCGCCCAAGGAAACCGGGCTGCCCGATCATATCGGTGCTTTCGCGGTGACCAGCGGAATCGTCCTGAAGGAGCTGTGCGATCGATTCAGGTCTCAGAACGACGACTACAACGCGATCATGGCGGAGGCCATTGCCGACCGCCTCGCGGAAGCTTTTGCCGAATGCCTGCACAAACGAGTGCGTGAGGAATGGGGTTACGGTTGTGAAGAGGGCCTGAGCAACGCGGATCTCATCCAGGAGAAGTATCGCGGGATCAGGCCGGCTGCGGGTTATCCGGCGTGTCCGGATCACACGGAGAAGGGGCCGCTCTGGCGTTTGCTCGATGTGCAGGCGAACACCGGAATGCTGATCACGGAGTCGTTTGCGATGTGGCCCGGTTCAAGCGTGAGTGGACTCTACTTTGCCCACCCGGAATCTCGATATTTCAGCCTCGGCAAGATTGACCGTGATCAAGTCGCCGACTACAGCAAACGCAAAGGGATGAGCGTCGGAGAGATTGAGCGATGGCTCGGGCAAAACCTGAACTACGACCCAGCGGAATAGCATCGGGGCTGCGGCTGCTCGGGGTGCGATCAAAACAGCTAAGCTAGCGGGATCAGACAAGTTTTTGCTGGGCATGCCGGCCAATTTAAAAGTGTCTCTGAATATCTACCGCGGAATGTCTATCCAGTTGCGATGTCGCGAGAAACGCATTGAAGCCGAAGACTCGCCGCACATTCGCGATCTGTTCCACCAGAAGTATCGCGGGTCAAGGTATTCATCCGGCTATCCGGCGTGTCCGAATCTGGAGGATCAGACGAAGCTGTTTGCGCTGCTCAAGCCAGAGGAGTATGTCGGAGTGCGGCTGACCAGCGGATTTTTGCTCGAGGCCGAGCAGTCAACGTCGGCGATCATGGTCCACCACCCGGCGTAGCGTATCGATGATGACAGCTCGATGCTCGCCGATTTATTGTGGGTCAGGGGATTCTCATGAAACGCGCTTTGAACTTTTTTCTTAGCCTGGCGGCGCTCGGCCCGCTCCTTCTCTCCTCCGCATTCTCTGGGAGCGCTTACGCGGTTGGAGTAGACGGGACCATAGCCTCACGCACGGTGGAGATCGACGGCGTCAAACTGCATTACCTGACCGCTGGCCACGGCCCAGCGCTCATCCTGCTGCACGGATACGCCGAAACCTCGTTGATGTGGAGGCCGATTATTCCAGCACTCGCCGAGCGCTTTACGGTAATCGCCCCAGACCTGCCCGGCATCGGGGACTCAGCGATCCCGAAAGACGGTCTGGACATGAAGACGGCCGCAATCCGCATGCAAGCGCTTGCCCGCTCGCTTGGCGTTCAGAAAGCGGAGGTTGTGGGCCACGACATCGGACTCATGGTTGCCTACGCATACGCCGCGCAATTTCCGGCGGAAGTGACGAAGTTGGTGGTGATGGATGCCTTCCTCCCAGGTGTGGCTGGGTGGGAGGCGATTTACAACGACCCGAATATCTGGCATTTCCGATTCCACGGGCCGACTCCCGAGGCGCTGGTTCAAGGCCGCGAGCGTCTCTTCTTCGAGTATTTCTGGAATGACCTGGCGGCCGACAAGACCCGTTCGATCCCGGAAGCGGATCGCAAAGCCTATACAGCGGCCTATTCCCAGCCCGGGCGCATGCGTGCGGGTTGGGCATACTTCGTCTCCTTCCAGCAGGCCGCGAAGGATTTCGCTCAGCTTTCCCAGACCAAGCTCAGCATGCCGGTGCTGGTGATCGGCGGTGAGAAGTCCCTGGGAGACGCGCTGGCACAACAGATGAAGCTGGTCGCTTCGGATGTGACCGTGGTCGTGCTGAAGGACACCGGGCATTGGGTGCTGGAAGAACGGCCCAAGGAAACGACGGAAGCGCTGGTGAAGTTTCTCTGACGCGCGGCTGGGACGGGCGAGACGCCCGTCCCCATACAGGCAATTGAAGCGAACTATTTGTGGCTCTCGGCGGCTTGCACTTCGGCGCGAGGAGTCATGGAGACGACTACGTACTCGCGCTCTTTGTCATCAAGGTCTTCGACGCGAAGCTTCATGTGGTCCTTCTCGATGTGGAACTGAGCTTTTTCCCCGACCGGCAGCAGGGCGGGATGCTTGTCGTCCTTGGGACGAATCCGATAGATGATGCGGTCGGTCTGCAAGAGATATTCCTGGCAGAGGAGGGTGTGCATTTTCTGGTGGGCCGAATCTGTGCCGATGATTTCTCCGGTTAAACTCTTGGCGCTCTTCTGGTCGGTGCCGCATTCGACGGAGTCCATCTGGAGCAGCGTGCCGGACTGCGGGGCGCGCTGGTCGCGGGCGTAGGCAAAGGATGCCGAGAGCAGGGCGAACAAAGCAATTCGTTTCATAAGTCTCCTCACGGGGGATGTTCGTGATTAGACCCGATTTGGGGCGGGGCGGGGAATATTACGAAGGTATTGAGACGGTTAAGACTGTATCAAACCCTATTCTTGAAACCCGGTCCAGAAACAGTAAACTTGTCGCATGGCGCGAAAATTCAAAGACTTGACGGAGCGCGAAATTCTGGCGCTGGCGGTCTCATTGGAAGAAGAAGATGGCCGGGTGTTTGCGGATTTTGCCGAGGGCTTGCGGGAGACGTATCCGGCGACGGCGAAACTGTTTGACGACATGGGGGCGGAGGAGTCGGAACACCGGGCGATGCTGATCGAAACCTATCGAGCGCGGTTTGGAGAACACATTCCCTTGATCCGGCGTGAGGATGTGAAGGGTTTCGCGCCACGAAAGTCGTACTGGCTTGCGCGTCCCCTGAAGATTGCCGATGTGCGGAAGCAAGCGGAACTGATGGAACTGGAGACGCGCCAGTTTTATCAGAAGGCGATTGGGCAGGTGACGGATGCCGGGATCCGGAAACTACTGGGAGATCTGGAGGAGATCGAACGCAAGCATCAGGTGACAGCGGGAGCGATGCAAGAAAGCATTCCGATGACGGTAAAAAAGTCGGAGGACGAAGCGCAGCGCCGTCTGTTCGTCTTGCAAATCGTACAGCCCGGCCTCGCGGGATTGATGGATGGATCGGTGTCGACGCTGGCTCCGGTGTTCGCCGCGGCGTTTGCCACCAAGAGCAGTCACGATGCGTTGCTGGTGGGCCTCGCGGCATCGATTGGCGCGGGAATTTCGATGGCATTTGCGGAGGCGTTGTCGGATGACGGATCCATGACCGGGCGCGGGCGTCCGATGCTGCGCGGTGCGGTGACGGGATTGATGACGGCGGCGGGCGGAATCGGGCATACCCTTCCGTTCTTGATTAAGGATTTTCATGTGGCGTTCATTGCGGCAGTGAGTGTGGTAGCGATGGAGCTGGCGACGATTGCCTGGGTTCGAAATCGGTATATGGATACTCCACTGCTGTCGGCGGCGTTTCAGGTGGTGGTCGGAGGAGTGCTGGTGTTTGCGGTGGGGATTTGGATTGGGAGTTCGTGAGGGAATTGGTAAATGGGGTAATTTGAAGGAAGGCCGGGTTGAATCCTTGAGTGCGGCTCATCCCGTCAACCCTCCAGTCCAAGCCGAGCTTTCGCCACTCGGAGTAGACCCGGGAGAGACAAGGTGAGGGGAAAGCATGCCGACCGAACGCAATGAAGTATCACCAAGGCCCTAGACATCCTCGGGGGGACGCCTGTCTTCCGAGGAACGCGCGTCTCGTTCCAGGCTTGGTTGGACGATCTGGAAGGTGGGCAAACTCTGGATGCGCTCCGTGACTCGCGAATCCGCGGTTCATGCGCTGGAACACGCGAAGTCACTCGTCGTCAGCCAGCTGTAATGAAACTGCTGCTCGACGAATGTCTTCCCCAAAAATGATCTGCTTGGAGATTCCGCAAATGTGTGTCGATGCTGATAAGGTGGCCACATTGCTCCGGGCCTTTGGACGAGCGGTGCCTCCAAACGGGATTAGGCAAGAAGCTTTCGAGCACGATGATCGACATCTTCGCCACCTTGCGCGGCTGCGTCCCGGCGATAGGCCGGAAGTGAAGGACATTTGGGAATACACACAGGACCTGCTCTACAGGTCGAAATCAAGTCGCCAGAAAAACTCTGCGTCCCCACCGCCCTGCCGGTGATCTATTTTCCATGGAAGCGACAGTTCGTCCTCCAGCATGGAAGACCATGCTGGCGTTCGCCATCATTTATTTCGTCTGGGGCTCGACCTTTCTCGCGATCCGCGTCGGGGTGCGCGAAGTCCCGCCGCTGCTTCTCGCCAGCATGCGATTCTTCATTGCCGGCGTCGTGCTTTTCGTATGGATGCGGCTGAGGGGCACGCCGTCCCCGTCTCGCCGCGAGTGGCTTGCGGCTTCGGCTCTGGCGGTTTGCATCTTTGTTGTCGATTATGGCTTGTTGTTCTGGGCCGAGCAACGCGTGCCTTCGGGAATTGCTGCGGTCATGCTAGCGACGATTCCGGTCTTCATGACGCTTTCGGAAATCATTTTTCTGCGCACGCAGCGGCTTACTTTTCGGCTGGCGCTGGCTCTTTTGATCGGGATCGGCGGAGTGTCTGTTTTAGTGAGTCGATCACTGAGCCTGAGTTTGGGCGAAGTGCCTATCGATCTTCCTGGAGCGGTCGCGCTGGTAATCGCGGCGATAAGCTGGTCGATTGCTTCGGCTCTCACCCGCAAGCTTCCGCTACCCGAGTCGAAAGTCATGAGTTCCGGGGCGCAGATGCTGGCGGGGGGAATCCTGCTCGCCCTGGCGGCAGCAATTTTCGGCGAGTTCCGCGGATTTCACATGCAGGCAGTTTCTCGCGGCGCCTGGTTCGCCCTCGCCTACTTGATCGTGGCCGGCTCCATCGTTGGATTTACCGCCTACGTCTGGCTCATCCATCATGAATCGCCAACCAAAGTTGGCACTTATGCGTACGTCAACCCGGTAGTCGCAGTGATCGTCGGATACTTCCTCGGAGGCGAGACCATCGGTCCGAGAACCTTACTCGGAACCCTGCTGGTGCTCGTCAGCGTGATTGTGATCACCACCACGAGCGCCAGGAAGCGTGCCGCCCCGCCCCTGGAGGGCTGCGAGAATTGGCAGAGCTAGTCCGCTGGCTCTAGTAACGGTTTTGCTTCACCCATAGCCGAACCTGATCCTCGACAGAAAAGCTCTTCGCCGCCGGCCGGGCGAACTTCGATTCGAGCAAGAATGCGTGCGCTTCGATGGGGACCCGGAAATAAAATCTGGTGTTCACAAAACTGTGAACGAAGAGCTCGGTATAACGCTCGAGTCCCAGGACCTGAAACTGGACGGCGTGCACCAGCGCGTGAAATAGAGATCGCTGTGTGACTTCCTCATTGAAGACCATTACATCGAGAAAAGTCAGAGAGTTCATGTGAGTGATGTCCGGCAAGCTCACAAACCCCAGAGCCTTCGCTTCCGCGTAGAACGGCGGGTTGGGAACGCGCTCCCCGTGGAGTTCCACTACCTTGACTTGGTCGAGCAGGGTCGCCGAAAAATAAGGGCGCATCATCGCTTGGTAGTGTTCACTCATCGGCGCGGCCGAAGGGAGGTATCGTTCCCGCTGTTCCCGCAGGTAGGACGAAACACATTCTACGGCCTGCAGGATCTGCTGGTCGTTCAATCCGGTGGCGGGCGCGGAGACGGTTTCCTCGTCCAGCATCTGCTTTTCGATGGACGAGTAATATTCGCTCAGCGCGCTGGCCGTCTCGATGGACTTGCGCAAGACGTCACGACGCCCGTGGCGGGCCACGGTTTCGGTGGAAAAACGGAGGCGAAGCTTGTGCGTGGCGCAATGCGCGCTGAGCAACTCCAGTTCGGCGTGCCGCAGTTCCGAATTCATTTGCACAATCGAGATACTATCCTCCCGGTTTTCTGTGGAACACATCTACAAGACTCCTGAACTGAAAATTGGCCACTGCCAGGGGAGGGCCGCGGTTGTATTTATTTGCACAACGTTCCGTTAAAGCGATACCCGTAAAAGTACAAGGATTACCCAGGGGCCCAAGGTCACAACAAAATTGGGGATTTCGCCGGATCGCCGGCGAATAGCCGCGGAGCAGTATTCGAAAACCGCGGCCAGTCTTCCGCCTATGCCAAGATGGGGAAGGAGGAGGGCTGTACTTGTTATTTATAGCGCATTATGTATACACTGTCAACCGAATTAGACGCCGTCCTGAATAAGGAGAGAACATGGCGCGGCAACCCGATCCCGACCTCGAGGACCGAATCCTGAATGCGGCCCGGAAGCTGTGGAAAAAGGGCGCGGGTAAGGCCCTCACCATGCGGGCTGTGGCCCGGGCTGCGGGTACGAACACCCCGGCGGTCTATCGCAGGTTTCCCCACCGGGAAGATATTCTGCGAGCGTTGTTGCAACGAACCAGGCAAGAGTTGTTTCACCTTCTGGCAGCTTCCCCCTCGGTGGAAGACGCTTGCGAGCGCTACCTTGACTACGCCTTGAGCCATCCCCACGAATACGAACTCTATTATTTGCACGAATACGAACTACTCTTTTCGGCCAAGCCGGCCCGCGGAGCAACACTGAACCAAGTCTTTAAGCAGAAGAGACCGGCGGTGGAGTTGATGAAAGGCAAGCTGGCCGCACAGCTAGGCGGCTCACCGGATAACTATGCGCGCCTGACGCTCGCCGTGTGGGCCCTGCTCCACGGGACCGTGATGCTGCTGATCGCGAAAACAGTCCAGCCGCAACATGCGGCGGAAATGCGCTCAGTTTGCCGTGCGTCCGTCGAAACATTGCTGCGCGAGGCCTCCCGCTGGTCAATTCGAGAGTAATTGTGGACGGTTCTTCGACAGACAGCTTCCACTCGCATCACTCTCTTCCTCCGGACGATAAGGCCTGCGAAATCCACGCATGTCTCATTTCGCGCTAATTTGATCGTGGTCGTAATATTCGTAAGCTGACATTGGTTTTTCGCCGCCTTTTTTCCAGATACGGCTTTCGACGGGGAGTTTGCCTAACACTCGCGCCATCTGTCTGACGTGCATGGCGACCGATCCGCAGCAGGAGCCGATGTAATTGATACCGATCTCTTTGGCTCGCAGAGCGTAGTCTCCCATTTGGTTGCGAGTGAGTTGGAGCGGGTCGAGGCCGTACGGAAATTCGGGGAGGCTGGTGAAGTCGGGCTTGTCTTTCGGCGTGTTATAGGCCACCGGTTGGCAGGCGAGATAGCCGTCGACAGCTCTGCGCATTTGTTCCATGGGGCCGAGTATGTGCTGCGGGGGGCGGAGGCAGTTCATACCTACGATATCGGCTCCAGCGTCCAAGAGAGTTTTGGCGGCGGTGGACGCGCCTGTTCCCTCGGCAGTCTCATCTTTGTTCTCGAAGCAGATGGTGACCATGACGGGGAGTCCGGTTTTCTTGGCGCGCTCGACACAGAGGAGCGCCTCGCCTAACCACGAGAAGGTTTCTCCGATGATGAAGTCGATGCCTTCCTCGCATTGGACTTTGAGTTGTTCATCGAAGGTTTGACGGACACGGTCGGCGGAGGTGGGACTGTCGGGTTCGTACATCCACGTCAGGCTTAGATTGCCGGCGACTAAGCATTGGTCTCCCGCGACTTCTTTGGCGACGCGGACGGCGGAGCGGTTGATATCTTCGACCCGGTCTTCGAGGCCGACTGTCGCTAGCTTGTCGCGGCTGGCGTAGAAGGTGAGGGCCTGGAGGACTTCGGCTCCCGCTTCGCGGAATTCGATGTGGAGTTCGCGGAGGGCGTCGGGGTAGACGATGGCGACTTCGGGCGTGAAGGGACCGGGACGGACCCATCCGCGTTTTTCGAGTTCGAGTAAGTAGCCGCCGTCCCCCAGGACGGGGCCGTGTTTCAGGCGTTCAAGAATACCTTGCTTGGGCATAAGTGCTCCTGCGTGGGATGCGGTCATTTTGTTGGCTTTAGGATGCGCTCGATTTGGTGGATGTGGTTGACGTCATGTCCGGCTACCATGCGGACGATGTGCTCGATGGATTCCTGACCGCGCTCGGCATGTTGGCCGTATTGCTTCCACTGATCGGGGGAAAGCGATTTGAGGAGCGCAAGATTTCCTTCGCGCACGGCGTGGTGCAGTTCGATGGATTTGCGCGGATCGCGTTTGTCGTAGTGTCCGGTGGTGACCCAGGCATTCTGATCGTAGGCCTGAACGGCGGTTCCCGGGGCTCCGAGGATGGAGCGTATGCGCCATCCGATTACGATTTCGACATCGGCGAGGTGGGCCAGGATCTCGGCGACAGACCATTTATCGGGCGCGGGACGCTTGCGAAGCTTGGCGGTGGGGACGCCTTTGACCAGGCGATCGAGTTTTTTCGTGGTGGCGGATTGGACCTTGATCGGGTCTTGTCCCTGGGCATTGGCCAGGATGCGTTGCGTGTACTGCTGAGCGGTTTCAGACATTTAGAATCTCCTCTTGCTCGTTTTCTTAACTTACAGCATGGAGCGGACCCGTGCTCCTGTAGCGACGGACGCATTCGTCTGCGCAAGCCGTGCGAAGCTCGGCAGCGCTCCGGCGTCGCCGGGTTGCATGCAAAATATGTCAGCCACCCCAACCCGAAGTTCCGCTCAGGCTACGGCCTCCTTGAATTTTCCTTTCTTCAAATCGCGCAAAACCTGATGCGCGCAGTTGCGGCCGGGAGCTCCGGTGACGCCGCCGCCGGGATGAGCTCCAGCGCCGCAGAGGTAGAGGCCAGCGATCGGAGTGCGGTATTGCGACCATCCGGCGACCGGGCGGTTGAAAAATAATTGCTCGAGATTGAGGTCACCGTGAAAAATGTTGCCTTCGGTGAGTCCGTAGGTGCGTTCCAGATCGAGCGGGGTGAGAATCTGGCGGGCAACGATGGCGCTCGGGACATTGGGCGCGTACTCGGCGATTTTGCGCACGACGCGTTCGCCCAGCAGTTCGCGATTTTCGTCCCATGTCCCTTGTCGAAGTTTGTAGGGGACGTACTGCACGAAGCAGGTCATGACGTGCTTGCCGGCGGGCGCGAGAGACGAGTCGGCGTTCGAAGCGATGACGCAATCGACCCACAACTGTTCGGGAATTTCTCCAAACTTAGCGATGTCGTAGCAGCGTTCGGCGAATTCGAGGGAGGGGACGAGGGTGAAAAGCGACCGCTGCTGCGAGTCGTAGCTCGATGGCGTGCCGGTGAAGCGGGGCTCTTCTGCGAGGACCATGTTGACTTTGGCGCAGGGGCCGTCCATTTTAATGCCGCGGATGGCCTGGACGAAATCGGCGGGGAGATCGCATTCCGGCACCATACCGAGAAAAGTACGTTTGGGATCGGCATTCGAGAGCACGACGCGGGCTCGGATTTCGGTGCCGTCTTCGAGGACGACGGCGCGCACTCGTCCTTCGCGCGAATCGATCTGCTGGCCCGCGGCGCTGGTGCGGATTTCCGCCCCGAAGCCTCGGGCCGCCTTAGCCATAGCGCTGGTGATCGAGCCCATGCCGCCCATGACGTGTCCGTAGAAGCCTGGTTGTTCGTGCTCGCCGCCGCTGAGGAGATGAAAGAGCAGGCCGAGGGCGGAGCCCGGTTGGTAAGGGCCTCCGTGTTTGCCGTAGACGTTGTTGGCCAGAAACAGCGTTTTTATTTTTTCGGATTCGTAGTTGCGGTCGAGGAAGTCGCCGAGGCTGCCCGTGAGGAACGAGACGAGCTGCGAGACTTCCGTGGCGGAGATTCCACGAAAGCGTTTGGCGGCGCGAAACAAGTCGGACCATCCGTCGAAAGATTGGGTGCCCGGTTCAGGCGGAGGCTCGAGAAAAAATGGTTGGAGATAGCGGGCTAATTTCTTCAGGCGATCGTCGACGCGGACGAAAGTCTCGGCGTCGTTCGGAGAAATCATGCGAAGTTCTTTGACCACGCGTTCGCGATTCGACCACCAGGAGACGAGACGCCCGTCGGGGAACGGGACTTGGAGCGCAGGATCGCAGGGGACCATGCGTAGTCCGTGATCGGCGAGATGAAGGTCGCGGATAACCTCGGGGCGAAGCATGCTGGCGATGTAGGAAGTGGTGGAGGCGCGGCAGCCTGGAGCGATTTGTTCGGTGACACAGCATCCGCCGACGATGTCGCGGCGTTCGAGGACGAGGGTGGAATATCCGGCGCGCGCGAGATAGGCGGCAGCCGTGAGGCCGTTGTGGCCAGCGCCGATAATGACGGCGTCGTAAATCAAGTTTTGACGGCTGGGCATGCGGCTGACCGGTGGTCAAACTAAAGAAACTCCCTGGGTGAAGAAACTAACGAAAGCTCATTAAAAAAGCCATTGAAAAATGGTTTGGGAGTGCTGTATCGTGCGTTGACCAAGGGTCAAGAGAATTCGGGAGGAGTTGGGCCATGGAAGGAATTGCGAGCAGTCTGGCGAAGCCGACGCAGATGAGGCGGGACGGGAAGCCGCGTCCGAGATCGGAAGCGAAACGGGCCCGGATTGTGGAGGTTGCGATCCGGCATTTTGCCGAGCGGGGCTATAGCGCGGCGCGGGTGGAAGACATCGCGGCGCAGTTGGGCATTGCCAAAGGATCGGTGTTCCAGCACTTCAAGAGCAAGGACGGATTATTCTTCGAGGCGTACAAAAAGGCGGTGCAGTCGTTTCCGAAGTATTTGCAGGCTCCGGCGGCGGTGCGGGAGCAGGGATTTTTTGACCTGCTGCGGTACTGGCTGGGGTGCACGGAGAATATGGTGCGGGATAACTGGTCGTCATACCGAATCTATCTGGTTGGCAATTATGGGACAGATCTTTCGCTGCGCAGGGAGATCAACCGGTTTCTGGTGGCCGAAGATCCTTACGGATGGCGTGACTTTGTGAGCTTCGGAGTAAAACGCGGTGAGTTACGGAGCGATTTAGATGTGGACATGATCGGATCAATCCTGGAATGGACCATGGACCGGTTTCAGGATGCGCTGCTGACGGAAGAGTTGGATCCGGGACTGTTTCGGAAGTCGGGGCCCGTTCCGGAGGAGAAGGAAGCGCGAATTGAGCAGTTTGTGGAATTGTTGCGGCGGGCAATTGGCTCGGGAAGAGTGCAGGTCATTGGGAAGAAAGCATGAAGAAGGGGATGACGGTGGAACAGATACTCGCGAGTTATAACGACGCGGCGCCGTTGACGGAAGCGTCGACGATTCCGGCGCCATGGTATGTGGATGCGCGGATTGCGGACCTGGAACGGCAGACGGTTTTCTCGCGAACCTGGCAGGTGATGGGGCGAGTGGACCAGGTGGAAAAGCCTGGACAGTTTGTGACGGCGACCGTGGCGGGAGAGCCACTGGTTGCGGTGCGCGGGAGTGATGGCATGCTGCGGGCGTTCTATAACGTGTGCCGGCATCATGCGGCAGCGGTAGTGACGGAACCGTGCGGGCAGGCTTCGATTCTGCGTTGTCCGTATCACGGATGGAATTACGGCCTGGATGGGACGCTCAAGGGAATGCCGGAGTTCGATGGAGTGAAGAACTTCGAACGCAAGGACAATGGGCTTGTCCCCGTTAAGGTGGAGACATGGGAGCAGTTTGTGTTTGTGAATCTGGATGCGGACGCGGCTCCGCTGGCGGATTATCTAGGCGGATTGGTCAGGCGGGTGGCTCCGCTGGGATTAACCAGGCTGCATTACTATGCAAGCCAAACTTACAACATCTACTGTAACTGGAAAGTATTTGTCGATAACTATCTGGACGGCGGATATCACGTGCCTCATTTGCATAAAGGACTTAACTCTGTCTTGGATTACAAGCAGTACACGATCGAGATCGAAGACCGATATTGCTTGCAATCGAGTCCGATGGTGACGTCAGACGAGCATGCGGCCACGGGCGCGACGCGGAAGGGTGATCGGGCCTGGTATTTCTGGCTGCATCCCAATTTCATGTTCAATTGTTACGAGGGATATCTGGATACGAATCTCGTCATTCCGGTTGATGTCGACCATTGCCGGGTCATCTTTGATTACTACTTCAGCGATGTGAGCGAAGCTGGACGCGCTTACAACGAGCAGAGTGTCTCGGTGGGGAATCAGGTGCAGGACGAGGATCTGGGAATTTGCGAGGCGGTGCAGAGGGGGCTGAAGTCGCGGGCTTATGGAGCCGGACGGCTTTCGGTACGGCGGGAAGCGGGAGAACATTTGTTTCATCGCTTGCTGGCGGCGGATTTGAGGGGTGGGATCGGGCAGCCGGCGACGGCGTGCGAGGGGGAAATTTGAAGGCAATTGTTGTGCTGGTTGCGTTGACGCTCGTGCCATCGGCCGTGGCGCAGGTTACCGTGGTTCGCGCCGGACGCTTGATTGATCCGGATTCGGGAGCGGTCCTTTCGAATCAGATCATCCTGATTAAGGAGGGGAAGATTCAGGCGGTAGGTAAGGAACTGGCGCTTCCGGCGGATGCGAAGGTGATCGATCTTTCGGACAAGACGGTATTGCCCGGGCTGATCGATTGTCATACTCACGTGGCCGACGGAAAGAGCGACGGTGAGCCGTTCAATGTGCTGCGGAAGACAGCGTCGCAGATTGCGCTGGAGTCGGTTCCGAATGCGCGGGCGATGCTGCTTTCTGGATTTACTACCGTGCGTGACGTGGGAACTTACCGGGCTTTGAATGATATTGCACTGCGAGACGCGATTGCGCGCGGAGATGTTATCGGTCCGCGAATGTTTGTGGCGGGGGCTTACATCACGATTACGGGCGGCGCAGGGGCGATGACGGGACAGGCTCCGGATATTCAATTGCCGTGGGATCTGCATTACGGGGAGGCGAACAGTCCGTGGGAGGTGCGGCAGAAGGTGCGGTTACTGGCGCACGATGGAGTGGATGTGATCAAGATGCTGTCGACCGGAGCGGTGCTGACGCATGGCAGCAATCCGGCGTCGATTGAGTTTACGGAGGAGGAGTTACAGGCAGGAGTGGATGAAGCGAGCCACTTCGGGTTGCGGGTGGCGGTGCATGCGCATGCGGCGCTGGGAATCCGGAATGCAATTCTAGCCGGCGCGGCTTCGATTGAGCATGCGGAAATGCTGGACGACGATATCATCGCGCGGGCGAAGCAGCATGGAACCTATCTGGATATGGATATTTATGATGAAGAATGTATTCAGGCGGGAGCGAAGACAGGACAGACGCCCGCGGATTTCCTGCAGCACGACGCGGATCTGGGGCGAATCCAGCGAGAGAATTTCGGGAAGGCGGTGCGGGCAGGAGTGAAGATGGCGTTTGGCACCGATGCCGGCGTCTGCGCTTATGGGACGAGCGGAAAGCAATTTGCTTTCATGGTGAAGTACGGGATGACGCCGATGCAGGCGATTCAGGCCGCGACTTCGAATGCGGCGGATCTGCTGGGACATCCGAATGAGCTCGGATCCATCAAAGCCGGGAAGTATGCGGATTTGATTGCGGTGAGCGGCGATCCGCTGAAAGACATCAGCGTGCTTGAGCGAGTGGAGTTTGTGATGAAGGACGGGAAAGTTTACAAGTCGGCCGGGGCGGCGGCGTGTGTCCAGTAGTTCACACGAATCACCTGATCATGATATTGCAGCTGCACCGCGGGAACTGTCGGGAGCAGATCGTCGAACGCAGCGGTGGCGCCCATGGCCTGGAGGCAGCCGGCGCCGGTCACTAGGGATGAAAGTTAAGTTCTACGAGTTCTTTGGTTTCCTGCGCAGCCGGTACCCATTTCCATTTTTCGATAGCGTCAACCGCGGCTTTTGCCAACAAAGGGTTGCCGCCAATCACTTGAGTGAACTTCGCCTTTCCGTTAGGCGCAACCACGACTCCCACCTTGACGGTCCCATGGATTTGCGCTCTGCGGGCTAGGTCCGGATACACTGGGATCACTCTGTCCGCGATCGCCCGCTTTCCTTCCGGTTGGTCTTGAGCGAGAGAAAAAGCTGGGGAGAAGAAGGTTACTCCCAAGAAGAGAATTACGAAGGCGGTTACAAAAAACGGTTGCAGGGATGACTTTTTCACTGGGGCTAAGCCTACGCGGAATTCAGCACGCCGCGAAAGTAACTACAGTCATCCGCTAGGGATGAAAATTAAGTTCTACGAGTTCTTTGCTTTCCTGCGGAGCTGGTCCCCATTTCCATTTTTCGATGGCATCGACGGCGGCTTTAACCAACACGGGACTGCCACCAATCACTTGAGTGGCCTTCACTCTTCCGTTGGGCGCAACTACGGCTTCCACCCTTACGGTTCCCCGGATTTGCATTTTGTTGGCTAGCTCTGGATACACCGGAATCACTTTGGTTATTATCTTCCGCGTCGTTTCCGGCTGTTCTTGAGCAATCGAAAAGGCTGGGCAGAAGACGATCGCTCCCAGGGAAAGCGCCAGGACGGCTGCACGATAGGGTCGCATAGGGGACTTGTTCACCGCCCTTAGACTACGCGGAATTCAGAACGTCGCGAAAGTAACCACAGTAACCAAAGCCGTATTCCTTGCGGGAATCCCGCGGCCAAGTGCGACGGAATTTTACCGAGATCGTTTAGTGGTGATCCCTGGGAATGGTTTCTTCCCAGGTTTTTTGTTTCAGGGGTTGGCCGTCTTTGAATAGTTGGCGGGTGTATTTGTAGTAGAGGTTTTGGGCGTCGCTCGTTAGAGTCAAGTGGCCTTGCCAGGTTAGGGTTTGTTGCTTCAGGGCCATGACGATTTCGGCTTCCCCCTGGACGGAGCTGGTTTCGGGATGGTTGTCGTCCGCGAGGTAGGTGATGCCTTCGAAGTCGGTTTCTTTTCCCCAAGGGTAGGTTTCTTCGGACTTTCCACGCCAGGTGACTTTTGTTTTTCCATTGAGTTCGTCGCGCTCGGTTTTCCAATCGCCGGGCCAGGGAAAGCCAGCGGACTGAATGTCGTTGCGTTGTTCGGACGGCTCGGGGGGCGCGAATTGAGGTGCGGCGTACATGGAAGGTGGAACTAGCGGCAGGGTCAGGCGTGATCCAGAGCCACCTCCTAGTTGAAGACTGTTCGTCATCGCGTAGGGAGTTGGCCAAACCATTGGCCAGAGCGCGTTTGAAACTGCCAGACGAATGCGATGGCCTGCGGGGAACGTCCACGTGGCCAAGTGCATTTCGATATCCAGCGGGTAAGTCTGGCTGGGGACTAAGTCTTTGGGGTCGGAGGCATTGTCGCGCTGCGCGCCGTTGAGTCCCGCTCCGGTGACTTGGGTGACAGTGCCGTCGGGAGCAACGTCGGAGAGGCGGGCGAACCAGTCGGCTTGCGGCGCGGACGAACTCGCCTGAAGCAGGGCATGGGGACGTCCGAGAATGGTGAGGTCAGTTTTGAGCGCAGCGGAATCGTAGACGAGGCTGAAGGCGTCGACCGGCCGCGGGTCGGTGAGCAGCTCTCCCCACCAGAATCCGGCTTCCACGCCAACGGATGGAACGTAGCGGAGTTGGTGGAAGGCGGGTTTGGCGGGGTCGGTCGAGAGCACGTGCGCTTCGTAGAGGTAGAGCGTCGTGTTCGCCACGTTCCTCGGGGGCCAGCCCATTTCGCCGCGCCATTTTCCGGGAACGATTTTTAAATGAGGATCGGGAGCGTGCCACTCCTGCATGTAAATCGATAGCGGCGGTTCTTCCATAATTCCTGTGTTGCGGTTCTTGAGCCAGGTGTCCCACCAGCGGAGGGCTTGATCACGCCATTCGATTTGGGGGCCGGGATCGGCGTCGTGGGGAAAGGTGTGAGTCCAGGGTCCGATGATCGCCTTCACCGGCGCGTTGACTTGCTCGAACATCCGCGGGATGGAATCCCGGTAGCCGTCGAGCAGGCCTCCGATTAAAAAGCAGGGAATTTTGATTTCGCTAAGTGGCCGGACGGGAGCGTGCCAGAACTGGCCGTCGCGTTGATGCTTGAAATACATCAGTGACCAGGGCGCGGATTCGAAACGCGGTCCGAGGATTTTTTCGTCGAGCGTGTAGTCGGGGGCTCCAGTCATGGACGGGGCGAGGTCCATATTGAGTTCGAACTCGTCGAAGTGCATCATGCCATCGATGTAATGGACGTCGTCGTGGAAGAGTTGTTCGGTGGCATCGACGGCCAGGATCGCTTTGAGCGCTGGCGGATGGCGCATGGCGAGTTGGATGGAGTTGAATCCGCCCCATGAGATTCCGAACATTCCAACTTTCCCCGTGGACCAGGGTTGCGCGGCTAACCAGGCGATGACTTGCTCGCCGTCGAGTTGTTCCTGCTCGGAATATTCGCGGTCGGTCGGCGTGCCTTCACTGGCGCCGAAACCGCGGATATCGACGCGGACGCCGACGTATCCGCGGGCGGCAAACCATGCGTGGATAGGATAGTCGCGCGCGGCGGTAGCGTCGTCTTTGCGATAGGGGAGATATTCGAGGAGAGCGGGGAATTTCTCGCCGGGCTTCGCGTCGCCGGGCAGGTAGAGAGTCGCGGAGAGGTGGACGCCGTCGGGCATCGGAATCGATTGCTGGACCATACGGACAGTGTAGAGCGCGGAGGACGCAGTCGCGTACAGGCCCGTGGAAAGTGCAAGGATCGTCGGGATGGCCATCGCCAGTGTGGGGATGGGCGCCCTCGCGAGCCTGCCCTGAGCGCAGTCGAAGGGTCCACGCCGAGCGCAGTTCGGCAGCTGCGTGCGTTTACACCAACCCTGGACTCGCACTAGGCAAGAACTTAGCAACATGGGACGGGCAAAATCATAACAGGCACGGGTGCTTGACGGTTAGGCTGTTCTATCTGCCTTGACACGGTGGGGCTATCTTCTTATTGTTGCTAACCACCCATGAACATCGTTAAGGCTACCAAGCAGTATGAGGATTGGCTGCGGTTGCACATCCGAATTGTTGAGCCCGATTTGCAATTCAAGCATGAGCAGATGGCGGCGGCGCTTTTTCCGTTCTTTCGCGCGACCTTCTACCGCTGGTTGCAGGTGTGGCCCGAGGAGTGTGCGGAACTGGATCGAGTGCCGCACATTTTGTCGGTGGGCGATCTGCACGTGGAGAACTTCGGCACCTGGCGAGACACCGATGGCCGGTTGGTGTGGGGCGTTAACGATTTTGATGAAGCGTGCGTGTATCCCTACACAATGGATCTGGTGCGGCTGGCAGCCAGTGCCTTGCTGGCGACACGTGAGAATCGTCTGGCGATGAAGCCGAAAGGGTCGGCGGCGGCGATTTTGGCGGGATACGAGCGAGGCATGGAGGAGGGCGGGCGTCCGTTTGTGTTGGAGGAGAGCCACGAATGGTTGCGGGCGATCGCGGAGAGCAAACTGCGGGATCCCTTAGTGTTCTGGCAAAAAATGGATCGTCTTCCGACGGTGAAAGGAGAAATACCGGAGAGCGCACGCGAGGCGATTGAGCATCTGCTGCCGGAGCGGGGCATGCGGTACCGGCTTGCGCGGCGAAGGGCGGGACTGGGAAGCCTGGGTCGGGTGAGGCTGGTGGCGATCGCGGATTGGAAGGGCGGGCGAGTGGCGCGGGAAGCGAAGGAGCTGTTGCGATCGGCTGTGCAGTGTCTGGATCCGGAGCGGGCGCCGGCAGAGATTTTGTACGCGGCGATCCTGCGGCGGGCGGTGCGCTGTCCGGATCCGTATGTGCAGATGCGGGGACACTGGATCGTGCGGCGGCTGTCGCCGCATTGTTCGCGCGTCGAATTGGATGCTCTCGGAACCAGCCGAGGGGAATTGCGGCTGCTCGAGGCGATGGGGAAAGAGACGGCAAATATTCACGTGGGAACGGATGAAAAGCGGCGCGCGATCCTCAAAGACCTGCGCGGACGAAAAGAGAACTGGCTGCTGGGCGCGGCGCAGGCGATGGCGGACGCGATGGAGAAGGATTGGCGAGAGTGGAGGGAGCGCTGGCAGAGCTAGACTCTGCCAGCGCTTATTGGAGTGAGAGTCGGTGAGAGGCCTCGGGTCGATCGAAGAGCTGGAATTCCAGAGCCTGAGGTTTGTTTTCAGCTCCGACGGTGAGGAGGGCGTCGAGGATGCATGCGAGGGCCTCAGGGAGCCCGACCAGGCGCGGGAAAAGGACTCGCGACGAGCAGACAGTTCGCCGACCAGGTGGCCAACCGAGCGGGGGCTGAGATCGACATCGCTCGGAGTCGAATCGCTGCCCATGGGGCAACAGGTTGCGTGCTGGAGGATAGCGCAAGCTGAGTGCACGCCAGAGGCCGAAGATCCAGCCAATCACATTAGAATCAATTTACCTTTAGTTGTTGTAGGTTAGATGGTAAACAATGCGTCCCGATCATGCGTCCCTGAGTGGCGCTGACGGAGAGCAGTCACGACCGACGAATGTTCCTCAGTGTCCCAGATTTTCAGACGATACCTGTCACGTGTCAAGGTGGATCCCAGGCCATTGGTCATTTTCTGGTTCTGGCGCACGATTTCCAGTGCACGATCTTCTAATGGACGATCCAGGCAGACGCAGCGACGAGAACTCCTGCAGTCGCCATAAACAGGCCGAGGTGCCAGAATATGCGGCGGCCGGAGAGCAGAGTGATCGAGGTGATCACCAGGGCAATCTCCAGGAAGACTTCGCTGAGATCGAAGCGGTCGGCTTTGTGCCGGGTGAGTTCGCCTTCCACTTGCAGTTCGCGGGCTTTGGCGTCGAGTTCTTTCTGATCGTCTTTATAGCGATCTGCTTCGGCCACGTATTTTTCATGTAGTTTGGCAACAGCGTCCGCGTCTTTGCTGGCAACTACGGTAGTGAGGTCGGCGAACAATTCGTCAGTGTGGCGGCGGATATTCTTGGCCTGATAGTAGCCCCACTGATCGGTGACTTTGTTCTGCAAAATTATTTCTTCGGTATGGGTGCGATGGCCGAGCAGCGACACGGTTGCCACCAGGACGGCCACCACCGCCATGGTGAGGGTCACGGGGGCGAGATCGGGATGCTCCCGGGCGTGTTCGGCATGCTCTTCCAATTCGGCGAGTTCTTCGGTCATGGTATCGGCTCCCAAACTTTGTTGGTGGAGAGCCGGGCGTCGCCACCCGGCCGGAAGGCTGCTGGTCCCTTCGGCTTCGCTCAGGGCAGGCCCGCGAGACGCCCGTCGCTCCACTTCATAACTCGTCACGCTGGCGTCGAACTATAGCAATGAACTATGAGGATAAACTAATTCGGCTATTCTCCCATGACTTTAATGATTACTTTTTTGTCGCGCTGGCCGTCGAATTCGGCGTAGAAAATCTGCTGCCATGGGCCGAAATCGAGTTTCCCGCCGGTGACCGGGACGATGACTTCATGGTGAATGATCAGCGACTTGAGGTGCGCGTCTCCATTGTCTTCTCCGGTCTGATGATGCTGGTAGTTCCGCCGGAATGGGGCGAGAGTTTCCAGCCACTGGTCGATGTCTTTGATCAGGCCGGTCTCATTGTCGTTGACGTAGACTCCGGCAGTGATGTGCATGGCGGAGACCAGAATCATGCCGTCTTGGATTCCAGACTTCTTGAGGGCGCTCTCGACTTGCGGAGTCAGGTGAATGTAGGCGCGCTTGGTTTTCGCGTGCAAGGTCAGGTATTCGGTGTGGAATTTCATACATCACATCTATCATGAGGTGGGCATGCTGGAAAGGGAGAGGCGAATGTCAACTCCGCCAGTTACTGGTCCGTTGATCCCAGGCGAACCGCAGAAAAGAGCCGGGCTGGACTTCCGCGTTTATCTGGACCTGAAGATTGGAATCCATCGCGAGTTGCTGAATCACCTCAATCTGGAGAAGGTGGCGACGCAACCCGACGATCACGCAAGGCGCCAGGCATACACGGCGATTCAGGGCGTGACCGCGAACTTGAAGACACCCCCGAGCGCTCCGGAGCTGACCCCGACGGAGAAAGAGCGAATCTTGTTTGAGGTTCTAGAAGAGGTCTTCCGTCTGGGGCCGCTCGAACCGCTGCTCCAGGATCCGACCATCAGCGACATCCTGGTGAACGGCGCCCAGGAAGTCTACATCGAGCGCGCGGGCGTCCTGGAAGAATCGAGGACCATATTCAAGGACAATACCCACCTGATGCACATTATCGACAAGATCGTATCCGCGGTCGGCCGGAGGGTGGATGAATCTTCGCCGATGGTGGACGCCCGTCTCGCCGACGGATCTCGCGTCCACGTGGTCATTCCTCCGGCCGCGGTCGACGGTCCACATCTTTCCATACGGCGCTTCGGGCACATCCCAATCACCGACCGCGATCTGCTGGCCACACAGACGCTGACGCAACCGATGCTGGAGTTGCTCCGCGGCGCCGTAAAAGCCCGGCTCAACATCGTTGTGTCCGGGGGAACCGGCGCCGGTAAGACGACGCTGCTGAATGTGCTCTCCGGCTATATCTCCGAAAAGGAGCGGATCGTCACGATTGAGGACTCTGCTGAATTGCAACTGAAGCAACGGCACGTGGTACGGCTGGAATGCCGTCCGGCCAACGCGGACGGCAAAGGCGCCATCCTACAACGGCAACTGGTGATCAACAGTCTGCGCATGCGGCCGAACCGCATCATCGTCGGCGAGGTCCGCAGCGAGGAAGCGCTCGATATGCTGCAGGCCATGAACACTGGCCACGACGGCTCGATGACTACGGTTCACGCGAATAGTCCACGGGATGCGATTGCTCGCATGGAGACCATGGTCATGATGGGCAATGTGAATTTGCCGGAAAAGGCGATTCGCAGACAGATCGCGTCGGCGGTCACGCTGCTGCTGCAGGTGACACGTTTCAACGACGGCAGCCGGCGTTTGACGCATATCACCGAGATCACCGGAATGGAAGTCGACATCGTCAGCATGCAGGATGTGTTCTTGTTCGAGAAGCAGGGAGTTTCGCCCGAAGGCCGCACGTTGGGTACGTTCACCGCCACCGGCGTCCGGCCGAGGTTTGAGGAAAAACTGCGAGCCGCTGGCATTTCGCTGCCCGCAAACTTCTTCGAGCCGTCGGTCAAGTACCAGCGCCGTCAGAGGTAACACGGGACCGGCAGGAATCGTTGGACCGCGAGACACCGCGAGATGCGGCCCACCCCGCCGGCAAATTCTAGCGCCAGTATCGGGAGCGGACCGATATCGTTAAGCACGACAAATGACATCATTTGATGCTATGACAACGGTTGTGCTTGATGACGATCTCGTACGCATCGCCCAGGAGTTCACCGTTTGTACTGCTTCGGCATCGGTCTGACCGACGCACACCTGATAGCCTCAGTCTTTATCAATCCATCCACGCTTCTATGGACAAGAGATAAGCGACTCCGCAAGCCGCAGAAAGTCTCGGCATTCAATCCGGTCTGCGCTGGGAAGTTTGGGTCGCCCTAAGGGGAGATCCCCGAGTTTTCTCAAACTACAAAGCGCGGTAACCACCGGGGAACGCCGGGTTGCCAACCCCAAATAAGAAGGTGCAATCGCTTAACACTTCACTTATAGTGGTGCGACTTTTGTCTCAGGAACAGCCGTGGATAACCAAGAAGGCGACCTGCAAACTTTACGTACGCTGGTGCGAGACCTCGTTGCCCGCGTTGAGCGATTGGAGCGCAGCGCCGAAAGCAGGGCAACCGCGGCCTCCGATCCCTCGCCGTACGCGGAGATTCAGCCATCTGAGGTCCCGCGGACTCCGTCTAGGCCTGCTTTATCGCAGGTTCCCGCAACCGAGACTCCGGCGATGCCCCCGCAGGCGAACACCTTACCGGCCATGCCGCCGCCGCCGCCGAGGTTCACTCCTCGCGATTCCGGTCCGCAGTTCGCCGCGGCCAAGCCGGACATTGATCTGGAATCCCGCATCGGCTCGCACTGGTTAAACCGGATCGGCATCTCAGCGGTGCTGATCGGTATGTCGTACTTCCTCAAGCTTGCCTTCGACAACAACTGGATTGGTCCGACCGGACGCGTCTCCATCGGACTGTTGGCGGGGATCGGCGTCATCGTTTGGAGCGAAAGTTTCCGCAAGCGTGGTTACAACCTGTTTTCCTACTCGCTCAAGGCAGTTGGAGTGGGAGTCCTGTATCTCTCGTTGTGGGCCGCGTTCCAGGTCTATGCGCTGATTCCAAGTCCCGTCGCCTTCCTGGCCATGGTGATCGTGACCGGCTCAACCGCGATGCTGGCGATCAAACAGGATGCCGAGATACTCGCCGCCATCGCCTTGGCCGGCGGTTTCACGACGCCGTTGCTGCTCTCGACCGGACAGAACCACGAAGTAGAACTGTTCTCCTATGTGGCACTGCTTTGCGCTGCGTCCGTGGCTTTGGTCGCGGTCAAGCCGTGGCGGCGATTACTCATCCTTAGTTACGTGGGCATGGCGGGGCTATATGTCGGATGGTATTCGGAGTTCTATCGCCGGCCCGAATTCGCGATCACACTGGTCTTCGCTACGATTTTCTTCGCCATCTTTGCGGTGGCTCCGCTGGTGTCGAGGGTTACGGAGGGAAGTTCGCTGCTGCATCTCCCGGCGGCGCTGACTCTCATCAATACCGGCGTCTATTTTCTCCAAGCGTACGCGATGGTGGACGAGATCGACAAGCTGGCGATGGCTTGGTTCGCGCTCGCCTTGGCCGCGGTGCACATCGGGCTGAGCCGGATCGTCCGGCGTCAGGAGCCGGCCGATGCAGAGACGCTGCGGCTGTTGCATCTCGCGCTCGCCGTCTCTTTGATCACCATTGCGATTCCGATCCGGCTCGACGGGCATTGGATTACCGTGGGCTGGTTGGTGGAAGCGGGAGTGCTGTTGTGGGTGGCGGACCGGATTGGCGCACGCTTCCTGCATTATCTGGCAGTGGTCGCGCTTGGCCTTGGGGTGGTGCGGCTTCTGCTCATTGACAACTTCAGGGTCGATACCTTGCTGCTCAATTCCAGAATGGCGATTTACATCCTTGCCATGGCGGTGCTGGCACTGCTCGCATGGTTCAGCCTGAGGCGCGCAAGCGACTTTGATCGTCAGCTCGCTGCGGTTGCGGTGCTAGCCGTGAGCGCGTTGGCGCTGGTTGGATTCAGCCGTGAGATTGGCGATTACTACGGGCGGCAGACTCATGCCGGTTGGAACGGAGCTTCGCCGTGGACGCGAGCCGCCGAGGCAAACCGGCACAGCATTGCAATCGCCGAAGATTTTACCTACTCCGCCTTGTGGATGGGATACGGAGCGTTGCTGATGGTGATCGGCTTCTGGAGGAAGTCGGCCTTCTTCCGCTGGCAGGCGTTGTTTCTGATCGCAGCCACAATTGTGAAGGTCTTTATTTATGACGTCGCGCAGCTCGATCGCGGATATCGCATCCTGAGTTTTATGATCCTCGGCGTGCTTCTGCTGGCGGTATCGTTTGTGTATCAGAAAGACTGGCTCAAACTGTCGGCTGCGCAGCACAACGATGGAGGCGCCCGGAGTTGATGAAGCGGCTGATGGTTCTTGCCCTGTGCAGCATCGCCCTCGCTCAATCAATCGCTGGCGGTCCAGTGCGCGAGTATTTTCGGTACACGCGCGACATCGCGATCTCGCAGCCGGGCAAGCAGAACTACCTGGTGGTTGACGCGGCGATGTGGGCGCACACTCGCGCCAGCCTCTCCGATGTGCGCCTGTATGATCGCGAAGTTCAGGTCCCTTACGCGCTCAGTGAAGAGCAAGCTTCTTCCTCAACCCAGGTTCGCGAGGCGCGTATTCTGAATCTCGGAGTTCGCAACGGTCGCACCGAGTTCGATCTCGATGTGGGCGACGAGGCCGAGTACAACCATGTGCAGCTTCGCGTGAAGGCAACCAACTTCGTAGCGACGGCCACCGCGGATGGACGCGATGCGGTCGTTGGCGCAGGCCGCAAACTGTCCACGTCAACGCTGTATGATTTCTCGCGCGAAGGCTTGGGCAACAACTTCGCGCTGCGCATACCGCTGGCAACTTTCCGTTATCTGCACGTGAGCATTACGCCGGCGATCTCTACCCGTGGGATTGTCGGCGCGAGCACATCGGTACATCGTGAGTCTCAGGCGAAATGGATTGCCGCCGGCCGATGCCACTCATCCGAACAAGTTGGTCGCACAACCCGCATCGCTTGCGATCTTGATCCCCGCGTTCCGGTGGGCCGCATGTCATTCACCGTTCCGGCGGACTTGATCAACTTCCGGCGAACGGTTGGCGTGAGCGATTCTCAGGGAACTCAGCTCTGCCGCGGCAGTATCAGCCGTATTCGGATGAAGAGCGGCGGCAAGGAAGTGGTGACGGACGATCTCGCGCTGAGCTCCTGCGCCGTAAAGACAAATCAGGTCGTGATCGAGATTGACAATGGCGACAACACGCCTCTGCCAGTGGAGAGAGCAGAACCGCAGTCACTGGAGCGGCGGATCTACTTCGATCCTGCGGGCAAGACCGCAATCAGGCTTTATTACGGCGACGAAAAGTTGCCTGCTCCTGAGTACGACTACGCCAATTTCTTCCACAAAGAGGCGGACGCGGTCGTGGCCGTCGTGGGAGCAGAGAATTCGAATCCCGATTACAGCGGGCGGCCCGACGAGCGGCCGTGGTCCGAGCGACATAAGTGGGTCTTGTGGGGATCACTGCTGCTGTCGGTCGTAGTGCTCGCCTTACTTGCGTTGAAGGGACTTACCAGCGGTCCGGCTGCTCCGAAGTGAATTCTTGATCGGCTTACGGATTAAGCATGAAATCACGGGGCTTAAATCGGCCCCCTTACCGCATTGACTCTTCGATTTCCGAGATCCAGTCGGGGCGCTTCAACACTTCGCGGGGTTTCGGGCCATCGGCGGCGCCTACGATGCCGTCGCGTTCCATGAGGTCTATGAGATGGGCGGCGCGTCCGTAGCCGACTCGCAGGCGGCGCTGCAAGAGCGATGTGGAGGCTTTGCCGAACTCGATCACGAGGCGCACGGCATCGTTGTAGAGCGGGTCATTATCGGTATCATTATCATTGCCGTCGCCGGAACCTTCTCCGGAATCGTCGCCGGCAGTTGCTTCGCGATCTTCTTTCGGCGTCTCAAGGAATTTTTCTTGATACTGTGCCTGGCCCTGCGCTTTCCAGAATTCCACGACGGCGGCGATTTCCTTTTCGGTGACATACGGCGCGTGGAGGCGGTGGACACGCGCGGAGCCGGCGGGCAGGTAGAGCATGTCGCCGCGTCCGAGGAGCGACTCGGCGCCGTTGGCGTCGAGAATGGTGCGCGAGTCGACTTTGGTTGCGACACGGAACGACACGCGGGCGGGGAAGTTAGCCTTGATCAGGCCGGTGATTACATCGACCGACGGGCGCTGCGTGGCTAGCACTAAGTGGATGCCCACGGCGCGCGCCATCTGCGCCAGGCGCGTGATGGATTCTTCCACGTTGTTGCCGTCGAGCATCATCAGATCAGCCAACTCGTCGATGATGATGACGATTTTTGGAAGCGGGCCCTCATCCGATGTCGCCTCCTCGCTGAACAAGCTGGGCGTGTCGTCGAACAGACGATTGTAGCTGTCAATGTTGCGGACGCCTTTGGCGGCGAGCAGTTTGAGGCGGCGCTCCATTTCGCGGACAGCGTTGCGCAGAGCGTTCGCGGCGAGCTTGGGCTCGGTGATGATGGGCGTGTAGAGGTGCGGGACGCCTTCGTAATTGCCGAGTTCGAGGCGCTTGGGGTCGACGAGCACGAGCCGCACCTCGTCAGGCGTGGACTTGTACAGGATCGACATGATCATGGCGTTGATGGCCACGCTCTTGCCGGTGCCGGTCGAGCCGGCGATCAGCAGGTGCGGCATGCCGGCCAAGTCGGCGGCGGCGATGCGTCCGTTGATGTCCTTGCCCATGGCGATCGTGAGTTTGGATTTGGTGCCGAGGAATTCCTGCGACTCGATGTTCTCGCGCAGCCAGATGATTTCGCGCTCGCGATTCGGTACCTGGATGCCGACGGTGCTTTTGCCGGGCATGCGTTCGACGAGGATGCTTTCCGCTCGCAGGGCTAGGCAGAGATCGTCGGTGAGTCCGATGATGCGGCTGTACTTGATGCCCGCTTCGGGCTTGAATTCAAAAGTGGTGACGACCGGGCCGGGATTGATCTGCGTGACTTGGCCGTGGACTTCGAATTCCGCGTACTTCGCGGTCAGAACCTGGGCGATGAGTTTGAGTTCTTCTTCGTGAACGGATTGCTGCTCGTCGGGACGATGCAACAGGCTCGACGGCGGGAGCTTGTAACTGCCCGCGATTTTCGGGAGAGTTGTCCTTGCCTTGCGCTCGGTGTCGCCGCGGTCAGTAACTGCGATAGCAGAAGCAGCTTGCGAAGTCTGTGGCGGTGAAGTGAAAGCAGAGTCGTCTTCCTCGGCCATGCGTTCGATGCCGGTGCGTGGGGCGGGAGCCGTTGACTGCACGCCGGGAATCTCGGGGCGCGGCGAAGCGGGACGCGCGGGCACGAGGTGGGTCGTTACGTTTGGCTTTTCGGCGCGGCGTTTTTCGAGTTCTTTCTGTTGACGTTTGCGCTGGCGCTCGTCCTGCCAGTCTCTGAAGCGATCTCGGAGCGCGAGGATGAACGCGAAGCGGGTGGGCGCCCAGACTTCGATCGCCGAGAATGAGAAGGCGGTGGTGAGGTAGAGCGCGACGGCCAAAACAGTCGTGCAGACAATGTATGCGCCTGCAACATTAAGGTAACGGATTAAAACATCGCCGACGATGCGGCCAACCAGTCCTTCGATGGGAATGGCCCCCATCCAGCGCAGGTGCACGGGCAGGATGGCGAGCAACGCGGGCACGAACATGAGCATCCAAACCGCGCCGAGCGTCTTTGCGATTGGAGTCTGCACGGCTCGCGAGCGGAACCAGCGCATGCCGAGCATCCCCATGAAGATGGGCAGCAGAAACGATCCGACTCCCCAGAATTGCAGGATGATGTCGGAAAGATAGGCTCCGAAGATGCCGATCCAGTTGCGGGCAGCGTGCGATCCGGTGAGGATGGAGGCGCTGTTGAGCGAGGGATCGAGCGGCGAATAGGAAGCCAGCGCGAGAAAAAGGAGGAGTGCGGAGACGCACAACAGGAGTCCCACGAGCTCGTTCAGACGCCGGTTCCTGGTGGGCGTAAAGACCTTTGAGAAGAATGTCATGTGGCAGCGACGGCGTTGGGCAAAAGCTCACCCACAGTGCCGTGACAAGGCCAGAGCCTCACAATTATGCCAAGAAGCGGTGGTTCCTGCAATGCGGGGAAAGGGGCGGGGTGGCGAGTTGGGTTCGGGTGGGCGACGACCAGCGCCAGCGCCACGCATTCTGCTGCTGATTGGTCACAACATGAGGCGTTCCGCACAGTTATCGCCCTCGTAAATGCTTGTAAATAAATGGAGTATTGGATGCTTCACGAGAGCAGTTTTTTGCATCCAACCGAAGCCGCCAATCTTCTCTTGTCTTTGGAGACGGTCCGGCCCAGGTGAGGCGGTCCGGCTGTTGGCGCATGTTCTTGCGCCGTTGCCCGGTCCTCTTCACCATATTTCAAGCACGATCTAAGATAAGGAGAATCCGAATGAAATCCAAGAAGCTGTTGGCTGTTTTCCTAGGGGCGCTCGTCGTGTTGGCGCTGTCACTGCCGGTATTGGCACAGGACACCACGCAATCCACCACCACCACGACAACGCAAACTCCGCCTCCCGCCCAAACGCAGAGCACCACGACTACGACGACTGAAGCGAATCGGCCACAAACCCAAACCACGCAGACGACCGAGAGCACCACGAAGTACAAGCACCATCACAAGAAGGTGAAGAAGGAGAAGGAAACAACGACTACGACAACGACCCCACAGGAACATAGTGAGACGACGACCACTACCACGACTCCGCCACAGTAACTCTGGGTAGTAGCAGCACAGTGTGATTATCAGGCCGCGCCGCCATGAGAGTTCGTGGCGGCGCGGATATTCGTCGGAGACCGGTGAAATGCGCTCTACAGTCTGTCGCGCCGCAGAAAGGCTACAAGGTCTCGCGAGCCCTGGATTACTCGAACGATCTCGACTCCAGATGAGAGGCGTGGGTAGAGCACGAGCATCTTTTCAAAACCGGAAATCGGAAACACCCGCAGGTACGCCAACCTCGGGTTCCGGAGGCGAAGGAGGCCAACCCATGTGGGGCTGAGTCGAGAGCAACGCGAAGGTTTCGTGAGCAGCCACGAGAAAGCGATGGCCCGTTTCCGGCCTGCTTCCGTTGCCAGGTAGTATGCCTGCTGGTCGAGGTCTTGGTCTGCCTTCGGGCGAAGGACATACCGAGCGCTCCGTCCGCCGGCGCCTCGAAGGCGTTCATCTAACTCTGGATGCTTGGCTTGCCAATATCCAGGGCCAACTTCAACGGATCGCTGGAATTAGCTCCATCGAGAGCCAGTGCCGTCAGTTCATCCTCGGTAAGAGCCCGAGCCCCCAACTCCACGCCTTTCATTGACTTGGCCTTTTCACCCACGTAAGATTTGCCACCAGTGATCGACCAGACCACGATCGGGCGCGCATGATCGGGCGCACCATCTCGCACTACCGCATCGTCGAGAAACTCGGCGGCGGCGGCATGGGCGTGGTTTACAAGGCCGAAGACATCTCGCTCGGCCGATTTGTCGCGCTTAAGTTTCTCCCCGACGATGTCGCGCAAGATCCCCAGGCATTGGAGCGTTTCCGCCGCGAAGCCCGCGCCGCTTCCGCGCTTAACCATCCCAATATCTGCACGATCCATGAGATTGGGGAGGAAGACGGCCATCTCTTCCTCGCCATGGAGTTTCTGGACGGCCTGACGCTGAAACATCGCATTGGCGGGCGAGCCCTGGAAGTGGAAGTTCTTCTCCCCATAGCGATCGACATCGCTGACGCGCTCGACGCCGCTCACACTGCCGGCATCGTGCACCGCGACATCAAGCCGGCAAACATTTTCGTCACGAAGCGCGGACACGCCAAGATATTGGATTTCGGGCTGGCGAAAATCTCGCCCGCGATTGGTTCGTCGAGCCAGGTTGCGGCCGCTAAGACGATGACGGGAACGCTCGACGAGCCGCATCTTACCAGCCCGGGTTCTACGCTCGGCACGGTCGCCTACATGTCGCCGGAGCAGGTGCGCGCCAAGGAACTGGACGCGCGCAGTGATCTGTTCTCCTTCGGCGCGGTCATGTACGAGATGGCGACGGGCACGCTGCCGTTTCGTGGTGAGAGCACAGGAGTGATCTTCGACGGGATCATGAACCGTGCTCCGGTGGCTCCCGTGCGGTTGAATCCCGATCTGCCACCCAAGCTCGAAGACATCATCAATCGTGCGCTGGAAAAAGATCGGGAACTCCGTTATCAGCATGCTGCTGATATGCGAGCCGAGTTGTTGCGCCTGAAACGGGATACAGACACCACCGTGCGCGTTGCGGCGGCCAGTTCGGAGACGGTGGCGGCAGCGCCGATCGCGCCGAATACTAGCTCGCAGGCTGTGTCCCGGATACAGGCTCCAGTCCCCGGGTCTTCTCCCGTCGTGGCTCCGTCTCCGTCATCGGGCGCGGTGGCTGGAGATAAGGCGATTGCGGCTTCGACGCGGAACCGTCACTACGGGAAAATCGCCGGAGCATTTGCTGCGACGGTCGTACTGCTGGGTGCTCTTTTTTGGCTCGTCAAGCACAGCCCCGCGCCGGTTGTGGTCACCGCCAGTCAAAGAACCGTCGCCGTTCTTCCTTTACAGAACCTGGGCTCCAACAAGGATGTGGATTTTCTGCGCCTGGCTCTGGCCGACGAAATCGCAACCGTGCTCAGTTATGTGCGCTCCTTATCGATCCGCCCCTTCGCGACCACCAGCAAGTACGACTCTCCTACCCTTGATCTGCAGGAGGCCGGCAAGGCCATGCATGTGACCGATGTTGTCACCGGACACTACATGAAGGAAGGCGACCAAATTCAAATCACTCTGGAAGCCGTGGATGTCGCGGACAACCGTACGGTTTGGCGCGATACCATGACCGTTGCTGCTCCCGACATGATTGCCATGCGGAGCCAGATCACGGCGAAAGTTCGCCAGGGATTGGTACCGGCTCTCGGCGCGGGAACGAATGCAGGCGAAACTGGCACCCATCCCAAAAACGAAGAAGCATACGATCTCTATCTGCGCAGTATCGCACTGCCGCATGACCCTCTTCCCAACAAGGATGCGATTGTCATGCTGGAGCGCGCAGCAGGTTTGGACCCCACCTACGCGCCCGCCTGGGGCTATCTCGGAGTTCGCTACTATTACGATGCGTCGTATTCGAACGGCGGCGAGGCAATGCTCAAGCGCTCGAATGCGGCCTTGGAACGGGCTGTTTTACTTGATCCCAATTTCAGTTTTGCGGCTGCCTGGTTGGTTACCAATCGGGTCGAACAAGGCGAGTTGGTCATGGCCTATCAGGATGCGAAGGCGCTGGTGGCACGGCATCCTGAGAGTGCTCTCGCCCACTTCGCGCTGGGATATGTTCTTCGCTACGGAGGATCCGTCGAGGAATCAGCGCGCGAGTGCGAGGCCGCTTTGTCCCTGGATTCCGGGAACTTTGGGTTGCGCTCCTGTGCGTTCACGTTCGACCAACTTGGCAACTACGCCCGGGCGATGGATTTTCTTCAGCTCGATGCCGGGTCGGAATGGGCATCCGACAACATCATGCGGCACTACATACGTGATGGAAAACTTGCGCAGGCCAAGGAGATCGCCGAGAAATTCAAAGATCGCGGGCGAAGCTTTCCCATGATGAGGGCGTGCCTGGAAAACCCTTCGTCCGCCGATGCGGCAACCCTCACCCGGAAAACGGCGGCCAGTATACTCGCCGCATCCGATCCCGAACCCCATTACGTGGTTGCGGGCGACGTTCTTTTCTGCGGGCAGAAAGACCTGGCGGTGCAGCTGCTGAAGAGCTCGATGGCGGGGCACTTTTGCGCCTACGCGGGTTTGCAGAACGATTCCACCTGGGCCAAGCTGCGAGGCACTCCCGAATTCGCAGCGTTGCTTTCCGCGGCCAAACAGTGCCGGGACAATTTCCTCGCCGAAAGATCACAACCGGCACACTGAATTGCCCTGAGCACGCCCCGCCGAAGAGGATGCCTACGGACCTCGTCGGTCGTTGTAGCGACTATTTGACCGGAGCCGACTCCTCCAGCCCCCGGTGCTTCAGCATCGCCTTCGCGTTGGGTGGTGCGCCGCGCCAGTTCTCGTACATTTTGGCGAGGTCCTCGGTATTTCCCCGAGAAAGGACCATCTGGCGAAAGCGATCGCCGTTGGCGCGGGTAAGTCCGCCGTGCTCGTCGAACCACTGGTAGCCGTCATCCGCGAGCATCTCGGTCCACAGATAGGCGTAGTAGCCGGCGCTGTATCCGCTCTCCCAGATATGGCTGAAATAACTGGAGCGATAGCGGGGCGGCACGTAACTCACGTTGAGGTGTGTCTTCTCGAGCGCCTGCTTCTCGAACTCGTCGGGGTTCTGTAGCGGAGCGTCGGGAGAAAGGAAGTGCCACTGCATGTCGAGTTCGGCCGCAGCCAGGAGTTCGGTCATGTCGTAGCCCTTGTTGAAAGTTTCGGCTTTCCTGATCCGCGCAGCGAGTTCTTCCGGCATGGGGGCGCCGGTCTTGTAGTGCTTCGCGTAATGAGCAAAAATCGCGGGATACGTGGCCCAGTGCTCGTTGAACTGTGAGGGGAATTCCACGAAGTCGCGAGCGGTTGAGGTACCGGCAAGGGTCGGATACTCGGCATTGGAGAACATGCCGTGCAGGGCATGTCCAAACTCATGGAACATGGTGACGACATCGGTGAAGCTAATCAGGGCAGGTTCGCCGGCGGCGGGCTTGGGCAGGTTGGCAACGTTGTACACGACAGGGGAGGTTCCAAGAAGCCGCGACTGGCCGACGAATTCTGACATCCAGGCTCCGCCGTTCTTGTTGTCGCGCTTGAAGTAATCGCAGTAGAAAAGGGCGAGGTGCTTGCCATCGGCATCGAAGACTTCAAAGACGCGTACATCGGGGTGGTAAACGGGGATGTCGTGCCGTTCTGTGAAGGTGATTCCGTAGAGCTGATTTGCCGCGTAGAACACTCCGTTCTGGAGCACGTTGTCGAGTTCGAAATAGGGCTTCACCTGGGCATCGTCGATGTCGTAGCGAGCCTTACGGACCTGCTCAGCGTAGAAGTCCCAATCGTACGCCTGGACCTCGAAGCCACCCTTCCGGGCGTCTTTCTGACCATCGACGACAGCCTGGATATCCGCGGCTTCGCGGTTGGCCTTTGCGGTCGCGGCGGGGACGATAGCATCCATGAACTGCAATGCGGCTTCCGGTGTCTTCGCCATCTGATCTTCGAGTTTCCAGGCGGCGAAGCTCGGATAACCAAGGAGTCTGGCTTTCTGCGCGCGAAGTTGAGCGAGATGTGCGATCGTGTCGCGCGTGTCGTTGGCGTCGCCGCGCTCGGCGCGGTTCCAGGAGTGTTCGAATATGGCCTGACGCGTCCCGCGAACGCTGAGTGAAACAAGGTCTGGCTGCTGCGTGGTGTTTTGGAGCGGCGTTACGAAGCCTTCGATTTTCCGGTCCTGGGCGGCTTGTGCGGCTGCGGCGATGCGAGCTTCGGACAGGCCGGCGAGCGCGGCTTTGTCGGTGGTGACGTAGGCGCCGGCTTTCGTGGCGGCCAGGAGTTTGGTGTTGAAGGCATTCGACAGGGAAGAAATCTCTTCGTTGAGCTTCCTCAGTTCAGTCTTGTCGGCTTCCGAGAGTTTAGCGCCGGCATGTACGAACTCGTCATAGGTACGCTCCAGCAGGCGGAGAGACTCGGGATCAAGCTTGAGGGTGGAACGTTGGCTATAGATCGCGGATACGCGCGCGAAGAGTTTCGTGTTGAGGTAAAGGAAGTCCCGATGAGCGGCGAGTTTCGGCGCTTCGATGGTTTTTACATTCTGAAGCGTTGGGTTTGTGTTTGCCCCGGTAACTCCGTTGAAAGCCGCCATTGCACGGTCGAACAACCGGCCACTCTTCTCCATGGCGACGATGGTATTGTCGAAAGTGGGGGCGTCGGGGTGGTCAGCGATCTTGAGGATTTCGGCCTCTGCCTGCGCCATGCCGGCCTCGATCGCGGGCTGGAAGTCCTCATCCTTGATCTTGTCGAAGGGCGGAGCCTGGAAGGGCAGTGGGCTGGGCGCGTAAAACGGATTTGCTGGGCCGAAGTCAGAGGCTGCAGCCAGAGCTTGGTTCGCGGAGCCGAGCGCGATAGCTGCGGCAGGAATCAGCGTGGTGGGCATCAATGTGCTAAGGAATAAAAGCATAGTTTTGGCAGTGCAGCGTCGTGTCGAGCGCATGATGGTTATAGAAACCCTCTTCACCATAATTGTAACGGGTGAGACGGGGAGACGGCGGAAAAGTGAGCAGCGGCTTTGCGCATCAGCGTCCGATCATCCCCGCTGCCCAAGCCAGCACGGCAATCCCAATCACAATCCGATAAATCGCAAACGGCGCAAACCCGCGCTTGCGCACCCAAGCCATGAACCAGGCGACCGCTCCGTAGGCGACGATGAAGGAGACGACGAAGCCGATGGCGAGGATGAGCCATTGGTGAGGCGTGATCTGGGCGACGCCGATGGGATTTTCATCTTTGCCGCGGAGCGACTTGAAGAGTGTGTACAGCGTGGCCACCGTCATCGTTGGTATCGAGAGGAAGAAGGAGAACTCGAGCGCGGCGGCGCGGGACACTCCAACCAGCTGTCCGGCGGCGATGGTAGACATGGAGCGCGAGGTTCCGGGGAAAACGGCGGAGAGAATCTGGCAGGCGCCGATCCAGATCGCTTGGCCGCCGTGGATGTCGTCCATCTTCCAGGTGTGAATTGGTGAACCGGGCGTACCGGGCCCGGCTTTTTCCCAGGGTGCTTTCATAGCGTCGATGGCCCACATCACTATGCCGCCGATCAGGAGCGATGCGCCCATCACGTAGAGACTCTCGAGGTTCTTGCCGATCACTTTCGTCAGCAGATAAGACGGGATCGCGGTGACGACGAACGCGATCATGACCAGGCTGAGCGGATGCGTCAGGTAGTCGCAGTCCCTTTTTTCGCCTTCGGGGAACGTGGAAATGAGCTTGGCGATGTGCTGGCGGAAATAAATTGGCAAAACCAAGATCGCGCCTAGCTGGATGACGATCGAATACATCTTCCAGTAGCCGCTCGAAAGCGGCACGTGCATCAGTTGTTCGGCAATGCGGAGATGCGCGGTGGAGCTGACGGGCAGGAACTCAGTGAGGCCTTCGATGATTCCCAGCAGCACGGATAAAAGATAGTCGTTCAAGTGTTCTCCAAGAACTCAATGTAGAGACGCAGCTTGCCGCGTCTCACGCCCAGACGGGGCAAACCCCGTCTCTAGCGGAATTTAATTTCCTTCCGCGTAACGTCGGAAGAAGCTGTCTGGCTTCCACTGCGGGCGATGGTCGTCATTGGCGATGCTGATCAGCAAGGCGCTGACGATCTCTTCGTATTTCGCGGCGGCGGCGAGGTCGACCGGCTGGTCCACGTCGTCGGAGGGCGCGTGATAGCGCAAGGTCAGCCAGTCTTTGAAAATCTTGACCTCGGGTGAGCCGGGCTCGGGAGCAACGCTCATGATCACCGAGGGCACACCGTGGCGGATGAAGTTGTACTGATCGCTGCGCACGAAAAGATTGCGCAGCGGCTCGGGGTCGGGCTGAACTCTTACGCGGAACGATTGCGCGATCTCGCGTGTGCGATCGCCCAGATCGGAATCGTCGAGACCGAGCACGGTAAGAAGCTTCAGGGGCACGATGGGCAGAAACATGTCGACGTTAACATCGGCGACAATCGACTTCGGCGCGACCGTGGGATGAGCGGCGAAGTACTTTGAGCCGAGCAGGCCCTTTTCTTCGCCGGTCACCAAAACCAAGAGGATAGACCGGCGCAGCTTCTCGGGATTCTTCTTGAAGCTTGCAGCCATGTCGAGGACGAGGGCGCTCCCCGAGCCGTTGTCCATGGCTCCGTTGTAAATGCGATCGCCGTTGACGGGCTCTCCGATGCCGATGTGATCGAGGTGGGCGGAGAGCACCACGTATTCACCTTTCAGAGCGGGGTCGCTGCCGGGGATTTTGGCGACGAGGTTGGCCGACTCTATTTTGGTGACTTCAACTTTCGTTTTCGCTTCGAGCGAAACGGCGAGTGGGAAGTGCGGCAGCGGCTTGCGATCTTTACCGAGGGCTGCGATTTCTTCAAAAGTGTGGCTGGAGCCGGCAAAGAATTTTTCGGCGCTCGAAGGATTGGCGGTGACATAGAGCTTTGCGCCTTCGGTTTCGTCGAACTCGGGATAGTCGAGATCCATACTGGGATGGGCCCGGTTGAGCGCGATGCGGGACCAGGGGATGTCCATGGAGGCGGGGTTGATCAACGAGACGATGCCGATGGCCCCGGCGGCGCGCAATTCTTGCCAGCGCTCGGCGGCGGTCTGGTAATGGGAAGCGAGCGCACCCGGAATCTCGGATGGCGATCCGGAAAAGATCACGATGATTTTGCCCCGGATGTCGACGCCGGCGAAGTCGTCGTAATTGTTCTCCGGGACTTTGAGGCCATAGCCGACGAAAACCAGCGGCGCTTCGACCTCGGGCGCGGGCATCACGCGCGTGCCGATGATGGCATCTTCACCGAGCGTGAGCGGCTCGCGTTTGCCGTTGCGGATGAGGGTAAGGCTGCAATCCTTTTCGATGATCTGGCGGGAGACGAACTTGACGGGCTGGGAGAAGCCGTTTACGCCCGCGGGCTCCGCGCCCGCGCTCTTGAGCTGCGCTACGGCGTAGGCTTGCGCGGCGCGTTCGCCACGACTGCCCGTGTCGCGGCCTTCGAGTTTGTCGTCAGCGAGGACTTTGATGTGATTCCACCAGGTCTGGCCGTCGAAATGAGCAGGAGTCTGGGCCGCGGCGGAAATTGCGAATAGTAGTGCGAGTAGTAAAGTCGATAAATTGATTTTCATGACGTCCCTCACTTGGCGAAGGTTTCTAGGATAGCAGGAAGCGGCGTTGAGGGAGGTCGTCCCTGTAGAGACATGGAAGTGAGCGTTTTTGCTCAGACCTCGGCATCTCCGAAATGAGAGAGTTTCGGTCAGAACTATTTGCGAGCGAAACGTAGTCTTGAGTAGTGCGTGTCGTCCGGAAATCGTGCCTTTCAATCCGCGCAACCCGCAGCCCTGGAGCAACACCGGGGAAGCGTAAGGATGATCGAGCAAAAAGGAATCCCAATGCGTATCGTCTCCTCCATTCGTTCGCTGCTGTTCGGACTTTTACTGCTGGCGATGTCGGCGGCATCGTTCGCGCAAATCGGCATCTCGATCAGCTTCGCCCCGCCCGAACTACCGGTTTACGAGCAGCCCCTCTGTCCCGGCGATGGTTATCTCTGGACACCCGGATACTGGGCTTATGCCGAAGACGATTACTACTGGGTGCCGGGTACGTGGGTGATGGCTCCGGAAGTCGGTTTCCTGTGGACTCCGGCCTATTGGGGTTGGGGCGGCAACGGATATGTCTTCTACGATGGCTACTGGGGTGAGCACGTCGGCTTCTATGGCGGGGTTAGTTACGGCTACGGTTACTACGGCGAAGGCTATGAAGGTGGACGTTGGGATAACGGACACTTTTTCTACAACCGTTCGGTGAACAACGTGAACGTCACTGTAATTCACAACGTTTACAACACCACAGTGGTCAACAGCACCAGGGTGAACCGGGTCAGCTACAACGGCGGAACGGGTGGGATCAGCGCGCGCCCCAGGCCGCAAGAAGAAGCGGCGGCGCGTGAGAAACATATTCCGGCGGTAGCGGTTCAGACTCAACATGCGCAGGCAGCCCGCACGAATCCGGAGCAGCGTGCTTCCGTGAACCATGGCAAACCGGCAGTCGCTGCTACTCCTAAGCCTGGAGCATTTAACGACCGCGCCGTCGTACCGGCCAAAGCGGCGGGAGCGCCCTATAACCCTCCAGTGAATCGTGCCGCAGTTCAGCCAGCGGCCAATACGCCGGCGGCGCGTCCAGCGAACAATGCTGCTCGCCCCGACCGGCCTGCGCAACCAAACAACCAGCCGGAAGCGAACCGTCCGGCGGCGGCGCAGCCGAATAATCGGCCGGAACCGAATCGACCGGCGACAAGCGAGCCAAGTAATCGGCCGGAAGCGAATCGTCCGGCGGCAGCGCAGCCGAACGCTCGGCCGGAAACGAATCGTCCGCCGACAGCGCAGCCAAACAATCGAACGGAAATGAGTCAGCCGGCGCCCAATCGGAGTGAGCCTGCTCAGCGGCCGCAAGCTCCTCCGCCGAGCGAGCGTGCGCAGCCCCAGCGCAGTTCTCCTCCTCCAGCGGAAACGCGTACGGAGCCTCAACCACAGCGTCAGCAGCCGGCGGCGCGGGCACCGGAAGCGAACAAGCCTCAGCGGGAAGAGCCTAAGCGGGAGGAGAAGCCGCCGCAGTAACGGTAGGGTTCCGGTCAGGGGTCGAATCGGGAACTGCGAACATCTCGGGTAATCTGGGTAGCATCTTCGGCTATACGACGCCGACTGTCTACTAGCTGCGGCGGCGATCCAGCTTTGCTCGGTATTTTGCTCTGTCGTCAGTCCCGCGTTACACTGCGAGACATGAATACCGGGAACCAACCGAATGTGAAGTTCGTCCAAACCGACGATTACCGCGAGGCCTACTCCAACAGCGTGCAGATACGGGTGAATGTCTGGGATTTTTTCCTCGTTTTCGGGACCATGCAGCAAAGCTCGGAGACGCAGGTGGAATTACGAAACTTTCAGGGAATTTATCTCAGCCCGCAGCAGGCCAAGGCGCTCATGGCGCTCTTGCAACAGAACGTGACCAACTACGAGGCCACGTTTGGCGAGATCAAACTTGATCCGCGCGCCCCTGGCGGACCTGTTCACTAATGACGGCGCGGGCGGCGGCGCGCTCCGATCCGAAAATAAAATCTCAACCGGCATCCTCTGCATGGGTGCAGCAGTTTCTTCTGTTCGCGCTTTTCTTTGCCGGATTGACGTTTCTGCATGCTCCGCTTCTTCGTCTTCCTTATTTCTGGGATGAGGCCGGTTATTACGTTCCGGCCGCGCGTGATTTATTTCTGACTGGCACGCTCATTCCGCAATCCACGCCGTCAAATGCCCATCCCCCGCTGGTGATGGCGTGGCTGGCGCTGGCCTGGCGCGTCTTTGGATACTCCACGTTAGTCACGCGCACGGCCATGCTGGCGGTGTCAGCATTCTCGCTGCTCGGATTGTTTCGACTTTCGCGGATCGCCGCCAATCTTCCCGTGGCGTGGGCGACAACGGCGTTAGTGGCGCTCTATCCGGTGTACTTCGCGCAGAGTTCTATGGCGCTGGTTGACTTGCCGGCCGCTGGATTTACGTTCTGGGGGCTGGCCGCTTACATCGAGGATCACATCGCCGCCAACGAAGAACACCAACCGTGGAAGCAAGTGCTATGGTTCTCGCTGGCGTCGCTCGCGAAAGAGACTGCGATCCTGGCCCCGCTGGCACTGTTTGGCTGGGAACTGCTCGGCTATTTCATCCGGTGGAGTTTGAGAGAAATCCGGTCGAAAGAAATTCGTTGGAAAGAAATTCTTCTGCCTGTGGACAACCGCAGACCTTTGATCTACCTGCTGCTTCCGGTTGCACCGCTGGCGGGCTGGTATGCCTACCATTACGCGAAGACGGGCTTCCTGCTGGGCAACCCCGAATTCTTTCGCTACAACGTCGCCGCTACGTTCAATCCTATGCGCATCCCGCTTGCGCTGGGAATGAGACTCTGGCAGCTTTTCGGATACTTCGGTCTTTATCTGCTCACGCTGGCGGGATTGCTGGCCATGCTTCGTCCGCCGCGCAGAGAAATCGATGTTGCCCGTCCGCGAATTCCGTTCTGGGTACAGGCAGCATTTCTTTCCGTGGTGTTCGCCTACCTGGGTTTCATGTCATTCGTGGGTGGAGCGGTGCTGGCTCGCTACATGTTGCCGGTCGTTCCGCTCGTGATTCTGGCGTGGGTCTCGACTCTGTGGCGGCGGGTGCGATATTGGAAATTGATTGTGGCAGCGGTCGCAATTGCTTTTGTCGCGGGACTGTTCAGCAACCCGCCGTACGGATTCTCTCTCGAAGACAATCTGGCCTATCGCGACTACATCGTACTGCACGCGGAAGCCATCCGTTTTCTGGCAACGCGAGATTCCGGCGAGCGCGTTCTAACCGCATGGCCCGCGTCGGACGAACTCACGCGGCCCTGGCTCGGCTATATTAATGCCAATGCCAGTCAGCCTTTCCGCGTGTTGCGCATCGAGGATTTCTCGGTTTCCCAGATCGACCTGGCCGCCCGGGCCCGCGACCGCTTCGACGTGGCGCTGGTGTTCTCCACGAAGTACCAGCCGCCGCATGCGCTATTGGAAAATTGGGATGCGTGGCGGCGTATCAAGGAAAAGTTCTTCGGCTACCATCGCGACTTGCGGCCCGAAGAAACTGCGCAACGCCTGGGCGGAACGATAACCTATGACAAAGAACTGAATGGTCAGTGGATCTCAATAATTGCACTGGAGCAGTGAACTTGTCGCCAGGTTCATTGAGCGCTCTCGATTTGCTCAATCACGTGTTTGGCGCTTGTATTCTCCGGGTTGAGCTCCACAGATTTCCGATAAGCATCGAGCGCGCGCTGTTTATCTCGCGCATTCGCGTAGGCTTCGCCCAGGCTGTCGTAGGCGTTCGAGGAGTTCGGGTGGTTTCGCGCATTCACCTCGAAAATGACGATCGCTTCAGGGATTCTCTTTGCGGACAGTAGCTTGTAGCCCAGACTGTTTACGCGCTCTTCGGGGTCCAAAAGAAACTTGTGCGCCGGATCGCTAACGTATGCCTTGTAACGCGCGAACACCGCGTCGATGCCTGCCGACAAACTGCCTTCCAGGGCTTCCTGGATCGTCTCTGGCTTGGGCGCTGTCAAAGCGTATTGCAGCGCCGGATCAGTGCCTGCTACGTAATCCCGGAAAGTTGGCTCGATGGCAAACTCGGGAAATGTCGCCGCCCTCTTGTCGCGCGGATCCTTGTCCTGCCACCAGAGCCGGGAGACTGCTGCTTCGAGGTGGCTATGCGGCAGCGTGATTCCGGCTGGGTCTCCGTAGAAATTGACATTCTCGGAGGTTGGCTCGCCGACATAGATCGCTTCCGTGTAGTTCTCCAGCCGATTCACGAAGTTCTGAGCCGCCGAAAATGTCGTCGGTCCTGTAATCGCGAAAATCCCTCCGCGCCGGTTGACCTTTGAACGGATCAGAGCGACCAGCAGCGGCCGCAGGAGCGTGTTGTCGCCACCAGTGTTGTTCCGCAGGTCAATCACAAGTCGCTCGACACTCGGCTGCTCAACGGCTGTTGCCAGCCGTCCCGCGAAATCCGCAAGCGGTTCTCCGTTCTGATTGATCACCAGGTTGAACTGGAAATATACGGCATGTTGGTCGGGTAGATATGTAAACCAATAGTGTTTGTCTTCATGCTGCTGCGCGAGCGGGACGGGCACGGATCCGGGCCGCGCGTCCACCCAATCCGGGGGCACGGAGTTCAGGTACCACTCCCCGATCGGAACTCCGGCTTTCAGGGTGAAGATGCGGCTCTGCCCGTTTTTCTCGATCGTGAATTCCGCGCTATCCCGCGACTGGGTGAGCCCCAATCCGTAAAGCAAACGTGGGCAGTTCAGGGATGTCTTCGCACTCCAGGCAAGCTGTTCGCCGTTGTTGCCGGGATCGTGGGACTCAATCGAATCCAAACGCTGAATGGCCTCCTGCCAGCCCGAGGAGCCCACCTTGACTACCTTGCCCGCCACCATATCGGCATACTCGGGTGCGGCCGCCCGAACGTAAATTCCATCGGCGTAACGAACGAAGCGCACCGCGATGTGGTCCTTCAGATCGGGAGGCGGTATGGGGCGGATATCGAAGCCGCTGTGCCCGTCCCGGACCATCGCCATGATCTGCAGGAAGCGAATGAAAATTTGATCGTCATTCAATCGCGGAATGTCTGCATCCAGTTTTTCTACGGCCTGATTGAACTCCGTCTCGGTCATGGTGTGAAACAGGGACTTATGCTTGAGGCGCATCTGTGCGGCCAGGAAGCGCAGGTCTTCTCGCCAATCCTGCGGTGAAAGCCGGTGTTCGGGCTTGTCGGTTGCGGGTTGCCCAGCCGCAAATGTCGGGACCGTAAAGACTAGGCACGCAACAATTGTTATGGACACAAGCGCCGAGCTGGAGCGGTCGGACAGACGGAACATGTCAACTGGGTACGAGAGCTGTTACAGAAATGTTCCCGGAAGCCGCTATCGCGGTTAAATTCCCATCAAGTGGCAGGAATGCGTCTTGACCACGATCCAGACGCTCTTGTCTGGACCAAGCTGGAGAGCGTCGCGAGCCGCCAGCGTTAAGTGAACTTCGAACTCCGTGCCGCTGCAATCCACCATCGCCGCGATGATGACGTCTCGCTGCTCGAGTTGCCGGATGGTTCCCGGCAAAATATTGCGAGCACTCAGCCCGCGTGGTTTTTCCGTTGCCAGCAGCAGATCGCCAGCGCGAACGCCGACGCGCAGACGCGAACCCTCCTCTGCCCGAACCAGCGGTGTTTCAAGCTCCACCGCATCTTTTTGCACGCGGCCGCTTCCCAGCTGACAGGTCATGGTGCCGCGATCTTCGTGCAGGGCCATTACCGTGGCATCGAAGATGTTTTCGAATCCTGACAATTGCGCGACCGTCTCGAGCCGCGGAGCGCGCATGACTTCGTGTGGCCGGCCTTGCGCGACGATTCTTCCCGTGTCGAGCACAATGACCTCGTCGCCGAGGGCAAACACCTCCTCGCCATTGTGGGTGACGAAGAGAATCGGGATGCGGTGATCCTGGTTCCACTTGCGCAGGTCGCTCACCAAGGATGATTTCGTTCGCCGGTCCAGCGCCGCCAGCGGCTCATCGAGCAGCAAGGCGCGCGGTTCGGTTACGAGAGAGCGCGCCAGGGCGACACGTTGGCGCTCGCCTCCGGAGATTTGCGCCGGCCGCCGGTCGCGCAGACGATCGAGACGGAAGCGCGCAAGAATTTCGCGGCTGCGTGATGTTCGCTCCGTCGCGCGGAGCGAGCGCAGACCGTAAGCGATGTTCTCCCCGGCGGTCAGGTGAGGGAAGAGCGCCAGGTCCTGCTGTACGTAACCGATGCGCCGTTTCCAGGCGGGGAGGTTCCGCTTCTTCTCCGAGTCGTAAAGGTCTTCACCGCCAACAACGATGCGCCCTTCGTCGGGATCGCTCAGGCCGGCTATGCAATCGAGCACTGTGGTTTTTCCCGCGCCTGACGCGCCAAAGAGAATCGTGAAGCCGGCAAGCGCGCGGAAGTGGACGTTCAAGTTGAAAGTACCTTCGGGATTTGGGAAACGTTTGCGGATTCGGACTTCGAGTTCGGAAGAGATCGGATCGGTCGAAGCTGGCGGCGCGGTTTGTGGCGCGGGAGCAGGCTTTGTTTTTGCTTTTACCGGCACGGACCCACCACCCATGGCCGCCGGTTCAAGCCGGAAGCGATCGACAATAGCGGGAAGGAAACCATAAGCAGCAGCCATGCCGTGTGGTTCGCACTGGAATAATTTGCACTCATGTCGGCCGCCGCCACGGTGATCTCCTGGGCGGTTGCGAAAGCTCCCGTGAACAGGAGAAGTACGCTAGCGATTTTCTCATGGCAGATAGTTCAGGTTTCCCATGGGGGCGATTGCTTACGAAATGAACTGTAGGGCCTCTGACTTCGACCTCTCCCGCAGTACTTGCACAGTCGCTGTCCCCTGCAGTAACTCCTCGAGGTCACGATGTTGCCGTGCCAGCTCCGCTTGCATCAAGGGATCCGCCACCACACGGGCCCACGATCCCGGGACATTCGTGTCAATGTCGTCGCGGTTTATCACAAAATCATCAAGAGCGTCTCCAGCGCAGGTCGACGCCCACGCAGCCTCCGCCGGCAATCCACTCTTAAGGCTCCTTAACGAATAGAGAACAGCTGAGACCGCATCCTCCGCCGAGCCCTGTTCCAGTACCCATGGACGATCATCTTCCCCAGGAATCAGGCCTGCAGCCTCTTCGATCATGATGTCAACTTCTCCCTCTGATATCGGGGCACCCGCGAGGTCCGCCCAAAGGCGTGCCAAGATTTCGCGCAATTGGATCGGATTTCCTCTGCCCGTCCGACTTGAGTACTTGGCATAGGCACCGAGCATTCGCTCAGCAATTGCAGCGGCAAAAACCGTCCGATCGTGCGCAGAGAGCTGTTCGATCTTTGCCAGAAGCTGAGCCTTATCGAAACGAAGAAGACATACCATTTCTCTTACACCAACTTCGTCTTCGACAACGGCAACTCCCGCACGCGCTTGCCAGTTGCCGCAAACACGGCATTGTACAAAGCAGGCGCGAAAGGCGGCACGCCGGGCTCGCCAACGCCGGCCGGCGGCGCTTCACTTTTTACAATCTGCACATCGACGTGCCTCGGAGCACGGTTCATGCGCGCGAGCTGATAATTGTTGAAGTTGCTCTGGTCGATGGCGCCGTTGGTCGCAGTAATCTCGCCGAACAACGCCAGGCTGGTTCCAAAAACAGCCGCTCCCTCAAACTGGTTTCGGACATTGTCGGGGCTGACGACCGTGCCCGCATCGAGCGCGGTCCACACACCCGGAATGTGAACCTGTCCCTTGCCGTCGACTTCGACTTCAACCACCGTCGCAACATAAGTGAGAAAACTACGGTGCGCGGCGATGCCCATGCCGCGCCCTTTCCCCATGGGCCGTTTGCCCCAGCCCGATTTCTCCGCGGCGATCTCGACCACGCGCCGCCATCGCGCTGTGTCAAGCGGGTAGCGCTGCTTCTCGTCGGCATCTTCCTCCTTATATTCAAGCGGGACGATGCGCGGCGGCCCGATCAGGTCCAGCAGATACTGGACGCAATCTTTGTTCGCGTTGTGCGCAAGCTCGTCGGCAAAGGAGTGAATCGCGAATGCATGATAAATGTTCGCCACACTGCGCAGCCACCCAATGCGCACGTGGTAGTCGGCGGGGCCATTTTCGGCACGATGATTGGGAATATCGAATGGAAGATTGTTCCAACCCAGGCCCATCTCGTCGAGAGCATAGGTTGCCGAGATGTCAAACGTCGAACCGATAGGCGGATACACCGTGCGCTGCAACCACGCAGTCGGTCTGCCATCTGCGCCAATCGCGGCCTTCATGTACATCGCGGCCACGGAGTGGAAAAAATCGCAGTGAATATCGTCTTCGCGGGTCCAGACAACTTTGACCGGCTTGCCGAGTTGTTTCGAAAGAACGGCGGCTTCCGCAACCTGGTCAGGCTTCGACTTGCGTCCGAAGCCGCCACCGAGCAGCGTTACATGGCACGTCACATCTTCTTTCTTGATGCCGAGTACGCTGGCAATGGTCTCCTGCACCGCTTGCGGATTCTGCGTCGGAGCCCAGGCCAGCACCTTTCCGTCGCGATACTCCGCGACGGCAACCGGCGGCTCCATGGAAACGTGCGCCAGATGCGGAGTGTAATACTCGGCCTCAATGATCTTTCCGCCCTTGGCAAATTCGGCATCCACGTCTCCGACGTTGCGAACGACTTTGCCCGGCTTCCGTGAAGTTGCTGCGAGCGTCTTGCGGAACGGCGCGGAGTTGTACTCCGAGTGCGGACTGCTATCCCATTCAACCTTCAGACTCTTGCGTCCCTTGAATGCCGCCCAGGTGTTGTCGGCAATCACGGCGACGCCGCCCAAAGGCTGGAACTGGTGCGGCGGTTTGAAAGTGTCGATGGTCAGCGTTTTCTGAACACCGGGCACCTTGAGCGCGGCTTTGTCATCGTACGACTTGATCTTTTGTCCGAGTACGGGCGGATGCTCGACCGATGCGTAGACCATGCCGGGCATGGCGGCGTCCATACCAAAGATAGTTTTGCCGGTGACCATCTCGGGAAGATCGAACAAAGAGTTGCTTTCTTTGCCGATGTAACGCCACTGGGAACGCGACTTGAGCGGGACATCTTTTTTCTTAGGAACCGGCAGCTTGGCGGCGGCGGCGGCAACTTCGCCATAGCCCACCTTGCGCCCGCTGGCGCGATGGACAACGAAGTGGGACTCGGCCGTGCACTCTTTAGGAGAAACCTTCCATTGCGCGGCGGCGGCGCTGATCAGCATCACGCGTCCGGTAGCGCCCACTTGACGCATCAAGTCGAAGGAACTGCGAACCGAGTGCGACCCGTCCGTATCCTGGTCGCCATATTTCGGATCGCCGGTCGCCTGATCGATTTTTACTTTGGACCAATCGGCGTCCAGTTCGTCGGCGACCACGAGCGGCAAGGCTGTGCGGCTGCCGCATCCCATCTCCGAGCGATGGGCGACGATGGTGACGGTGCCATCGGACGCGATCGACATCCACAGACTGGGTTGAAATGGCGGCGCGGCCGCTTCGGCTTCCGCGGCCCACACCGGCTGGGGGATAAGGCGCGCGCTCAGCACAAAAACGCCGCTTGCCAGTGCGCCGTGCAGGAATCCACGCCGGCTAACATGAAGGCTGACATTCTCGATAGTCTTCATGTTGTCTCCTTCGCAGCCTGATGCTTCGCGGCGGGATGCTTCGGGGCCGGATGCTTCATGGTCGGATGCTTCATGGTCGGATGCGTCGTGGCCTGATGCTTGGCCGCCTGATGAATCGCCGCCCGAATCCGCTGGTAAGTGCCGCAGCGGCAGAGATTGCCGGACATCGCGGTGTCGATATCCTGGTCGCTGGGATTCTTGTTGTCCTTAAGAAATGCGATCGCCTGCATGATCTGGCCGGTCTGGCAGTAGCCGCATTGCGGCACCCGGATCTCCATCCACGCCTTCTGCACGGGATGCATGGGCGCGATGCCTTCAATGGTCGTGATCTCGGTGCCACCGATCTCGCTCATGGCCGTCGTGCAGGAGCGAATGGCCGCGCCATTTTGATGCACGGTGCATGCGCCGCACAACGCCATGCCGCAGCCGAATTTCGTTCCAGAGAGCTCCGCCACGTCGCGCAAATACCAAAGCAACGGCATTTCGGGATCGCCGTCAAACTTCTTCTCTTGCCCGTTCACTTTGAATTGGATCATCCGTCCCCCCGGGTAAACGACCGATGCTGCAGAATTTATTTCCATATCCTAATCGCAGAGCGCGAAATGGGGAAGAGTGGGAGCGCAGACTGAATTGAACCTTTCACCACAGGGGGCACGGGGATCACAGGGGAATGCCACAGGGTTCAGTCGGCGCCCGTCATATAATCGTCTGTCCTTCTGGGAGGAGTCTTGGCCTACGACGATCTGCGGGACTGGATCAAAGCACTCGACCGCGCCGGCGAGCTGAAGCGTATCCGCAGTGAAGCGGACCCAATTCTGGAGATTGCGGAAATCACCGACCGAGTTTCCAAAAGGAAAGACCGGCAGGGAACTGTCGGCGGGAAAGCGCTGCTGTTCGAGAACCTCAAGGGCTATTCAGGCTCGCGACTTCTTATTAACCAGTTCGGTTCCGCTCGCCGTATGCGACTCGCGCTTGAAGTCGAGATGCTGGATGAAATCGCCGAGCGCATCCGGGGCTTCACGGACGTGAAGTCTCCGCAAGGCCTCCTCGACAAAGTAAAGATGCTGCCCATGCTCGCCGAGATGGGCAAGTTTTTTCCCAAAGCCGTAGCCACGGGCCCATGTAAAGAAGTGATCAAGCGCGACAATTTTTCGTTGCTGGATTTTCCCATCCTGCAATGCTGGCCCCAAGATGCCGGACGGTTCATTACGCTGCCCTGCGTGATCACCCGCGATCCCAAGACGGGCAAGCGCAATGTTGGCATGTACCGCATGCAGATCTACGATGGTCGGACGACCGGGATGCACTGGCAACGCCAGAAAGTAGCAGCGGAACATTACCGCGATGCGATTCGAAACGCCGCGGTTTCCTCGAACCACGGCGGGACGGACGCATTCGTCCGTCCCGCCGGGCGAAGCCCGGCAGCCGCAGCGGTCGACATCATGGCCAAGTCATCAGGAGGCGCAATGCTGGCCGATGGCGATCGCCCTTCCGGCAAAATGGAAGTGGCCGTAGCCATAGGAACGGATCCGGCCCTAACTTTCTCCGCGATAGTTCCCGCCCCGCCCGATGTAGAAGAATTCCTCGTCGCCGGATTCCTGCGCCAGAAGCCAGTCGAACTCGTGAAGTGCGAGACCGTAGATTTGGAAGTTCCGGCCAATGCCGAGATCATCTTAGAAGGTTACGTGAACCTGGACGAACTCCGCACCGAGGGCCCGTTCGGCGATCACACCGGCTTCTACTCTCTCGAAGATGAGTACCCGGTCTTCCACGTCACCTGCATGACCCATAGAAAAGACCCGATCTATGCAACGACCGTCGTCGGTAAGCCGCCGCAAGAAGACGCGTGGATGGGCAAGGCGGTCGAGCGCATCTTCCTGCCGCTGATGAAGCTGACCATCCCCGAGCTAGTGGACATCAACCTGCCGATCGAAGGCGTCTTCCACAACCTGATGATCGTTTCCATTCGCAAGTCGTATCCCGGACAAGCCCGCAAAGTGATGAATGCCATCTGGTCACTGGGGCAGGCGATGTTCACAAAGTGCATCATCGTCGTCGATGAAGACGTGAACGTGCAGGATGTCGCCGACGTCACCCTGAAAGCCCTGAACAACATCGATCCTGAGCGCGATATCCAGTTCACGATGGGACCGGTAGATTCGCTCGACCACGCCGCGCGCCTCGCAAACTATGGATCGAAGATGGGCATCGACGCTACGCGCAAGTGGACGACCGAGGGCTTCGGTCGTCCCTGGCCGGATGAAATTGTGATGGATGCTAAGACGCGGGCCGTGGTGGATGGAAAATGGAAGGGGCTGGCGAAAGAGTTGGGGATCGAATAGAACAGAGCTCGGGAGCCCAACCCAACAGCCACCGGGAGATTACAGTCACTGCGCCTTCTCGACTCTCCTCGCCATGACACCGACAACCACTGCCCACGGCATCCCATTTCTGGTCCGCGAGACGTAGGCACCCGGCAAAATCACAGACCTCAAATAACACCTCTTACCGACCAGGGCGTTTCTCCCAGTGAGCTACCGCGGAGGCTTCTTTTCTTCTCTAGGCGGAGGTGCCGGTTTGTTCTCGGCGTGAGGCGAGCTCTGATGCACAGGTTGCGACGCGCTTTGACTCTGTGCCGCAGCCTCATGATGAACAGGTGGTGGGGCTGGCCGGCTCTCCGCGTGCGTCGCGGTCGGATGAGGCGCGGGAGCAGTCCTCGGTTCCGCAGGCCGCGGTTCCGCAGGCCGCGCGCTCGCATGTTGAGTCGGCGTGGGTTTGGACGGTTTGGCTTCAGTTCGGACCGGATGAGGCGCCGGAGCAGGCTTGGCTTCAACGGGTCGCGCGCTTGCATGCTGGGTCGTTCCGGGTTTGGACGCCTTGGATTCAGTCCTGGTCGTACTGGGACGAGGCGCCGAAGCGGGCTTGGTTTCCGTGCGTCGCGCGGTCGCATGCTCGGACGTTGCCGGCCTGGACGATTTGGATTCGGTCTTAGCCGTCCTTGCATGGGCTGCGGAAGCGGGCTTGGCTTCCGTATGTCGCGCATTCGCATGTGCGGCCGTCGCGGGCTTGGATGACGACGGCTTGGATTCAGTTTTGGCCGTACTTGCATGATGCGCGGAAGCGGTCTTTGCTGTCGCTGTCGTGGATCGTGCGTTTGCATGTGCGGTCGTCGCGGGTTTCGATGGCGATGACTTGGATGCGGTCTTGGCCGAACCTGCATGGTTCGCGTTTGCACGATTCGAGGCCGTGCGTGTGTAATGCGGATCTCCCGCTCGAGCCGCTACCGCGCCGGTTTTGAAATTTCCCGGTCTGGCCGTTGCCGCTACGGGCGGCTTGCCGTGATTGACGGAGGCGCGCAAGCTGCGATTGCTGGCGGCGGCTTGTTGGTGCCGGGTTTGCGCGGTAGTTGGCGGGAGGTGCCGTGCGCTGGCAAACCTCTGTTGTTCGGCGGTCGGTCTCGCGTTGGTTCCACCATTGCCGCCGTTGTAGCTGACGCGATTCACGCTCGTATTGTTGATGACCGTCTTGTTGTACGTGTTATGAATGACCGTGGTGTTTACGCGCATGACCGAGGTGTTGTAGAAGAACCTGCCTTCTTGCCAGTATCCACCCTCGAAGCCCGTGCCCACGTATCCGAATCCATAAAAAACGCCACCGTAGAAGCCGACCTGTTCTCCCCAATAGCCAGCGTTCCAGATGTAAACGCCGTCGCCCCATCCCCAATATCCCGGCGTCCACAGGAAACCAACCTCGGGCGCGAGAACCCACGTGCCCGGCACCCAGTAGTAGTCGCCATAGTCATCGTCCCAAGCCCAGTAGCCGGGCGTCCAGAGATAGCCTTCGCCCGGACAGACGGGTTGTGCGTACACAGGCAAAAGCGGCGGCGCAACCGTGATCGACACGCCGATACGTTGCGCGAATGACCGGCCCGGTACAGCCAGGACCGCGAGTGCCAGTAACAGCCAGCCTAGTAAGCGTGCTACGCGGAGAGAAGTCATTTTCATCACCTCGATAATTGCACCTGAACCTGCAGGGGAATTTCCGCCCGAGCGTACCTCCGCCCGAAGGCCTGGTTCTCCTGTCGAGTTGTTCTAACCGAGAATTGCGCCTCTCTCCGATGCTGGTACGGCTCGTTTTGGTTGTTCTCGGAACCGCCGATGGAGATTCTTGTGCGGCACAGTAATCGTATTTTGGTGAGGAAAATTTCCACAGCCTAAGGGTGTGATTCGAAATAACCGGGGGGAGGCAGGCATTGCAAACGTGGGCTCATAACCCCAGGGGTAAGGCAGGGGCCGAGAGAAGCTCGCGGAGGGTTTACCGTCGCTCCCGCGTCAGCAACTCAAGTTCTTCCGGAGTCCTCGGCCAGTCCTCTCGCAACAGTCGCGACAGGGCGCGGTCGGCGAGCAACTTTCCTCCGGTCTGGCAGTTGGGGCAGTAATCGGTTTCGTTGGCCGCATAACGGATGCGCTGGATTTTTGCCTGGCACCGCGGGCATGGTTCCTTATAGCGGCCATGCACCGCCATCTCAGGGCGAAACGCCGTGACTTTTTCAGGGAATTCCTCGCCCGCCTCTCGACGCAAGCGGTCGGTCCATTGCACGAGGCTGTGGCGCACCGCCTCATAGAGGTGCTCGATTTGTTCGGGTTTCAGCTTCTGTGTCAGCAACAGTGGCGACAGTCCCGCTTCGAAAAGAATTTCGTCGGAGTAAGCATTGCCGATTCCGCTAAACAAACGCGGATCAGTCAGCGCTCGTTTCAGCGTATGATTCGCCGAGGTGAGAACTGACGAGAACGTCGCCAGATCGGATTCCAGCACTTCAATGCCGCCCGGATCGAGAGCACCGAGTCCTGTTTCTCCGGCAACGACATGTAAAGATGCACGCTTTTTTGAGCCCGCTTCGGTCCACAGCAAAGTCCCGTTGGTGAAATCGAAGGCAGCCAGCGCTCGCGGCGGTGATAACTTGGCGTCGCGTTTTTTCCAGTGCAGGCGTCCGGCAATCATCAAGTGGAGCACCAGCCAAATGTCGTTTTCCAGACCGATGCAAATGCGTTTGCCAAGCCGGCGCAGTTGCATGACGATTTTTCCCTCAACGTCAGTCAGCGGTGGGACCGCCGTGCGCAAGAGAAATGGGCTCGCGATACGCACATGATCGAGGCGCTTGCCGAGAATCCGCTTCTCGAGCGCTTCGATGTACACAACAATGTCGGGCAGTTCGGGCACGCGCGGAAAGCCTTGTCGCAATGATTCCTGTGAACATGGTACATCGCTGAGCTATCCTAGAGTAACGATGCCCACGGCGAAACAACAGCCTCGGCCGCGTACTCCGCGTATTAACTGGCCGTGGCCGCACTCTCTCGACGCCCTGGCCGCCGCGCCCGACCATCACAGTCTCCTGTTCGAAAACGACCACGTGCGCGTCATACGCACCCGTATCTTGCCCGGGCAGATTGTTCCCGTGCACACCCATCGTTGGCCAGCTGTTTTATTCCTATCGAGTTGGAGTGAATTCGTCCGTCGCGATCCTCAGGGCAACGTGTTGCTCGACACGCGGACGACCCCAGAAGCGCCCAAACTCAATACTCCGATATGGCTGGAACCGTTGCCTCCGCACTCAGTCGAAAACGTCGGCGGCGCTGAGATCAATAATGTGCAGGTGGAGATCAAGGGAGTCCGTTAAATCAGGGTGCAGATTTGACCCCTTGAGACCACACCCCGATTTGTGTTCTCATTAGAGAGTGGCGGGTTTCGTCCGCCTGCGCTGCTTTAACCTCCAACCCTCAACCCTATCTTTTGAGAGGAACATCAGAGGAGAAAAAATTATGAGCAAAACCCACTACATTCCGAAGGGATATAACACCGTCACGCCATACCTCGTCATCAAGGGCGCGGCGAAAGCGATCGACTACTACAAGAACGTTTTCGGAGCGACCGTAGTTGTGCGCATGGATGGTCCGGGCGGCAAGGTCGGCCACGCCGAGTTGCAGATCGGCGACTCGCGCATTATGCTGGCGGACGAAAACCTGGAGATGGGCCATCGGAGCGCTGACACCATCGGTGCTTCTCCGGTGAGCCTGTATGTGTACTTGCCGGATGTCGACAAAGTTGTCCAAAAAGCGGTGGCGGAAGGAGCGAAAATCCAGAGACCGGTCGAAGACCAGTTCTACGGAGACCGCTCCGGCTTTATCCAGGACCCCTTCGGACATCTCTGGGGCATTGCAACTCACGTGGAAGACGTGTCCGCGACAGAGATGGCCGATCGGGCCAGGAAAGCCATGCAGGCCGCCTGAGGACGGGCAGCGATTGGCTGTTAGCTCTTAGCCGTTTGCCGAGCCGAAGTCCGGTTTGGCGAACGGCTAAGAGTTCGGTAGCTGCGACCGGGCTTGCTGTGCGCACTCCTAACAATTGCGGCCACAAAATACGAAAGGAACTTTCCTAAATGCTCTCCGCTGGTAATCCCTTTCCCAATTTTTCTCTTCCCAATCAGGACGGCAAGACGGTTACGCTCTCCGACTTCGCCGGGCAATGGCTCGTGATCTACTTCTATCCGAAAGACGACACGCCGGGTTGCACCCTCCAGGCGAAATCGTTTACGGCGACCAAGGCTGATTTCGATGCTGCCGGGGTTAAAGTGATCGGCGTGAGCGCCGATGATGTTGCCTCGCATAAAAATTTCTGCAACAAGTTCGCCTTCACCATCGATTTGCTCTCCGACACCGGCGGCAGCCTGATGAAGTCGGTTGGCATTGGCCAGGCAGAATGGAAAGGGATGAAGTTCTGGGAGCGCAGCAGTTTCGTGGTCGACCCCAACGGTGTGATCCGCAAGGTGTACGAAAAGGTTAATCCCGAAGGCCACGAGAGAGTGCTGCTTGACGACATCGAGGGTATGAAGGCGAAGGCGGCCTGATAGCCGCGCGCGCCGCTATTCCGAGTGGACCGAGTCGAATGGAGCGCCGGCTCTCCGCTAACAATGCCGCGGCTCTTCCCGCCGCGATCGAATGGCGCGCGCACGCCGCTGCGGTCTGATCCCGCGGCAGGAGACGCGCGGAACGGTTGGCGGCGATTCTCTGAATCCGCCAGCTCCCCGGTTACTGCAGCGTGGTGGCGCTGTTCAGACCCTGATAGATGAACAGTCCAGCGATGACCAGGATCATGGCACCCGACAAGGCGCCGAGCACCTTGACGATGGGCGTGATCTTTCTCATCTTGGCCAGAACTTCCACTTGATCTTTGTGCATCTGAGATTCGACCTCATGGAGGTCGATGGAATCATCCTCATGCATGGTGAGGGTGCTGCGATAGATCAGGAGGATAATTAGGATGCCGGTCAGAACACCCCACGCGACAAGCAGCCCGAACATAGGAGACATAAGCCACCTCGGAGCCGAGATCGAGCCAATTCCCGAAGTTGCCATTTTTCGTCCCAGCAAAACTACGTGGTTTTCGCCGGCGTTCGGGTAACGGGCCCCTACTGGGCACGATTATAGACCCGTTGGCAAGAGGGGCGCGACTTCTTGCCTGCCCGAAGCATCTAAAGGGCTGTTATAGGGAGAAATACCGGTTCCTGAAAAGTCTTGCCGAGCTGGCAGCCACGTTTGTTATAATAATCAATTACAAGGAGATAAACAGATGGCGACCACCACCGTACCCGAGGTACAGCCGAAGACAGCGGCTCCAGTCCTGACCCCGAGCGCGATTGCCAAAGTCAAAGAAATCATGGCCTCGCAGGCGCCGGTCCCGTCGGGATTGCGGTTGTCCGTGGTCGGCGGCGGTTGCTCCGGCTTTCAATACTCCATGGCCTTCGAGAACGGCGCGGGCATGATGGACAAGGTTTTCGACTTCGACGGTTTGAAGGTTTACGTGGATGCCACTTCCCTGATGTATCTTGGCGGAGCGCATGTCGATTACGTCGAGACCCTGGAAGGCGCCGGGTTCAAGTTCGAAAACCCGAACGTGAAGAGCACCTGCGGCTGCGGCTCTTCGTTTAACGTTTAAGCGTTAACGTTTTAAATATTTCTGGTTTCAGATCAAGCCCCGCTTTCGATGTGGGGCTTTTCTGTTGCCTGGAATATTGCTGGGAAGGTGAAGCTTACTGTTCCGGTGGCGTCTGTCCTGGGTTTTGCGGGGGTTGCTGTGGAACACCTTGGGGTTGGCTGGTGTTCGGCGATATTCCTGGGAACGGCGCACCGGCCGCCGCCTGTCCGGGAGCGCCTCCGCCAAAGTTTCCCGTGGGACCATTGAGCGACACCGGCCCGGTCAGCAGCCCGCCGCGGTCAGCCTGCGGCACGTAAATGAAGAGCCAGTCGTTGTAGTGGTTCTTTTCGTAGAACACGCGAATGCTTTTGGCTTTGCTCGCGCTGGCAACGCCGAGTATTGGCCCTCCACCGAACGTTGGCCCATTGAAGCCGGAGGTGGAATTGGAGCCGGAATTGGAATTGGAAGACGACGATCCAGGCGAATTCGAATTTTCCTCCGCATCTGAAGAATTGCCAGAGGAAGGGCTGCCGGAAGACGTGTTGCCGGAATCGCCACTCGCAGGAGTCTGGGCGGCCGGGTTGCCGGGTTGTTGAAGCCCACCCGGTTGCGCTCCCAAGCCGCCAAGCCCGCCCAACCCTCCCTGCGCTCCCCCGAAGCCGCCTTGTCCCTGCACTCCGCCTTGTCCCGGCAAGCTCTGCCCAGGAATTTGCCCCAATATAGGTCCGTTGTTCAACGTGATGTCGGTCTGATGAAGGAGCTTGAAGTCCTTCTCCTGGCCCGTGGCCGCGTCCCGGTTGATTGGATCCTTATAGCGCTTGCGAATGAAACGAAGGTTGTTGGTATTTTCCAATTCCTCGACGCGCATTGGATAGCGCCCAAACTTCTTGTAGAAGTGTTGAATCGCGCGCATGTAGGCCGTGCCCCGATGCCTCATCTCCTCTTCGCGGTCGCGGCGGATCTGCTGGCTAATCTCGGGGAGGACGCTGAGCAGCGCAATCGTGATTACCGCCAGGGCCAGCATCAGCGTGATCAGCAGGTAGCCGCGCTCGGAATGTTGTAATTTGCGATTCGTAATTTGGCAATTCGGCGATCGTAGCCCGCGATGTCGCATAACCATTTGCTCGCCTTCAAAATTACAAATTACAAATTGGCAATCGGCCTTTATCCTTGCGTTAACGGGAGACTCTGCCGGTTGTTGTTGATCACATCTTCCACGTCGACCGCTGTCGGCGAGATGTGCAAGACGCGATAGCGCCGGTCCACGATGTCGCCCTCAGCGGCGATAAAAACGTCTTCGCCCTGGGAGAGGAATACCTTCTTCGTCTCGCCGGGCCGGTTGGCAAAGCCAAAAAACTTGAGCGTGATCGGCGGCGGCGGTTGAATTGGCGGGGGCAGGCGAAGGCCGGCCTGTTTATCCGTACCGTTTGCCTTGGGTTTTTCGATGGGCACAGACCCCACGACAAAAATGTTCCTGCCGTTGCCCGCGTACTTGATTTCCTCGCTTTGGCCGAGCAGCTTCAGGTCGAGCGTAGGATCCAGGCGCGGTTCACCGACCGGCACCATTTTTCCTGAAGCCGAGCGTCGCATGCCCGGTTTGGCCGCCGTTGCGCTCGTCTGCCCCGTTGTCGGCGCCGCCGTCGACGACGAGGGCCAGAACTCGTAGCCCATTATCGCCAACGCGATCACGGCCAACGCCGCCAGCGCGATGACTTGCTTCCGGTTTTCGATTCCCAGTTTCACTCAGGCACCCGACCGCAGGTAACTGTGCATCGTGATTTGCAGTTTGACCGGTCCCGCGCTTTCGCCCGCCAGGTCCACTGCGTCCACGGCAAAAAATAGCTTCGACCGTTCCAGCGAGTTGATGAATCGCACCAGTTGCAGGTAGTCTCCGGAAAAACTTCCGTCGATTGCGACCGGAATTATGCCGGAGCTTTCCGCATCCTCTTGCTTGTATCTCGCCTGGTCGATCCGGACCCTATTTTCCGACGCCAGTTTGCCCAGTTCATTGGCCAAATCGGAATCCTTCGCGGCAAAACGGTCCTTATAAAATCGGCCGATCTGATCCTTTGCGAGCACAATCTTTTTGTCCATGCCGATCAGCGGTTCCACCTGGCGCGTCTTCTTATACAATTCCACCCGCAGTTGGTTTAATTGCAACTGCCGCGAATCCGCCGAACCCACCAGGGGCGAGAACAGAACTGCCACCGCCACCACGTCAGCGGCCAGCATGACGCCAATCGCAATTTTCAACTTGCGCCGCGAATTCCGAAAGTCCGGCATTACTTTCCGCTCCTGTCGGTCGAGTCAGGAATATAAATTGAGATCACGGAAGCGATTACGCCCTCCCCGCTCTGCGCCTCCGACGCCAGTTGCGCTCCCTGAAAATGCCTGGAGCCTTCCATGCGATGGACCAGTTCGACGGATGCGCCGCGCGTGTCGCCCGCCACCCTCATGTCCAGTTGCATCTGATTCTGCTCATTCAATTCCGGGCGCAGCGAGACGACGTGCAGGTTCGCGGGCATGACCCGCTCCAGATCTTCGAACACGCGCGTCCACGAGAACGCCTTGCGCTGAATCAGTCCATTCAAGAACTGCGACTGGTCCCGCGTGCTGCGGTTGACGGACATGTCGAGGAAGGCCTGGGCCGTCGCCCGCTCGCGGTCGCGTTCCGCGATCTGGTCCTGCAGTTGCGCGATGTTCTGGCGATCTCTTCCCGCCTGAGTCCAGCCGCGCACCGCCAAACCCAGCAGAACGAGCGTCAGCAGGCCCAACAGACCGACTCCCAATCCCCAGCGCGCCCAGAATTCGCGGGCGTCTTCGTACGGCCGGGTGGCGAGATTGATATCGAGACGCATATTTATGAAATCAGAAACAACCCGCTCTGGGCTCTTAGCCGTTGGCTTTCAGCCAAGAGCTAAAAGCTAAGAGCCGGCTTACGAAATCAGCGCTCCCACCACTCCCGCCATGCGCCAGCGCGGAACCGTCCCCGTGGTGGACCCGATCTGCGACGCGGTGATCAGTTCCTCAACTTGCGCGCCGGACTGATTCTTCAGCGCCGGCGCCGCACCACCCGCTTCCGGCAGGCCCGCCACATAGACGCGCTCAATGTTCAGTTTGTAGGTGTCCTGAAAAAACACCACCGAAGGATAGACTTCTTCCGCCAGTTGATCGCCGGTGATCGTCACGCCCCGCAAATTTTCGAGCGTCCGGAACAACAGCAGTTGCTCCTGATCGAGAATCGCGATGCTGATGGTGCGCGCGTCCACCTTGACCACCAGGGTTGGCCGTTCCGCGTCTGCGGCTCCAAGCGCCGCCAGCATGGACGGCATCACCATGCCCGGGTTGTAGCCCGCGTCGCGAAACGCCGACTCATATTCCTCGAGCACCGTGTTCAGCACCACCGCCGCCACCGCCCGCATACTTTTACCGTTGGACTGCGCGTGATACGAGATCCGGGCATCGGCGGGATCAAAAGGCAGCGACTTCTTCAGCCGGAAACGGACTACCGCTTCGGCCTCGTCGCGCTTGGCGGGGAGTGTTTCGAAATCCAACAGCACGACGCGCACCGAGGTATCGGGCAGAATCGCGATCACGTCGCGGGACCGCCCGGCAACGCTGCCGAGCGCGCTTTCAATCGCTTGCCGGATGGCCGTGCCGTCCCGCAGATTCGCTTCCATCAAATCGGGCACCACCGACCCCGGCGCCAATTCCCGCGCGGATGCCATTTCCACCATTCGCCCCGCATCGGCAGCGCGGCCCGCCAGAACGCGATCGGCTGCGATTTCGCAGGCGAGCATGGGGCGCCGATCGTGCTTGGAGTTGGAAGTCATAGCTACCATCTATCGCTGCAATCTCATGATATGCCGCATTGTCACGAGGCGAATAGTTACCTCCGTGGATGCCGGGACTGGACCATCGGCCCGCCACGCTTTGTATCAGGGCATCGCTTTGCGGTAGGCCCGAAGGCATACCTTGATACGAAGCGCCTCAGCGCATGGTCTCGATAAAGGTGACCTTGTTGATTTCCTTCAGAGTGGTGTATCCGCCGCGCACCTTGTCGAGCGCCGATTCGCGCAGGAACCGCATGCCGTCTTCCCGGGCAGCGCGCCGGATCTCCGATGTCGGCTTCCGCTCCAGAATCATCTCGCGGATCCGGTCGGTCAAATCCAGAAGTTCATGAATTGCTGTCCGGCCCCGGAATCCCGTCCCCGCACACTCGATGCAGCCCTGCCCCTCGTACAAAGGAACCTGCGACCACTGTTGCGGGTCCAGACCGCTCGCCTCGAGCACGTCATTCGGATAATGCACAGCCGTCCGGCAGGAATCGCAGATGATCCTTACCAGCCGCTGCGCCAGAATGCAGTTCAGCGCCGACACAAAGTTGTAAGGCTCGACGCCCATGTTCAGGAAGCGGCCGAGCACGTCCACCACGTTATTGGCGTGGACGGTCGTGAACACAAGGTGGCCCGTGAGCGCCGACTGGATCGCGATCTGGGCCGTTTCGTTGTCACGGATTTCGCCGACCATGATCTTGTCCGGGTCGTGACGCAAGATAGAACGCAGGCCGCGGGCAAAGGTCAACCCTTTTTTCTCGTTGACCGGAATCTGGGTGATGCCGCGCAGTTGATACTCGACTGGGTCTTCAATGGTGATGATCTTGTCTTCGTCGGTCTTGATCTCGTTGATGGCGGCGTAGAGCGTCGTCGTTTTGCCGCTGCCCGTCGGCCCGGTGACCAGCACCATGCCGTACGGTTCCTTGATGTAGCGGCGAAAGCGGCGGAGGTCGTCTTCGTCGAAGCCGACCACTTCGAGCGTGAGCTTTTTGAACTTCTCGCTCATCGACTCCTTGTCGAGCACGCGGAGCACGGCGTCTTCGCCGTGGATCGACGGCATGATCGAAACGCGGAAGTCAATGGCGCGACCGTTGTATTTCACGCGGAAGCGGCCGTCCTGGGGCACGCGGCGCTCGGAAATATCGAGCTCGCTCATGACCTTGATGCGCGAAATGATGGTGGAGTGGTGTTCTTTGCCGATCGGCGGCATGGCGTTGGTCAGCACACCGTCAATACGAAACTTGATGTATACCGAGTCGTCCCGCGTCTCGATGTGGATGTCGCTCGCCCGCCGCTGCAGCGCGGTAAAAATCGTGGTGTCGACCAGGCGAATGATCGGGCTCATGTCGCTGCCCGAGGTCGCCGTCAACTTGTCGATGGAGATGGTTTCGTCGTTCCCGGCTTCGTCCTCGCGGATCACGTCGAGCGTGAACCCTTCGCTCGCGTCTTCCAGCACGCGCTTGGACTGCTCGGTCTTCTTCAGAATGTCGGAGATCTGCTTGAGCGTTGAAACTTTAGTGACGATCCGCTTGCCGAGGAGCAGGCTGATCTCGTCGATCATCATCAACTGGCTGGGGTCGGCAATCGCAATCGCCAAGCGCCCGTCCGCCGTTTCGTCCAGGGGCACGAAGTTATAGCGGAACATCAGGTGCACGGGGATCTTCTCGAACAAATCGTGGTGCAACTGGAAATCGGTCAGATCGACGAATTCGCAACGGTAGCGCCGGGCGATATCCCGCGCGCGTTCCAGTTCGTCGGGAGCTGTGGCCGGTTCCGGCACCAGCTTCCCGCCGTTCCCGCCGCTTACCAGTACTGTTTTCTTGTCCGCCATGCCCATTCCAGTTTACAGCCTCTTCCACGTGCCTAGTGCACGCCCGCTCCCAACGTAAAGATCGGCATATAGAGGGAAATTAATATCCCGCCAACAAAGACTGCCATGATAATGAGGATCATCGGCTCAATCAGCGCCATAGCCGCGCTCAGAGCTGTCTGCACGTCCTCTTCGTAAAACTCCGCCACCGAAGCGAGCATCGCAGGCAGCGCGCCGGTCGATTCGCCGACCTCCAGCATTTCCACCGCGAGATCGGGAAACAACTTTTGGGCCTCCAGGCTGTGCGCCAGGCTCTGTCCTTCTTTTACCCGCTCGGCCGCAGCGGTGACCCCGTTCAACATCTGCCGGCTGCTCATGGATTCGCCCGCGGTTTGCATCGCTGGCACCAAAGGCAGCCCCCCCTGCAGCAGCGTCCCCAGAATGCGCGAGAAATTCGCCACCTGATACTTCAGCCGGATCTCTCCGATCAGCGGCAGCGACAGCAGGAACCGGTCAATGCGTTGGGCCCCCTGATCGCTCTGCTTCCACCGCCACAACAGAAAAATTGCCGCCGCTCCAACCAGCAGCGCCACCCAGCCGTACTTCTGCGCGTTCAGGCCGAGCGACAGCATGAACACCGTGATCGCCGGCAGTTGCGCTCCCAGGTTGTTGAACAGATCGGCAAACTTGGGCACCACGTAAGTGATCAGAAAAATCAGCATCACTGTCACCACTGAGACCAGCAGCGCCGGATACACCAGGGACACCAGAAGCTTCTTGCGGAAAGTCTGCACCATGCGCTGATACGTGATGTAGCGGCCGAGCACTTCTTCCATGTTGCCGCTTTTTTCGCCCGCCAGCAGCGTGGTCGTGTACATCTTCGGAAACACCTGTTGGGCGGCAAACGCATCGGACAGCAACTCGCCGCCTCTGACGCGTTCGCGTACGTTTTCGAGCAACTGGAGCAGAGCTTTGTCCCGCTGCCGCTTGATCAAGAGATCCAGCGCCGTCAGAATCGGCAGTCCCGCCTTAATCAGGGTCAGAAACTGCTGATTGAAAATCAGAAATGTAGACTGCCGCAGCCTGCCGCGCTGCCCGAACTGCCCTCCGCCCGTGTTGAGCAGGGTCCGAGGCTTGACCCAGTAGACCAGGTATCCCTGCTGCGTGAACCGGTCGTGGACCTCCGCTTCGGAATAGCCGTGCTCCACCTGCTGCCGCAGATGGCCCTGTTCGTCGGCGACTTTGACCAGGAATTGTGCCATTCGCTATCGTCTGATTCTGAGTTTCTGTTTTGAGCGTCTGCTATCGAGGCGTCTCAGCCAAGTGTAACATTCTGTTCCCAAAGCCCTTACCGCAACCTGTCCATCTGGGTGGTACGCAAGTAACCGATCAAAACGCCGCGTGACCAGCACGTGCGGCCAACGTCCGAAACTACGGTCCCAATTCTCCCTCCACCGTCTCCACCCCCGGCGGGGGAGTGAACTGAAACCGGTTGTCGCTCAACTCCAGATTCTCTTTCCAACCCGCGAAGCGAAACTCCGTCGTCGCCCCGTCCGCCTCCAGTAATACGATGCGGACGATCTGGCTGGACGGCGTGATCTCCAGTTGCACTTCGTTGGCCTGCCCTACCATCGCCTGCGGAACCCCTCGTAACAGGGTGTTCTCCGGGCTCAGAGGGGATTGATCCACAACCTTCGAAAGTCCCTGTAATTCATTCTCCAGCTTGGTCTTACCGAGCAAAAATGCCAGTGGCGACCGCAAATCGTCCAGTCGCTTGAGAGTCGTTTTCCGGAGTTGCCGCTCCGCCGGCAGGTAGAACCACACAGCCCGGCCGTCGCTGATAAACAGCTTCTCTTTCGGAGAACGGTATTCCCACCTCATCTTGCGCGGCTTTTTCAACCACAAGGTGCCCGATTCGACTCGCTCCGCGCCCTCGCCTCGGTAGATTTCGGTGAAGTCAGCTTGCAGGCTGCGGAGGTGGTTGTAGTGGTCGTCGACTGAGCGGGCTAATTGGCGGATATCCTCGCCTGGCGCGGGGATGGCGATCGCGACCAGCAGTAACAGACGAAGAGAGAAGCGGCAATTCAAAGATGGTTGTCCCCTTTTCCGATTCTACTGCGACGGACTACGGGCCGCAGTTAAACATGTATGAATGTTGAGCCAGCCGTCATTGGTATCGAGTGCTTTTTTAGTGCTTGAGTAAGACTCGTGGACATGTTGGCTCAGTCGCAGCTTCCTCCCGGGAAAATCGATCTCGATCAGGAAGCGTTGGAATACATCCGCGCCGATAAGCCCCTCTTCGTCCGTTACCGCGCGCTTGTCGATAACATCCACTGGGCAGTTGCGGAACTCCAGACTGCCGATGCGGCTCGAGCCGGCGTAGGCGGCATCGCCTTCGTCGCCAACGCCACCGATGCGGACGTCCGCCAATCGCTGGACCCCGGCGCGGGCCGCCAATTTGCGGTTAACGGTGATTCCGCCAAGCGCCAGTATCCAGCAGGAGCTTGGACTTCCGCCCATTGATTGTGACCGGCAGGCCGAAGCTACGCAGGTGGCTCGCATCCCGCAGAAGCGGCAGCAGTTCGACCTTTCTAACATCAGTCGCGATGTTGGAAACCGAAGTCTCTTGAACGCTTGGATTCGCGATGCTCAACCTGCTGAAACTCGATTACCGGGATGCCTTGGTCAAGTTTGAATATGTCGCCAATCCGTGGATGCGTTAGCGCCGCTCGACCGTCCGGTACGTCGTCCTGTACAACGAATATTGCGTGGTCCCGCCCGCTTTTTCCAGAAAGTCCGACGCGCCAAGGGTGTTTTCCAGCAACGGATTGTGATAGACGATCCACACCGGGCGCGGGGCTTGTGCCAGCGACCTCTCGATCTGCTGCACAACGTCGGACAATGCGTGCTCCGGCAGCGGGTTGAAGAGGTAGAGCAGCAGGGGATCGCTTGGAAATCCGAAATCGCGCGCGTCCGCCATCACGGCTTCGATCTGCGTGCAGCGCTGCGTGGGACTCCGATACTCGCGAATGTTCTGTTGCGCCGCGCGGTGCAGTTCCCCAATCAACTCCACTCCCACAATCCTCATGAACGGATACTCCGAAGCCATCAGCAGCGTCCGTCCCTTGCCGGAACCGAGGTCGATGAAGGTGAATTGGTCGAACTCGATAGGCAGGCTCGCCATCATCTCCTGAAACAGAGCCGGTTCAGTCGGCTGATAAGGGGAATGAAACAATCCCAGCAGCCGCGCGCGCCAGCTCACGGTGCCGCTGGTCGTGTTGACGCGATGCTCCCAGTCGTACTCCATATCGCCATAGCGCTGCCGCCGCCGCTCGGGCGTCGACTCGCGCACAAAGCTCCACAGTTTCCGGACCAGCAGGGAAGGCGCGTTCGCAGCGCCCTTCTCTTTCGCCTGCTCGTGCCACCAGCTGCGTAACGCTCTCCAGAATTGTTGGGGAAAAGGTGAGGACACGCCTGCATGCTAACAAAAAGGAGAAGCGGCTGTTCGCTCTTAGCTTTTGGCTAAATGCTAAATGCTGAATGCTAAGAGCGCCTACTTCGAGGCTGGCTGAGCCTGGTGCGGAGGTTCCGGTGGCGTCGCTCCTGGCGGAAGGCCCTTAGTGATGAAATAAATGTTCTTCGGATCCTGCACTTCGATCCGCCCATCCGGCATCAGCCGGTACGGTCGTCCCTTCGGATCGGAAGGCGCCCCATGGATAAACCCGGCGCGCTCCAGATCGCCGATGGTAGCCGGTAATCGTCCCGTCTGTTCGCGGTACTTTTCGACCACCTGCTCTAGCCGGGTCACGTCTTCATCCACTTGCAGAGCGAGCAAGTGTTCGACCGCGTTCTCCCGAATCTGTGGTTCTTTTGTGCTCTGGTAGGCTGTGAACCACAACATGCGCGCCGTATCGAATTCGCCCGCATGCTGCGCCATCCGTGCCGCGAGGATGGACATGAATCCGTTGGTTACTGGAAGCTTCGCCCCCTGTGCAAACGCATCCGCCGCCTTGGCGTAGTCCTTGAACTCAGTGTAGTAGAGAAATCCCAGGTTGTAGTAAAACCGCCACTCGTTGGGATTGTGCTCGACTCCGTACTTCATCAATGAGAGCGCGGCACCCGGCAATCCCGCACCGCTGGGCGGTTTAGGAGCCAGAAAGTTGGCTCCAAACTGGTACGCCGGCAAAAGCCTTGGATCCAGTTCCGTCGTGACTTCGAGGAGCGGCGCCAGCAAGCGGAAATCGCTGGAACCGCTGTGATGCTGTTCCCCGAAATACTGCACCGCGCGCGTCCAGTAAATATCGGCCAGCAGGCCGGTGTAGCCGAGGCTCATTCGCCGCAGCACGTTTGAAGAGCGCACGTAAAGCGCTTCCTGCGCTGCCGCCGCCCGCCGCATGTGGACGATGGCATGGAGTGTCGCCATTCCGCCGGCCATCGAACATAGCAGCACAGCGAGTGCCACCAGGTTCACGCGCCGCGTCGCACTCATTCTCATTTCAGATTCCGGCGCTGAAAGATCAACACCGCTCCCGAGATGGCCATCGCCGAATACAGCAGTGTGTACACGCTGTTGTACAGAATCAGGCGCCCGGGCACGGCGTCTCCGTGCGCGACCTGGCTGATCACGTTCAAAGCGGAAAAATTCGGCACCAGATAGGCGACGGCGGTCACGACCCAACCCCCGGCCCCCTGGGTGATTTTGGCAAAACCACGCAGATCCTCCGCCAGGCTTCCGATCACGAACAGCGCGAAGGTGAAGACCGCCGACATAAGCGGCGTCGAAAAGGACGAGAAAAACAGAGCCAGCGCACACACGATCAGAAACTGCAACACAATGAAGTACAGCGCGACCAGCACCCACGCGTCCATCATTTCGAATTTGTGCGCTACGTAGAGCAGCGCCAGAAGGACGCCGATCGCCATCAGGAACGTGTTCACCACCAGCGTTCCGGTAAGCCCAAAGAACTTGCCCACGATGAACTCCCATCGGCGAACCGGTCGCGATAGCACCGTATACAGCGTACGTTTGTCGATCTCCTTCGAAACCAGGCCAATCCCGATAAAGATGGCGATCACCACTCCGAACAGCGACACTGCCGTCAGCCCCAGATTCACTACCACCAGCCGCTCGATGTCGATCGAAATTTCTCCCACCAGAATCGCCGCCCCCGAAAGCAGCAGCGCAAATGCGATCAGGTTGTACAGAACCCGGTCGCGCACTGCCTCGCGAAAGGTGTTGAAGGCGATATAAGCGATCCGAGAGTTCATACGCCCACCCCTTTGCGGCTTTCTCCTTTCGAGCCGTCTCCATTCCGGCCTTCTGTGGGCCGCAGTTTCTGGATGTAGTATTCCTCGAGCGAACTGCGCACCGGCGTCAGGGAAATAAGTTTGAGGTGCTCGCGCCGCAGCACTTCCAATGCCGCATCCTGCTGTTCTTCCGGTAATACCGCGTTCACCATGTCGCCGCTGACGCTCGCCACAGCTCCGAGGCTGATCAAGCCGGCCGGTACTTTTTGTGCATAAAAAACAATCTCGACTTTGCCTTGCGTCTGCGAAGTCAATTCTGCTACTGCCCCCACCCCGCGCAACTCACCCTGGTGGATAACTCCCACCCGGTCGCAAAGCGCCTCCGCATCGGACAGTATGTGCGTCGAAAAGAAGACCGTCTTGCCTTCGTGCCGCAGTTGCTGGATCAGGTCCCTGACCTCGCGCCGCCCCATCGGGTCGAGCCCCGACATCGGCTCGTCCAGAAATACCAGCTTCGGGTTGTGCAGGATCGCTTGTGCTAAACCCACCCGCTGCAACATGCCCTTGGAGAACTTCCGCAGCTGTACTCCCGCCGAATCGCTCAATCCCACTCGCGCCAGCATCTGCTCCACCCGTGCCGAACGCCCTTTTGTCGGGACTCCAGAAAGCTGCGCATAATAGGTGAGCAGTTCTCGGGCGCTCAGATGGTCGTAGAAGTAGGGTTGCTCGGGCAGAAATCCAATCTGCGCTTTCACCCGCGGATCATCCATATCCATGCCCAGAATCCGTGCCGTTCCAGCCGTCGGGAACACCAGCCCCATGAGGAGCTTGAGGGTGGTGGTCTTGCCTGCGCCGTTCGGACCGAGGAAGCCGAACACCTCTCCCTCTTCGATCGTCAGGCGGAGCGGACGCAGCGCAAGTTTCGGCCGTTTGCGCCAGAATCCGACTAGATAGCTTTTTTCCAGGTCGAGAATTTCAATTGCTGCCATGGCTATGCGCGCAATGCCGAGTCCCTTGCGTGGACTTTGATATGGAATCTGATGAAGAGATTATAAGCAACGCTTGCGCGATTGTGGGCTTGTGGCTGCTCGCCCGGTTACGAAGGTAAACGAAGCGCGCCGCGGCTAGGACCAAGGGCGGGTCCGCCAAGTCTTCCGCCGCTCTCCGCGTTACTGTTGTGGAGGGACCGAGCCATCGCAGGTTGCGATCGCCGCCATGCTCACGCGCACCACCGCGTCGGCATAGGAGCAGAAATAGCGGACTCCCGAATAGTTCACCAATATCGGCGTAGCGATGACGTTGTAGGCTGAGTTCGGAGTGCCGTTCGTATTGGTCAAGGTGAAGTTGTACCCGCTCCTTTGGCCCCCCGCTAGATTGGCATCAATCAGGCAGGCGTTGGTGGGGGTCGGCGGTGCACAACCGGCTCCACTGTCACCCAGAACGGCCAGGGTGCTTGCAAAACCTACTGTGGGATACGCCGAATTGAACGAGATCTGGGCCGTGTTCAAGGTCCGGATCGCGGCCGCAGCGGCCGATTCGTTGGCCGCCATGCGCGAATGCAGAAAACTGGGTATGGCAATCGCCGCGATGACCAGAATGATGGCCACTACGATCAATAGTTCAATTAGAGAAAATCCCTTAGTCCTTCGCATCGCATCTCCCCGATTCCGGATGACCTTCCCGGATGGCCACATCCGACCCATTTCCAGTTCCACAGAACTGTTGCATTTTGCATGCCGGATTCGGTCCATCCGCGCGAACCCTAAGTCCTTGGGAATGCAGTGCAATTTGCGGCCCCGTTCGCTCTTGCGCGGGGTCCGTCATTCCTTCGTATAGGAATGACATTTTGTGTCAGTGGGTTCCCGAGCCTGGGCGACGAGTGGCACACAAGAAAACACCCACAAAATAAAAAAAGCAGAGGATTTCTCCTCTGCTTCTTTCCGGCTTGTACCCTCCCCCAGGTACTTTGCCAAATCCAAACCTACTGGAGCGGGGTCTCGGTTCCGGCGCAGCTGCTAAGCGGAGCCGCAGCGTAGCGCACAACAGCATCTGCGACCGAGCAGAAAGCACGCACGCCCGTAGTGTTGACGGTCAGCGGGTTTGCGTAGGCTACGTAACTAGACGCCGGGGTGCCGCCCGAAGCCGTCGAATAGAAACTATAGCCGCTCTTGGTGCCCGACGCCAACTGCGAATCGATCAAGCAAGCGGCCGCAGAAGTGGGCAAAGTGCCGCCCGTGCAGCTGCCTGAGAGAGTGCTCAGAGCGCCAAAGCCCACCGTTGGGTAGGCGGAGTTGTATGAAATCTGTGCTGTGTTGATTGTGCGAATCGACGCCACCGCGGACGACTCATTCGCCGCAATACGCGCACGCAGCAGGTTCGGGATAGCAATTGCAGCGATGATCAGGATGATCGCCACCACAATCAGCAATTCGATCAGTGAGAAGCCCTTTTGTTTCCGCATTTAGATTGTCCTCGTCTCCGTTTGACTGTTTGGTTGGATGACCAACTCGCTTGTACTATCGCACTCCAGGGGCCAGAGACCCAAGTGACGGAAGTCAGATGTCCTTCTGGACCAAAACTCAGTGTTTTCAGCGGTGCATCGCGGGATGGTCACCTCTTCCGTCACCCTCGATTACTCCCAGTATGACACTTTCAGAGACCCAGACTGACAAATTTTGCCAGTCGCCGCCCATTCGCGTCCGACCCCTCAAACCGCCTGTCAGATACCGCAACCCCCATTCTGGGGAACGCTTGCTTTTGCTTGTCTTGCGTCAACTTTCGCATGCTTCTTCCGGCGGCCTAGCAGCCTTGTGTATACGTGTGATTCGTATCGAGGCGGCCTAGCCGCCTGCGGGCAAATTTCGGGGCCGGGCGTCGAAATCGAACTTCGCAGCGGCCGCTAAAGCCGTCCGTTTTCGCTGCCATTTGATAACCGAGTTCAAAGGGAAACCGATTCAGAAAAACTTACAAGCGCACGGATGAGACCTAAGCGCCTGTAAGTTTCTGTAAGAAACGCTCGGCAGTCCCCCGTTTAGTCCCTCGTTTTCTATCCCGCCCGCTCGGTTCAGCACCCAGCCATCCATTCGCCGCCGGTCGTGGGCGAACCTGGCCTGCGCGGGTTCACGGCTCTTACCGTTGTCAGCTATTACCACAGTTGTGTAGTTCCACCACATGCTTGACCTTCGCTACAAGGCGCGCCAGCAAGGCAACCGGATTCGTGGGGCGCAGCGCCCTGCTGGCTGGGTTGTTTGCCGTCCGTCCGCTGAACGTGTAGCCGACGCTGGCGCAGAAAATCCAATTTACTGGCGACTGTCGGAGATAGCGTTGAGCCGCAATTGCGCTTCCTGAAAACCGGGGGCAAGGGCCATCGTCTCGCGATAAGCGGCGGTTGCCTGCGCGAGCTTATGCTCTCCTTCGAACGCTGAGCCCAACGCAAAGTAGGCCAGGGGATCCGGGGCAGTCTTGATTGCTTCCTCGTATTGCACGATTGCCTCGTCATATCTGCCCTGTTTTGCCAGTAGCCATCCGTAGGCGATACGGTGACGAACCGCAGCCGGATTCAAGGCAACCGATGCTCGGAAATGTTTCTCCGCATCGGCGATCAATCCCTGTTGCATTTCGAGTACTGCCAGATTGTTGTGAATCTGCGCCAAGGTTGGCGCCTCCCCGGGATGCTGCAATGCCTGCCGATAATAAAAAGCGGCCTCCTCAAATTTATTCTGCTGGAACTTGATCGTACCAATCCCGAAGAGGCCGGTATCGGTCGGCTGGATCTGGACTGAACGCGTCATATGTTCCAGTGCCTCATCGAAGCGCCCTTGACTATAGAAAGCCTCACCCAGCGCTCTTTCCATCAAGCAGTTGGGCCCTGTAGCCGCAAGCGCATGTTCGGCAATACTAACCCCATCATGCCAATAGGAAATGTCCCGGGTAGTCGCGACAGCCAGCGCCACCACGGCCAGCGCGCCCGCCGCGATCAGCGCGTAGCGCAAGGCGCAAAAACGCGTTCCCGTTCCAAGATCCGCTACTCCCCACACGATCGCGATGAACACTCCCAATAGCGGGATGTACGTGTAGCGATCGGCATGAGCGAGATCTCCCACATGCACCAGCCCAATCGCCGGTATCAGCGTGCCAAGGTACCAGAGCCAGCCCATTGCAAAATAGGGACGCTTCTTGACCTGCCAGACCACCAGCGCCGTAATCACGAAAATAAACAACAGGGAGATCATGGTCGGTGCGGAGAAGATTGCCCGATCGCGATAGGGATAGAAGATAGCGAGGTTGGAAGGCCAAACCATCTGCGACAGGTAGACTTCATACGAGAGCAAAGCGTTTGAGATCCGAGACGACAATGAAACAATCTTGATTTCGTTATCCAACGCCTGCGCCTTAAGCGTCAGGATGGAACTGCCCACCGCCAAAAGCATCAGAGGTAGTTTCTCTGCGCATCTGCGGACGAAGACGCGGGTGAACACGAAGCGAGGCATTTCGTTGTCCCCAGATCCCGAAATATGCGTCGCTGTTTCCAGTTGTTCCAACCGGGTCGGCTGCGAGGCGAACCCCAAGCGATTGAGAGGCCAATAGTCGAGCAAAAGCAGCGCAAACGGCAAGGTCACGAGCATGGGCTTCGACATCAGTCCGATGGCGAACAAAGATGCAACCAGCAAATATCGAAGCACTCCAGGCTTACGCGCATACCCGACGTATGCGCACAGAGTAAGAAGAAGAAACAGCGTGGATAGCACGTTTTTCCGCTCTGCGACCCATGCCACCGATTCCAAGCCCAGCGGATGAACGGCAAATAGCTCAGCCACTACGGCGCTCTTCCATAGTGAGCCTGTCATGCTGCGCAGCCACAGGAACAGCAAGATCACATTCAACGTGTGGAGGAGCAGGCTGGTTGCGTGATGCCCGGCGGGATTGAGCCCGAAAAGCGTCACATCCAGCATGTGGGAGAGCCATGTTACCGGATGCCAGTTCGCCGCCTCCAACGCCGTCAGCGCCCACACTGCGTTGTGCCAGGTCAATCCTCGCTGCACATGATCATTGCCGGTAACGTAGACGTTGTCATCCACGTTGATGAATTGAAACGAGACCACGGGGGCGAATACGGCCAGCGTCATGGTAGCGAGCACAACCACTACAAGGACGGCGGATCGGTCGAGGTGGAACGGCTTTGCCATATCTTAAAATTATGTTGGTCAAACTCGAACCGAGGCCTGCGTCGGTCAACCAAGGCTCAATTGTCGCTGGCGGGCTCGAACCGGAACAGGTGACGAGGGTAATGATACTGCGCTGATCTCGGAGCGTGTGCAGTCAGGCGCTGGGCTCCTGACGCGGGTTTCTGGACCTCACTTGGCGGCTTTCTCAACGTTTCCCAATCTCACCTGCGTGTCCCCGAAGTCGGGCGCCAACTTCAGGGCGGTTCGATAGGCCTCGGCAGCAGCTGAGAGTTGTCCCTTATCTTCCAGAACACGACCTTGCCAGTAGAAGGCCAGCGGCGAGGGCGCAACTTGTGCTGCCCGCGCAAAATCCTGCAAAGCGGCGTCGAGTTTGCCCTCTTCGTGCTCGATCATGCCCCGGCCGACCAAGCTATTCTGCTCAAATGGATTCAGCGCAATGGCCTGCGTGAACTCCGCTACCGCGTCATCCCGCCGCCCGAGTTGATTGAACAGCACGCCCAGATTGTTGTGCGTCTGCGCGGCTTCCTGCTTGTCCGATCCGTACTTCAGCGCGAGCTGATATTCGCGCAGAGCCCGATCCAGTTCATTCTGCCGATGCAGCAGTCTGCCCAGGTTGTAGTGCGCGGTCGAGAATGTGGGCATCAACCGAATGGCGCGCTCCAGGTGGGATATGGCCAGGTCCGGGCGTCGCATTTCCGTCAATGCCGATCCCAGATTTCCTTCGGCGAGCGGATTCGCGTCCGTCACTTGAATCGCATGGGCAAACAGGCTGTAACTGTTTCGCCAGTATCCAATCTGGATGTGCGTCGTTACGGAATAGCCCAGCAGCACGGCCAACGCAATGGCAACCTGCGCCGCCCGACTTAGCGAAATTCGCGCGGCGCCTTCAGAAGCCAGCCAGACGACAATCACGAACAATCCCGAAAGAGGAAGATACGCGTACCGGTCCGCCCACGCTTGGCGCCCGACCTGAACGATTCCGATCATCGGGGCCAGCGTTCCCAGAAACCAGAACCAGCCGACCACCAGATAGCGGCGTTCGCGGAAATGCCAGAACAACGCCGTGACGGCAGCCAGCACCGCCGCCGCGCCCAGCACTTTCCAGAGCGCGAGCGAGCCCTCGGGATGGGGATAAAACACCGCCAGCCGCGACGGCCATACCGCCTTCTCCATATAAATGAGATAGGAGCAAATGGCATTCTTGACCCGCATTGCCAGCGGCAAGAATTCGAACGAGCCCAAGGCACCACCCGCGCGCTGCGCGTAGAGCGTGATCGCCGCACTGGCCGCCGACAGCGCGAGCAGAGGAATTTTTTCGAGCGCCAGCTTGGGCAGTGGCGTGTCCGGAAACCGCTGCAGCGGCCAGAAGTCGACCAGCAGCAGCGCACACGGGAGCGTGATCGCCATGGGCTTCGCCATCAGCCCCAGAGCGAACAGCAGCGCGACCAGCAGATAACGGCTTGCCCGCGGCCTCCTCACGTACCAGCCATAGGCGCCAAGAGCCAGCAGCAGGAAGAAAGTGCAGAGGACGGTTTTGCGTTCCGCCACCCACACCACCGACTCCACGTTCAGCGGATGGACGGCAAACAACCCAGCCAGCAGGGCGCTGCGCCCTGCGAATCCGGTCGCCTTCGCCAGCAGCAGGAACAGCAACACCACGTTGGCGGCGTGCCAGAGGACACTCTGGGCGTGATGTCCCGCCGGCCTCAGCCCGAACAACTGCACATCCAGCATGTGCGAAATCCACGTCAGCGGGTGCCAATTGGCCTCTGCAGTCGAAGTGAACGCCCACGCCAAGCTGCGTGCGGCAAGCCCCTGTTGAACCTGCCAATTCGAAGTCACATAGGCGGGATCGTCGTAGTTGACGAATCCGTTCTGCAGCGCAGGGTAGTAAAGTGCCAGAGTGCTGAGGAACAGCACGAGACCGACGAGAGGTGCGGCTGTTCGATGCATCGGCACCATTATTTTCTAGCAGGCCGGGAAGGATGGGGATAGTCCTCAATTAGTGTCCGACCTAAAACTGGTCTCATAAATGGCTTTGAAAGGACCACCCGAGACACTTCCTACGGGCATGGCGGTATCAGCATTTCAGAGCGCGCGATTCTCACTCAGACACAAAAGATTCGCGACGGAGAGCCGCGCCCGACTCCAGCGCTGCATTGGGCGGAACGCTCGCCTCGGCTTTTCTTGCGTCAGCCGCTTCCGGTCTTCCGACCGATTCCGCGTTCTGCAAGCGATGCATCAGCAAACTGGAGACGGAAATTGTGGCCATCACCATTGTCCATGAGATGACTGGCGAAATCCAAAAAAACGGCGTGGCAAAGCTGATCAGCGCCATCCAGGCGAGACTCGCAAAGGTACCAAACAGAAATGCCACGCGTCGCGAACCGGATTTGAACGGCAGGGGATACAGGCACAAAGCTTGCACCATCACGGCGAACGGAAAAGCGACCACCAAGTCCACGAAATAGTGTTCACCTGTTCCAAGGGTTGCCAGAACGGTGAAAATCACAAAAGCAACGGCGATGACCCGTATCCACCGGGAGAGCCCTTTGGAACTCCACCATGCCAGGAGCACCCAAGCCATGTGCAAAGACGGGATGGCATTTCGCGCTCCCTTGATTGGTATCGTTTCCAAAACCATGTGCATGGCTTGCGAGGTTGACAAGGGGTGCCACGGAAAGTCCTGTAGAAAAATGTGGACTGGCCCGCAGGCGGGAACCATATTGTAAAAGAGCACTCCAATCGGACCGGTCACCAGGAACGCCAGCATTACCGGGAAAGCATTCTTATTTTTCAGGCGGAGGTGGGCGGCATAGACCAATGCCAACGGCACAGGTAAAGCAATGTAGAACAGTGAGCCGGTAAACCTGAGCCACTGGTAACGCGCGAACATTTGCCCCAGCGAAAAGCTGAATTGCACGCGGAGGCTCGAATCAACGGAATACAAATAGAGATCAAACGTCTTGGGGTGCAGCATTTCCGTGTAATCCAACAACGTCGAAGCCATGTAGTCCGAAGCCACAAACAAGACTGCGGGAAGAAATGCATATAGAAAAAGCGTGCGATCCTGGTTACGCGCCCATATCGTCCGCGCGCCCAGCACGGCCAAGCCGCTCAATCCTGCAAATGAAAATGCAGCCATGAACCTGGGGTGGAACTCCATGACACGATAGTCGAGTCCCGCCAGGACGATGCTGCACACAGCCACGCTTGCGATGTTCGTCCACGAGGGCTGCACTACAAGGAGTGTGACAACAGCGCTTCCCAAAGCCATGGCCATGAATGCATCCACCATGGAGGAGTTGTAAAAATCGGCGCTCGACGAGAGTGCCAACAGGATGGCGAGGAGCGCTACGGTAAGGAACGTTTTTGTCGCGTCAGCGCGATTCAACATGCACTTCCAAGTTCCACCAGTACTGGTTGTACGACTTGCTATTTTGCTCGTAATCGTGCGGCTTCATATACGCGATCTGTCTTTACCGCTAGGGTACCAGCCTCTGAAGGCGTGTACGAAGGCTGGCGGGAGACCCAATGGGCACTAAAGTAATTACAAGGGCGCGACAGTGCGCACGAACTCTTCGCTGAAAACCGCCTGCTCCGCGCTTCTCCCGCCCCGGCGGTAAGAACCAAGGCGCCCCGAACGCTCCGCCACTGCGCTAGAATGGCCTCGCCGGAGCGCCCATGCCTAACCTTCAATTGAATGCCGATCACGACATCGCCCGCGCTTCCACTCTGGCCGCAACCCTTTATTTCAACCCAGCAACTCTTGAGGACGAAAAGACCAGGCTCTTCGCCTCCACCTGGCAGGTCGTCGGCCACGTGCACCAGGTCGCGGGCCCGGGCGACTACTTTACCTTCGACCTCATCGGGGAGCCGCTCCTCATCGCCCGCGGCGACGACAGCGTTCTTCGCTGCTTTTATAACGTCTGCCGTCATCGCGCCGGCAATCCCGCCTCCAGCTGCGGAAACCGCAAACTCTTCCGCTGCGGCTATCACGGCTGGACCTACCGGCTCGACGGCGCGCTGCTCGTCACCCCCGAATTCGATGGCGTCCAGGATTTTGATCCCAAAGATTTCGGCCTCGTCCCGGTGCGCGTCGAAGAATGGTTCAACCTCATCTTCGTCAATCTCGATGCCGAGGCTCGCCCGCTGCGCGAGTGTCTGGGCGAATTGCCCGCCCAGGCGGAGAAGTTCGATTTCGGTAGCATGAAGTTTTCCGAGCGCCGCACCTACGACATGAACTGCAACTGGAAGACCTACATCGACAACTATCTCGAGGGCTACCACCTGCCGAGTGTTCATCCTGCCCTCAATCGCGAAATCAGCTACAACGCCTACACGGTCGAGCCTTATCCCCAGTATGTCCGCCAGTGGAGCCCGATTCGCGGCGCCCAGCCCGGAGACGCCACCCCGCGCCAGTATCTGCAAACTGGCGACGACCTCACCGCCGATTATTTCTGGATCTTTCCCAACTGGATGCTCAACTGCTATCCCGATAACGTCTCGCTCAACATAATCCTGCCGCTCGGGCCCGAACGTACGCTGGCAATATTTGAATGGTATTTGCCTGAGAAAGACCTGGGGACCGAAGCTGCCCGCAAAGCTCTCGCCTTCAGCGACGAGATTCAGGCGGAAGACGTCAGCATCTGCGAGATCGTGCAGAAGAATCTCCACTCTCGCAGCTACCACAGTGGACGCTACAGCGTGAAGCAGGAAAAAGGCGTCCATGCCTTCCACCAGATGTACCGCGAGCTCATGCCGGAATAGAGAACGCCTCTTCGGGGAATCGGAGTTCGACTACGCCAGCGCTAGTTACCGTCGATTTGCGCTGGGCCACACAGCATTGTCCAGGTCAATGCGGCGTCGGGTTAGAATCGTCTTCGGCAGGGAAGGACGCGATCGTTTCGAGAACGAGTCGAGAACGAGTGAACCTTCAGCCAACGGAGCCCTCCAACCACCGACATGTCCGCGTCCCGCGAAATGCACGTTGTCATCTTGTGTCTCCTGTTGGTGGCGGCTACCGTTGCTTTCTACAATCCCATCATCCATAACCAGTTCATCGACTTTGATGATTCGTCTTATATCCTGAAGAATTTCCAGGTTCAGAGCGGCCTGACGTGGGACACCGTGAAGTGGTCGTTCACGACTTTTCGCGAAGGAAACTGGCATCCGCTGACCTGGCTATCGCACGCCTTGGACTACCAGATCTTTGACCTCAATCCCGCTGGCCATCACTACACAAATCTTTTGCTGCACGCGGCCAATGCTGCACTCCTTTTTCTTCTGTTGCGCCAAGCGACCGGAGTCACCTGGCCCAGCCTGATCGTGGGCGCGTTGTTTGCCCTGCACCCGGTCAATGTTGAATCCGTGGCCTGGGCCGCCGAGCGCAAGAATGTGCTCAGCATGTTGTTCTTCCTGCTTGCGCTACATGCTTACGACCGGTATGCACGAACGGGTCGATGGTATCTCTATCTTTTGGTAACCATTTGTTTTGCTTTGGGCCTGATGGCGAAGCCGCAGATCGTCACTCTGCCTTTCGTGCTGCTGCTTTGGGACTACTGGCCGCTCCAGCGAACAGGCGCGCGATCCGCGGCAGGGGGCTTACCCGCGCCCTCCACTCCACGCTCGTTCCGCTATCTAGTCTGGGAAAAGTTTCCCCTCTTCATTCTTGCCGCTGCGGATTCGGTCGTGACCATGCTGGCGCAGCGCGCCGGGAACGCGGTACGGACGGTTACGGAAGTCTCGCTGTCGGCGCGGCTGGGAAATGTCTTTGTCGCTTACGTGCGCTATATCGGAAAGGCGTTGTGGCCGTCCCGGCTCGCTGCCATGTATCCGCGTCCGTCGAATTCGCTGCCCGCCTGGCAAGTGGTTGGAGCGGTGTTGCTGCTTCTTCTAATTTCTGCCCTGGTGATGTGCTGGCGCGACCGGCGCTATTTGCCGGTGGGCTGGTTCTGGTTCTTGGGGACTCTGGTCCCGATGATCGGGATCATAACCGTGGGTGAGCAGACCATGGCGGACCGCTACGCGTACCTGCCCTTTATCGGTTTGTTTGTGGCAATTGTGTGGACCCTGGACGCCGTGGCTTCCGAGTATCGAATCGCTGTGGTGTGGCGCGCCGGTGTTGCCCTTCTCGGAGTCTTTATTTTGGGATGCCTCACCAATCGTCAACTAGGTTATTGGCACGACGATGAAACCCTCTGGCGTCATGCATTGAGTGTCACCGAACAGAACTACATGGCGCACAACAATCTCGCGATCGCCTTCGCCAAGCAGGGACGGTCCGAGGAGGCGGTCGTTCAGTTTCAGGCAGCCACGGCACTGCACAAATATCCGCCCGACCAAGTTCTCAAACTCGCGTTCTATGAATTGCGTGTCGGGCACCCCCAGGAAGCGATCGAGGAATCCGGTGCGGTCTTGCGCGCCTCCGCTGATCCCGTCAATCCAAAGCTTCAGTCGGCCGCCTGGGGAGAAATTGGTCAAGCCCACCTGCAGTTGCGTCAATACGATCAGGCCGCAGAATGCTATCAGAATGCGCTGCGCCTGAATCCGGAGAACGGAATGGCGCTGATGGGCTCGGGTCTCCTGGCATTGCGTCAGGGAAAGTCCGAACTGGCAGTGTCGCAGCTAATGCATGCGTCGAAGGTCGAACCCAACGACGTGAACATTCTGCTCCTCGCACAAGCATTGCGCCGGGCCGGTCATGCCGAGCAGGCCTCCTCGGCAGAGGCCGAAGTCCAGAAAATTTCCTCCGACCCAGGCCCGGCCCAGATGGAAGCAGGACAGTGGCTTTCATTGGCCGGGCTAAAGCCGCTGTCGCCCTAAGTTTGTCGCCCTAGGTTCGCTTCAGAAGCAAGCATGTCAAGTCATCGTGCTGCGGAGTGTTTCCCACGTACTGATCAAGTTCCCCGAGCAAACCGCGCAGCAGTTCTGCCGGAGCCGCCCCCGACCCGCGATCGACCACTCGTATCAACTCGGGTTCGCCGTATTCTTCGTCCTTCGCATTCACTGCTTCGACGATCCCGTCGGTGAAAATCACCAGCCAGTCGCCGCGCTCCAGACGCGTCGTGCCGACCTGGTAGGGCGATTCCGCAAGAATCCCCACCGGGATGCCTCCCGACTCCAGTCGTTCCACCGAGCCCGAAGTCTTCCGCAGAATCGGAACGTTATGCCCTGCGTTGATATAAACCACGTCTCCGGTCGTCGGATCCAGTTCGGCGAAGAAGGCCGTCGTGAAACGAACTCCGCCCTGGCTGTTCGAACAGGCATAGCGATTCACACCGGCGACCAATTCCGCCAGCGCGACGCCGCTCGCCGACAACGTCCGCAGACTAGCCTGGAAGGTCGCCATCAGCATCGCCGCCGGAATGCTCTTTCCTGCCACATCCGCCACGACAAACAAAATGCGGTCGGCGCTTCGTTCCCGGCCCGGCCGCAGGATCACATCGTAGTAATCACCCGCCACCGTGTTTGCCGGACGCGTTGCATAAGCGATCTGGTATCCCGGAATCTGTAGCGGCGCGCCCGGCAATAACCAGGCCTGAATGTCCTTGGCGATTTCCAGGTCGCGTTTCATCACCACGCGATCCGCCAGCTCCAGCAGCAGGACGACGAACATCAGCACTCCGCCCAACACGTGCAAGTCAAACGCAAAGACCTCGACATGGCCGGAGCGGCCAGTGTAAGAAAATCCGCCGGAAGAAAAGAACAGCAGAAGCAGCGCCGCCAGCAGCAGCACCCGCCGCGCCGGGGTCAGCTTTTCCAGGATCGCCCAGAACAGGGCCTTCGTGGTTTGCCAGCCCCGCCGAATTCGGGATGGTTCCGCCTGCACGACGTCGAGCCCCGCGGAGTAGAGCCGGTAGCTCGAGCGCGCGTCTTTTTCAAACTGCGACCAGAGCTGGTTCAGAGCCAGCCCCTCGCTCACACGGTGCCAGAAGTTCCGGGCATCATCTTTGAATCGGGGTCGTCGGGAAACAGTGCGTTCAGGAGAGGCCATGGAGGAGCCAACATTATAGGTTGGCAGACTCATCTGTGGAGAGCCGGGCGTCCCGCCCGGCCGCGATGCAGCAATTCGAAGCATGAAGGTTGAATCGCGAGGCACTCAAAACAACTCCATCTGCGGGAGCTCCATATGCACGCTACGACTGCTGCGAGCATTCTCGTTCCCAAACCCGTACTTCCGCCGAAAGCCCGCCATCAACTGCGAGAGCCGCTGGCCGTATCCTGTCGGCAGGAATGCCCGATCGGCATAGCGCTTCCGGTAAAACTCCACCAAGTCAGGGAAATGTTCTTCGAGAAACGGCAGGAATACCGCCGCCGAACAAGGCTTAAGGAAAAGCGGATTGGCGAAGACATGCTTCGAGCCCGCTTCACTCGCGGCTTTCACCAAAGCCTCAAGATCGCGCGGCCGGTCGGTGATCTCCGGCAGCACCGGCGCGCAGATCACGCCCGCGTCGACGCCCGCAAGATTCAACTGGCGAACTGCCTCCAGCCGCAGATCGGGACGCGGCGCCCGCGGCTCCAACTTGCGGGCCAGTTCGGTGTCGACCGTGGTCACGGTCATATTCACGCAGATCCGGTTGTGCTCGCGCACGCGCCGCAAGATCTCGGTATCGCGCGTGACCATGTTCGACTTGGTCACAATCCCAATTGTGAGACCGGAATGCCGCGCTAGTTCCTCGAGGATTGCCCGCGTAATCTCAAACCGCCGCTCCGCCGGCTGATAGGGATCTGTCGCCGTGCCCATCGCGATCTCCTCTTCACGCTTGACCTTTTTCAACTCCGATCGCAGTAGGCCCGCTGCTTGCTGCTTGACGAAAATCTTTCGTTCGAAGTCCGCGCCGTCCCGCAGCTCCATGAACTCGTGGGTATAGCGCGCGTAGCAGTACTTGCAGGCAAACTCGCAACCGCGATAAGGATTGATCGCCCAGGTGAACGGCAGATTGCGTCCGCTTACCACGCGGCTGAGCAGCGATCGCGTGCCGAGGGCAAAGTATTCCACGTTGTGTCCCTCGGGCAGCGACTCGGCTTCGGCTGCCATGCGCGCGATGCCAACAAGTTTCGGACTGGAGTAGGGTTGCGGGAATAGCGGAAGGGAAGCCATAGGCAATGTTCGCTATTTGTTCGCCTATGGTAACTTTGGAGATCGACTCTTGTCAAATGGGATCGGGTGGGGTGAGGTGGGGTGAAGACGCGACATCGCAATCAATCCTCAGCTAATGAAATCGGCTTGATTACGACAGTTATTTCCAGAACCGCGCTGCGTCATTCGCATGGTGCTTCTCGAGCTGCTAGTGGCAGTCGGTTCGTCGAGCCAAGGGGATTGTAAATTAAGACAACAATCCCGTGATTTTATACGATCGTTGACGAAAACCATTGCGCTAGCCGAGGACCCATTCGAGCCCTCAACTGGCACTAACTCAAAGGTGTTCATTTCCGAAATGCTGCCATTTCCGCTGCCATAGCCTGCGGCGGACCAGTTGTACCAGCGGAGTTCGGTCCAGAGTACATCGCGGGTTCTGACAAACGGGCAGTCTGGCGCTTGTCCGCTCGAACATTTTGGAAGCGAACTTCCGAGAGAGGTCCCATCGACCACCTCGCGGTACTTTAATGCAGAGGCTCAAAGGCTGTCTGCTGTGCAAGCCTCACCAGCAAGCCGAGGATCACTATGCCCGCTTCCAACGCTCACGCAATACGGCGCAGTTCGAGAGTGCCTGTCAAAGTTGCCATCCGCGTCACCAGCATGGAGCCGAACGCCCAGATCTCCGAGATCTGTGAGACGCTGGTGGTCAGTGCGCATGGTTGTGCGCTCCGCTTCCCCCTGAAATTGGACACCGGAAGCGCGCTGCGCCTGCACAGCCGAGGAGGTCGGCAGGCCACGGCCTACGTAGTATTCTGCCAGCCCATGGGGTCCGACGGACAAGGCTTCCGACTGGGTGCACAGCTCGACCGGCCAGAGAACTTTTGGGGATTGGAATCCTATCCCGATGATTGGCGAGTACTGGAGATGCCCGCGCCCACCGCGCAACAACCTCCCCAAAAACTGTCGGCAAAATCCGCTGTTGTGCACCAACAGCAAACTCCTTCGCGGGCTTCGCAAGACGTTTTCGACAAGCTCGAGGAACAACTCTCCGAGGACCGTTTGCGAGGCATACTTGCCACACTTGTTCGGCCCTTGCAGGCGGAAGTCACCGAACTCCGCGAGAAGCTGGCCGTGAACGCCAAGCGCAACCGCTTCGAGGTATCCCTTGGGTATATCCCGCCGGAGTTGGAGGAGAAGCTATGGGAGCGCCTGCGGCAAGACCTTGGGACGCGCGCCCTGCAGCAGACGCGGGAACAGTCCGCCGAGATGCTCGGATCGGCGAAAACGGCCATCGAGCAAAGGATCAGTGCAGTCCTGATCGAGTTTCGGCACCGTCTTGCCGGTGAACTGCACGCCGTCGAACAACGGGCGCAGGTATTGTCAAAGGAACTCACCACCACGGCGCAACAGCATGTCCGCGCCGGAATCGAGAAACTGCAGCGGCAGGCTTTGGAGACGGGAGTACATCTCAACGCACAAGGCGAAAAACTCTTGTGTTCTTTGCAGGGGCAACTTGCGGACTCACACGAGGTTCACCGCGGCGAGATCGAGCAGATCCGGGCCGATGCCGCCGCGAAAGCGTCCCAACTGCAGTCGGAAGTGTCGGACCTTGGCCGGAGAACGACAACGCTGAACGAGTCCGTGCGCAGGCTGGAGTCGGATCTTGACGCGCACCTGGAGCGCGTCGCGACCGAAATCGTCTCCGATGCAGAAAATCAAATCGAGGGCGCTGTAGCTCTGGCGCTCAAGAACCTGCAAGCACGCGGCTCGAATGAAGTCGAAACCAGGCTGGGCGAGATGTGCGGCCACCTGAGAACCATTCAGAATCGGATTGAAGACTCCTTTTCTGCCTCGGTGACAGCTCAGGGCGAGGAAGCTGTGCAGTCGATGGCGCAACATTTCGAGGAACTCGGACGGCAATCTACGGAAAAGTGGCGGCTCGCACTTGCCAGGGACTTGAGTTCGGTGGCCAATACTCTGGGCCAGCAACTTCGTCAGGAACTCGAACCCGAGGCCGGCCAAAGTTAGTCGTTGCAATCTCGGCGCGGGTCCCATGGTCTCAGGATCGAGCGCTCGAGCGACCAGGTTTCTCCGAAGACTGCGTGGACTCGTCGGCGTCCGTCGGTTAACGGTTGTTAGTGCACTCGCGATTTTGCAACAGTTAAGTCTGGCGCGGCTTTGCGCTGTGGCTCTTGGCCATCACCGCACATCGATATAATCTCTGCCGTAGCACCTTCGCGAAAGAGGTTCTGATGCCTTCTTCATCCAGAGTTTGCGCCCAGGGGTTCCTTTGGATAAGATGACGCCATCATGGGGTTCCATTCCCCGGCGTATGGGGATCCCTCGCAGGAGCAATCCTACTGGCCGCTGCGGTCGTGCTTGGCGGCCGGGTACAAGCTTAATCGCTTAGTTCGCTGCGGCTACGGGTGCTCGCCCTGTTCAGGAACCAGCCCCGGCGGCGGTGGCGGAATCGTAATATCCAGTTTGGTCACTGCCCCGAGCGATGACAATGGCTTGTCGAATTCACTGACGTTGCCGACCACCAGCACCGACATCTGCTCGCGGTGGATATACTTCGCCGCTATCCGCGCTACGTCTTCTCTCGTAACTTTTTCGATGCCTTTCTGAAAGTTCTCCAGAAAATCCAGCGGATAGCCATAAAACTCGTAAGCCATTTTCTCCTGCAAAACCTTCGCCGGTGAATCGAAACGGAAGACAAAAGAATTCAGGATGGAATCCTTGGCAGTTTTGATTTCCTCATCGTTGAAGGGACGCTTGGCGAGGTCGGCGATCTCCCCGTCGAGCGCCTGAATGGATTCGATCGTGGTCTTGCTTTTGGTGCTCACCGTTAGCCGCAGCATTCCGGGATGATCCCAGCCCGCAGCCACTCCGCCGCCCACTGCATAGGCGAGCCCTTTGGTGGTTCGAATGTCGCCAAACAGGCGCGACGAAAATCCTCCACCGAAAGCTTCGTTGAATACCGAGGTAGCGAAGTAATCGGAATTCCTGCGCGTGATGCCCAGCGCAACCATATGAATGTTGCTTTGATTCACGTCGGTTTTGTCGACCTCGTAATACCCCGGCTTGGCGGGTTCTGGCTTGATCTCCGGATCGGTAGCCGCCTGACCCTTGGGCCATGACCCATAGGCCTCGCGCAGAAGAGCTTCCATCTTTGCTGAATCGAAGTCGCCGACGACGCCGAGGATAATATTGTTCGGATGAACGTACTTGGCGTGCCACTCGACCAGATCCTGCCGCGTGATCGCCGCCACGGTTGCATACTCCGGGACCCGCGCATACGGATTGTTTGCGCCGTACACCAGCCTCGCCGCTTCCCGTCCCGCAATCTGCCCGGGATCGTCATTGCGCCGCGAGATGGCGTCGTACAACCCCTTCTGCGCAATTCCAATTTTGTCTGCGCGAAACTCCGGATTCTTCAGCACATCCTCGAAGGCGCGAAAGACGTCGTTGAAATCCTCTTTCAGACACGACCAGCTCACGGTTGTCGAGTCGACGCCTCCACCGGTTTCGACCTTGGCGGCGCGCTGCTCCAGAAAGTCGTCCAGTTGATCGCCGGTCCGGGTCTTCGTGCCGCCGGTGCGCCACACTTCACCATAGACATCCGCCAGCCCCGCCTTATTCGCAGGAACCGAGCGCTCGCCGCCACGAATGCGAGCGGTGCCGTCAATAGTCGGCAACTCGTGGTCTTCCTGAAGAAAAACCACCATGCCATTCGGCAACTCGATGCGCTTCGGCTGCGGCGGATGGAACTCTGGCAATTTCGGAATCGATATCTGCTGCCAGGTCGGCGCCTGCGCCCACAGTTGCGCATTGCCGCTGAAGACGCCAGCAAGAATGAACAGGACGAGAACAAAGATGCTCAGTGGCTTCGTATCAGGGTATCGCTTGAGCGATACTGTAAGTGCCTCGAAATCGGTTGCCCCTTTAGGGGCTGGTCGCGTGAGCTTCACTGTCCACCTCCCTGCGGCGCCGCGCCAGGTCCCGGAGGGCCGCCGGCAAACTCGATAATCCCCACCGTCCGGTTATCGGGCACAAACGTCTGATTGGCGACTCGCCGTATATCCGCCTTGGTTACCTTTTCAATCCGGTCAACCGAGCGGAATAGCTCCCGCCAGTCGTCATAGCGCGCCTCATTCAGGCCGAGCGCGAACGCCAGACCTTCGTTCGATCCGAGCGAGCGGATCAGATTTGCCTTCGCGCGCGTCTTGATCATCTTCAGTTCTTCATCCGAGATGTCTTCTTTCTTCAGCCGCTCAATCTCGGCATGAATCGCTGCGGCCATCTCCTGCGGCTTGTGGCCAGGGATCGGGAACGCGTAAAACGCAAATAGGTGGGGATACTTATTTCCCGGCAACCCGGTAAATCCGGCCGAGTCGGACGCGATCTGCTTGTCGCGGACCAAGGCCCGGTAGAGCCGTGAGGTGCGTCCATTCGACATCAGGTCGGCGATCGCGTCGTAGACCTGGTCATCCGCGCTGCGGTAATCGGGGCGGTGATAGCCTTCGAGATAAAGCGGCTGCGATTGCTCGTGCAGCACGACGCTGCGCTCGGAATCCTGGGGCGGCTCGGTGGTCGTCGCCGTATCGGGCCTCGGACGCGCCGGAATTCGCGAGAAATATTTCTCCACAATCGGCATCGCTTGCGAAACCTTCACCTCTCCAACGACGGTGACGACCATGTTCGAGGGTACGTAGTATTTATCAAAAAAATTCTGCGCGTCGGTCGCCGAAAAAGAATTCAAGTCCGAGATCCATCCGATCGTCGGCCGGTGATAAGGATGGGCCGCGAATGCCTCTTCCGTGAATTGCTCGAGCAGCCGCCCGACGGGATTGCTGTCGGTCCGCATGCGGCGCTCTTCGATCACCACGTTGCGCTCTTTGTAAAATTGCCGCATCACCGGATGCAGAAAGCGCTCCGATTCGAGATAGGCCCACAATTCCAGCCGGTTGATGGGGAACGAGTAGTGGTAGCCGGTTTCGTCGTAATCGGTGAAGGCGTTCATGCCCTCGCCGCCTTCGCCTTCGACGATCTTGCCGAACTCATTGTTGTAAGCCGCGGAGAATTTGTCAGCGGCCGCAATCGCGTCCTTCCAGGCTTGCTCGAGCTGCGTGAGCTTCTTTTCGTCGCGGTCCACCGGCTTGTCGCGCTCAGCGATGTAGGCGGCATAAGCCTCCTCAACCTTCGCAAGCGCAACTTTTTCGCCGGCATAATCGCGGGTGCCGATGGTGTCCGTTCCCTTGAACGCCATGTGCTCGAACATGTGCGCCAGACCCGTTTTGCCCATGGGATCCTGCACCGAGCCCGCATCGACATGAGTGAAGAACGAAAAGACCGGCGCCTCCGGCCGCTCGCAGATGATGATGGTAAGGCCATTGGCGAGCTTCTTCACCGTGGTGCGCTTCTCGAACGAAGCCAGGTCCTGGCCGAAAACGAGCGAGCACAGCACGAAACAGACAACAATTGTTTGTATAAGAATTAAGCGGGATTTCATCCTGCCTCCACGATTGAGCGACGACCAAGCACCAAAAATTCGAAGTTACGTGGAGGCAGGGAAGATTGTCAAACGAGCAGGAAGCATGGCAAAACAAATTCACCGTAGAGACGCGGCTTGCCGCGTCTCCTGCGTGCGCTATGCAAAATTATTGCCGCCCGATTCTATCCACTTCTTTTTTCAGCGCAAGACGATCAATCGACGCCAGAGGCAGCGCGAGAAAGAGACTGATTCGCCGGTCAAGAATAAAAAACGCTTGGCGGAAGGCGCGTTCGATTTCGGAGGAGTCTCCACGAACGGCAACCGGATCGGGTACTCCCCAGTGCGCAGTCATGGGATGTCCCGGCCAGACCGGGCAGGTTTCCTTGGCGGCGATGTCGCAAACCGTGAACACAAATTGCATCTCGGGAGCGCCGGGCCGCGAGAATTCATTCCAGCTCTTGCTGCGCAGGCCGATTGTGGAAATGCCCGCCAGTTCAAGCTGCTTCAGCGCTTCGGGATGCACCGTCCCCGTGGGATGACTTCCTGCGCTGTAGGCGGTGAAGACAGGCTTTCCTTTGGGGTTGAGGATCGCTTCGGCCATAATGGAACGCGCCGAGTTACCTGTGCACAGGAACAGAACGTTGTAGTGAGATTCCATGGTTAATAGTCCGTCGTGCAAATATCTCGACTCTCGCGCTTGATTTTGGGTGGCGCCGCGCTTCAGCGCTGCGGTAACTGGCCTGCTTGAATCCCAGGATTTAGCCGCTGCGCTCGGACTGGGGCGCAGAAAATACCGTCAGTTGCAGCACGTCGGACCACAGCACGCCTCCTGCGTCCGTTTCGGTTTCACCGCCCGCACAAATGCACTCATAAACTTCTCATCGACCTGCTCTCGAATGGCGTCCACCTCAATCCCCGAGGAGAAGAGGAACTGACGGGCGTCCTCGATGCGATAGATCCGCGTGGGCTCAATCTCGATTTGCTCAAAGCCAGCGGCGGATAGTTTGCCGCGATATTCCTTTTCTTCCAGAGCACCAGCGATGCACCCGACCCACGCCAGCACGCTCTGACGGACCTCGGGGGCGATTTCGCCGCGCGTGACCACGTCCGAAACCGCGAACCGCCCGCCCGGCCTAAGCACGCGGAAGGCCTCGCGCAGCACGCGGTCCTTGTCGGCGGAAAGATTGATCACGCAGTTGGAAATGATGACATCGATTGTGTTGTCGGACAGAGGGATGCTCTCGATCTCGCCCTGGAGAAACTCCACGTTCTCTGCACCGGCCTTGCGCTTGTTTTCGTTGGCCAGCGCGAGCATCTCGTCCGTCATGTCGAGACCGTAAGCTTTGCCGCTTGGGCCAACGCGCCTGGCGGACAGCAACACGTCGATGCCGCCGCCCGAACCCAGATCAAGCACAGTTTCCCCGGGGTTAAGCTGCGCAAGGGCGGTTGGGTTGCCGCATCCGAACGAAGCCAGCATCGCCTTTTCGGGAATCTGCTGGGCCTGCGACTCATGGTAGAGATTCGAGGTGATCGGATCGCAGGAGAGTCCGTTGGCCGGCGCCGCTCCGCAGCAACTGCTGCCGCCTCTACTAACTCGCAAGGCCGCTAGTCCATATTTCTCCTTTACGACTTCCTTAATGTTGATATCGGCGATATCGAGATTGGCATCAGGCATAGTGGCTTCTCCTATTTACAGAATTGGACGAGGTCTTGCGGCTTGAGCGCCTTGTTGCGGGTGCAGCACTCGGCGTATAGAAATTGCAGAATTTCGCGCAGCGCTTCAGTGTTGGCGGTGTAGCGCAGAAACGTCCCATTGCGCTCGACTCGTACCAGGTCTTCATTCTTGAGCTTGTCAAGATGATGAGAAAGCGTGGAGCCGGGAATCTCGAGCTCATCCTGAATCTCGCTGACCACGAGGCCTTCGGGGTGGGCGGAGAGCAGCAATTGCATAATGCGCAACCGCGGCTCGATGCCCATGGCGGAAAACATGTCGGCGTAACGGGCGACGCGGTCGCTGTTCGTTCGGGACTTGCTGGGAGCGCCGGCCATATTTCGATAATACTAGAAATATGGACTACAAATCAAACACCCGTAGAGACGCGGCTCGCCGCCTCTCCTGTTTGCACCAGCACGAACCACTGGAGGGTGGGGCATCGCCAGTCCAGCGGGGCGAGGACGCCCGTCGCTCCATGTCAGCTCTCCCACACCCACTGTCCATCCACCATAGTGCGTTCGATGGGAATGTTGATGATGTTGTAGGGATTTTCCTTAAACACGTCGCGTCCCAGCACCACAAGGTCGGCCAGTTTTCCCGGCTCGATCGATCCTTTCAGATTCTCTTCATAAGAGGCGTAAGCGCCATTCATGGTTCCCACGCGAATCGCTTCTTCCAGCGTAATTTTCTGCTGCGGCCCCCAGACATTGCCCTTGGCATCGGTGCGCGTCACTTCCGACTGCAACGCCATCATCGGTTCAAACGGCCCCGGAGGATAATCCGACGCCTGGGTTGGCCGGATTCCGGCATCGATGAAGCTGCGCAGAGCGAACATATGGTTCACGCGGTCCGCTCCGTACTCCTTCATCTTCTCGCCGTGATAGTACGCGTAGGTTGAAAAAGGAGTGGGAATTGCGCCCAGCGCCTTGATTCGGGCGATCAGAGAATCGTTGACGACTGTGCAGTGCTCCAAGCGGTAACGGGCGTCCTTACGCGGCATTTCCTTCTGCAGCCGCTCGTACACTCGCAGCGTGATATCGATGCCGACATCGCCGTTGGAGTGGGTCCCGAGTTGCCATCCGGCGGCGTGTGCCTTGCGTGCCTGCTGGTAGAGTTCTTCTTCCGACGTGACCAGAATTCCAAAATCGTCCGGACGTCCCACGTATGATTGCGACAGCCGAGCCGTCCGTTCGGAGATCGACCCGTCGCAGATCATCTTCTGCGCGCCGACTTTCACCCACTCGTCCCCCAGTCCAGTCTTAACTCCCGCCGCCAGCATCTGGTCCATGAACGCCTCGTAGATGTGGCAATACACGCGCATCTTCAGTTGCCCCGCTTCACGTGCATCCTGGTAGGCGCGCAAATCCTCCGGGGTACCCATGGCGTCGGTAACCGAGGTGATTCCGGTGCGCGTCATCATCTTCGAGATCAGACGCACGCCTTCGCGATGGTCGTCGCGCGTGAAGTGGGAAGGAATAATCTTGTCGAAGGTTTCCCTGCCAGTCTCGCGGACGTGCCCGGTCAGATGGCCGGTGGCAGGATCGCGATCGTACTTGCCGCCGGGAGGATCGGGAGTATGGTCATCAATCTTTGCCAGCTTGATCGCTTGCGAGTTGACCCACGCCGTATGCCCGCCTCGATGCTGGACGTATGTCGGATGGCCGGGAAGGGCAGCGTCTAGCTCCTCACGCGTCAGAGGTCGGCCTTCAACTGTCTTCGTGTCGTCGTATTTGAAGCCCAGCACCCATTCTCCGGGAGGCGTTTTCGATGCTCGTTCGCGCAGCGCCTTCAGGATGTCGGCAATGGAGCGCAGATCGCAATCCACCATGCGCAGGTGAGAAAGGCCAGCCTCCGCGGGATGCGAGTGCGCATCGATGAAGCCGGGCAGCACCGTTTTTCCGCCCAGATCAAGCTTTTTCGCATTGCCAGCGGCGAGCGTCAGCGCTTCGTCATTCGATCCGATCGCGAGAAATCTTCCGCCCGAAATGGCCACAGCTTGCGCTCGCGGCTGGCGCGGATTGACCGTCCAGATGTTTCCATTGTAAAGAATAAGTTCGGGCTCGGTGCGTTCGATGGAAAACAGGTTTCTGGAAAACATCGTGAACGCTCCGATGGCACCCATTCCGCAAACAAACTCACGACGCGAAGCTGGCATCTGTACTCCTTTTATGAATCCGGGACACTATACTAGACGACGATACGAGCTGGTGGAGGGACGGGCGGGGACGCCCGGCTCTCCATCGTCAAACCGCCATGTCCGCTCCCACCATCGTCGAAGTGCAGGGCCGCAAGCTTAGTCTCACGAACCTTGACAAGATCCTCTATCCCGCTACCGGTTTTGCCAAGGGGCAGGTGGTGGATTATTACGTCCGCATCGCGCCCGTGCTGGTGCCGCATCTCGCCGGACGGCCACTGACCATGAAGCGTTATCCCGGCGGCGTGGACCAGGAATATTTCTTCGAAAAAAACGCCCCCATGCACCGCCCCGACTGGGTGAAGACCGCGCCCGTATGGAGCGAGGGGAACAAGCGAACCATTAATTATCTTCTGGCTAACGATCTTTCGACGCTGGTGTGGATCGCGAATCTGGCATCAATCGAGCTGCATCCGTCGCTCTCGTTATCGACCGACATCACCGTGCCCACCATGATTGTCTTCGATCTCGATCCGGGACCGCCCGCAAATATCGTTCAATGCGCGCAGGTTGGCCTCTGGGTGCGTAAGATCTTCGACCACTTTGGTCTGCAGAGTTTTCCCAAGACTTCAGGATCGAAGGGCCTTCAGATTTACGTTCCACTCAATACAAAAACGACGTACGAGCAGACGAAGGCATTCGCGCACGCGCTGGCGCGTCTGCTCGAACATGAGCATCCCGAACTGGTTGTCTCGGATATGAAAAAGGCGGTGCGCACCAATAGAGTGTTCGTCGACTGGAGCCAGAACGATCAGCACAAGACGACGATCTCGGTTTACTCTCTGCGCGCGCGCGAGCATCCGACTGTGTCCACGCCGGTCACCTGGGAAGAAGTCGAGCAGGCGCTGAAGAAAACAGACGCGGGACGGCTGGTGTTCGAGGCGAAGGACGTCCTCGCGCGAGTAGAGAAGATGGGCGATCTGTTCGAGCCGGTGCAGAAACTGAAACAGAAGCTGCCACAGTTGGCGGGACTGGCTGCCGGATCGGAAAAAGAAGAGGACGAAGGCATCAGCATCGCTGCCCAGGCCGAAGCGCGGCCGAGCGCAGAGAAAAAGACGTTAAATAAGTCGAAGAAGACGACGACAAAAAAAGGGAAGTCAGTGCCGGCAAAGCGTCGCAAGCTATAATCCCGGTTCGCGCTTGACCACTACTGCTGCGGAAAGCAAACACACCATATGGCGCATCTCTACGTCGGCACATCCGGATGGGCTTATCCGGCATGGAA
>Ga0210402_10000095_pt1 | contig 96907 bp, 77 predicted proteins | sample IncBWC7MmetaG_FD_161055 | JGI IMG/M metagenome (GOLD analysis project Ga0210402, IMG submission 161055) | Forest soil microbial communities from Barre Woods Harvard Forest LTER site, Petersham, Massachusetts, United States - Inc-BW-C-7-M | ecosystem: Environmental > Terrestrial > Soil >...
TCTCTTCGGCATGCCCCTGCCCGGCGCCGTCATCCTCACGCCCGCCGAGACCGCCACACTCAAGCAACGCATCGCTGACTACAACACGGCGATCGTCGCCTCGGCGACGGCACACAACGTCCCAGTCGCCGACATCAAGGGGCTCTTTGATCGATTCGCCACCGGCCTGAACGTCGGTCCGTTCCATCTGACGAGCGACTTCATCACCGGCGGCCTCTTCAGCCTGGACGGCGTTCATCTCAGCGACATCGGCTACACGCTGTTCGCCAACGAATACATCAAGGCCATCAACAGCGGTTACGGCACGCACGTCCCGCTGGCGTCCGTCGCCCAGTTCATGCAGAACAACGACCCGGCCACGAAGATGGTTTCGGGCGCTGCCGCCTTCCCGGGCATGATGTGGGTGATCAGCGACGAAGCGTCGAAGAGCCTGATGAATATGTTCTCGGTGGTGAATCCTCCTCCGACGACTCGGCGCCGCTCCTCCCACTAACCGTTCCTGACGACCAAACACGACGGGCGGCCTCATGGCCGCCCGTTTTGTTTTTGTCGATCTTCGCGAAAAACGACTACGTTCCCGCCGGCCGTCCGCGAGGCGAAGGGCGGGAGATGTCGATCATCGCCATCCGCTCCTTCTCGTCGTACCAGCAGTGAAAGCGCTTGATGCCAGGCACTTCGATGTCGTAGAAACGGAAGAAGCTCGGAACGTGGAGCGAGGTCGATTTGTCGGACTGGCGGATCTTCGCGGCGCCTTCTTCTTTCTTGTCGAGCGCGCGGATGCCGATGACCTTCCGCTTCTTGTCGTAGTAGAGGTTGGCGTTCGACTTCCCGCGTAGCCGGAGCATCGACGCCACGGGCGTCGGCAGCCGGATCAAGCGCGACTGGACGATCGTCGCAGAGGCAGGAAAGCGCTCGAATTCAGGCTGCGGATCCCATTTTTCAAAAGCCATTCTCCGACTCCTCACCCATCACGTACCCTGCTGGCTAGGTGATAAGATCATAAAATCGAAGCCGATTTTGTCAACAATTAATCGAACTTCTTTCGCTCGGGCTGAAACCTCTCCGGGAAGCACAATTATTCTGAGCGATTAACGGCGAATCCCGGAGTGACAAAACCAACACTCTGCCGTCAGCTAACGCCAGCCGTCTCAGCTATTTAGGTGAAGCAGAGCAGGGGCCGCGGCGTTACGGTAGGTCAGCAGAATGTCACAACTACCGTTTGGGCGCGCCTGGAAATAACGCTGAAAGACGAGGATCCAACCACTCGATCGCGGACTCCTGAAGAGCGGATTCCCGTTACGCACCACGGGTTCTATCGGCGACTTGAACCACTCGTGCACTCACCGCTTTCGAGCACTTCCACACCCGGTTGTCCCTCCGACCAGTATGCCTGGCCGGGGGGACAACCCTTCGCCACCTCACGTCCTGAAGTACGCCCGGTCGAGCGCCCGGTAGTTCACCGCCTCGGCGATATGGGCGCTCTGGATGCGCTCGCTGCCGGCGAGATCGGCGATCGTTCGAGCCACTTTCAGAATGCGGTCGTGGGCGCGGACGGAGAGGCCGAGGTGCGTCAGGGCCTGGTCGAGAATCTGGCGCGACGGAGGGTCGAGCTCGCAGTGACGCCGCATTGCGCGCGACGTCATCTCGGCGTTGGATTGCATTGATGAACGGGCAAAACGTTGGCGCTGGATCTGGCGCGCCGCCTCGACGCGCTCGCGAATCGACGCGGAGCTTTCTCCCGGCGTGAACGTCGAGATCTCCTCGGTGGACAGCGCCGGCACCTCAACCTGGAGGTCGATGCGATCGAGAAGCGGGCCGGAGATCTTGGCAAGATACCTGGCGATCTGGGCCGGCGTGCAGATGCATTGCCTGCGTGCGTCGTTGAAATATCCGCAGCCGCAGGGATTGAGCGCGGCGGCGAGCGTAAAGCGCGACGGGAACGTCAGCGTGCGCTGCACCCGGGCGATGGTGACGTGGCCATCCTCCATCGGCTGGCGCAGCACCTCGAGCGTGGCACGATGAAACTCCGCCAACTCGTCAAGGAACAGGACGCCGTTGTGCGCCAGACTCACCTCGCCCGGCCGCGGCATCGACGACCCGCCAACAAGACCGGCCGTCGAGATGGTGTGGTGCGGCGCCCGGAATGGCCGGCGCGAGATCAACCCTCCGCCCGGCGGGAGAGTGCCGGCGACCGAGTGGATCTTTGTCGTCGTGATCGATTCTTCCAGCGAGAGGTGCGGGAGAATCGACGGCAGGCGCCGCGCCAGCATCGTCTTTCCCGAGCCCGGAGGCCCGATCATGAGGAGGTTGTGTCCGCCCGCGGCTGCGATCTCGATGGCGCGTTTCGCTTGCAACTGACCGCGGACGTCGGCGAAGTCCGGCGCCTCGCGCGAAGGCTCGGCCGCCGGCGCCGAGACCGCGCGCAGAACGACGTTCTCCCCGGTCAGATGCCGCAACAGTTCCGGCAGGTGTTGTACGCCGGCAACGCGCACCGACTGCACCGCCGCGGCTTCGCTGGCGTTCCCGGCGGGAACGATCAGCTCGCGCAGGTCGGCGTCGCGCGCAAAGGAGGCGGAGATGGCCAGCGTGCCGCGGACCGGAACGAGCATACCGTCGAGCGATAACTCGCCGACGAATACGCGGCCGGCAAGCGCTTCCTGCGGCAGTGCCTTCGCCAGAACGAGGATCCCGATGGCGATGGGAAGGTCGAACGCCGACCCTTCCTTCTTCACGTCGGCCGGTGAGAGGTTTACGGTGATGTGGCGCTGCGGCAGCCAGTAGCCGCAGTGGCGGAGGGCGGAACGGACGCGCGGATACGCTTCGCGCGCGGCGGCGTCCGGAAGTCCGACCAGAGTGAAGCCGGGCGTCTCAGCCTTGCGGGCATCGACTTCTACGACAATTCGTACTGCATCAATCCCGAGGGTCGCGGCACTCCATACCTTGGAAAGCATGGCGGGTTGCGACCACGCGGAAGTCCCATACCGAGGCTACCTCGGGATGGGAGCAATGGCAAGCGTCAAGTTGCGCGGTTGCGGGTTGCTGAGTTGCTGAGTTGCTGGGTTGCACGCCGCGAGACCCCGCAACCTTGCAACCCAGCAACCTTGCAACCAACCACGCAACCCCGTTGTGATACAACGCCGGCGGAGGCTGAATGCGAATCGTCATTCCCCATCACACGGACAAGGCATCCGCGCGCCGCAGGATCGAGGCGCGTCTCGAAGAACTTCTCGGGCAGCACGGGCACTACCTCAGTGAGATCAACCAGCACTGGGAGGGCGACCGGCTGGTGTTTTCGGGAACGGCGAAAGGCTTCAAAGCGAACGGCTCGATCGAGATTACAGACTCCGAGGTAATCCTCGACGGCAAACTTCCGTTGATCGCCAAGCCGTTCGAATCACGCATCAAGAGCACCGTCGAGCGCGAGGCCTCGACGATGTTCGCGGCATAAGCGAGGCCTGAGCGCGTCCCTGGGAGCCTGCGCGGCAGAAACGTTCTTGCGCCACTGCTGGTGGAGCCTTGGGCAACCAACGCTGCCGGCCGTGCCGGCCTAGTCGACGTGGAAGATTTTCTTCAAGGCATCGACATTCGGATCGACGAACAGCCGGCCATCGACCTCGACCGCGGGGTCCGTGCCGAGGTGGAACGCCTTGGACGCGAACTCCTCGGGGCGCGCAAGTTCGTGCGCCACGTGGTGCTGACTGAGAAAACCTTCGATCAGGCTTGTCTTCTGTTTTCTGCTTCCGGGGAAAAACCTAACGGTCATCCTCCCCCTCCCTTGCCACCCAGGTTCTTCGATCTTCAATTTGGACGGATTTGCGAACGGTAGTCCTGTTTCGTGGTCGAGTCAAATAACGCATTGAGCCGAGCGTATACTCCTGGCGTTTCCACAGCCTGCCAGGAGGACCTCATGAACCTCTCCCGTCGTGCATTCGCCCGCGTCGTCGGCGCCGGCGCCGCGGCCGCCGTACTGCCACCGCTCGTTTCCGTCAAACCGCTGTTCGCGGCGACGACGACACCGCCGAGCGAGGGCGTCCGCCTTAGCTCGAACGAAAACCCCTTCGGCCCTTCGCCGGCGGCGATCGAGGCCATGAGGGACGCCTTCGCCCGGGCATGGCGTTATCCCGATGAGTCGCAGGACGATCTGATCAATGCCATCGCCAAATCCCATGCCGTTTCGCGCGAACAGGTGCTCCTCGGCGACGGGTCGAGCGAGATCCTGAAACTTGCCGCGGTTTCGTTCACCGGCCCATCGCGCAAGCTGGTGATGGCCGCACCGACATTCGAAGCGATCGGGGCCTACGCGCGCACGTCCGGCGCCGAGGTGGTCAACGTGCCGCTCGACGAGGCCTTCCGGCACGACCTCGCCAAGATGGGGGCGGTTCCCGGCGCGGGGCTGCTCTACATCTGCAATCCGAACAATCCGACCGGAAGTATCACGCCGCGTGAGGCTGTGCGCCGTTTGATCGACACGGTTCCGGCATCGACAGCCATTCTCGTCGACGAGGCATACCATCACTACGCGGCCAGCAATGATTACGAGAGTGTCGTTCCCGCGATTGCCTCGCGGCCGAATCTCATCGTGGCGCGAACGTTCTCGAAGATCTACGGAATGGCCGGGCTCCGTTGCGGCTACGCCGTCAGCTCGCGGGAGACCATCCGCGCATTGGCCGCGCAGCAGGCGTGGGATTCGATCAATGTGATGGCTCTGGCCGCGGCCCTGGCAAGCGTGAGCGACGCGCAACACGTCGCCGAAGGGCAGAAACGAAACGCCGCCACCAAGGCCAATGTGGTCGCTTCGTTGAAGAAACTTGGCTACGACATCATTCCATCGGAGACGAACTTCATCATGATCGATGTGAAGCGCGATGTGCGTCCTCTCCTCAACGGGATGAAGACGCACGGTGTCCATGTCGGACGTCTCTTCCCGGCCATGCCGCATCACATGCGCGTCACCATCGGCCGCCCCGAGCAGATGGAGGCGTTCCTACGGGCGTTCTCCGAGGTTGCCGCGTAAAGGAGGCTACGCCGTTCTACGTGGAGTAGTAAAATTCGTGTGTGGACGAGAATGACTTCAAGCGCTTGCTGGACGAGAGTGCAGCCGAAACGCAACACCACATCGATGCGCGTGCTGCCGAGCTACAGCATCATGTCGACGCGACTTTCAACGAGATGGGTCGTCACATCGAGGCAGATTTCGCTGGGATTCGCCGACACTACGTCGAGACCGCTGAAGGACTTCGGCGACATTTCGATGTCGCGATGGAAAAGCCAAGACACGAGATCAGACTGCTCCAAGAAAGAGTCGTTTCCCTCAACCAAAGAGTCGACCGTATGAGTTTCGAGATGCGTGCTGGCTTTGCTGAGACGTGGGCTCTTCTCAAGTCCTTTCAACGACCCGAAGTCTCCAGCGAGTAGAGGATCTCGGCGCGTAGTAAAATTCGCACATGGATGAGAACGACTTCAAGCGACTGCTGGAAGCCAGTGCTGCCGAGACGCAGCGCCGCTTCGACGAGACCGCGGAAAGGCTCGCGGGTGAGATGCGCACGTTCGTCGACGCGAACGCCGCCGAGACTCGGCAGCTCTTCGACAACCAAACCGCGGAGCTCACGAATCGCTTCGAAACAAAAACCGCAGAGATCAGGCAGCTCTTCGAAGAGACCACGCAAGAGCTTCGCCGTCACTTCGATGTCACCGCAGAGGAGATGAAGCACGAGGTTCAGCTCGTTGCTGAAAGGGTAATCATGGTCGATGAGAGGTTAACCCGTGAGGCTGCCGACATCCGCACGGAGATGCATCAGGAGTTCGCCGACACCCAGGCAATGATCAAGTTCTCACACGCCGAACTCGACCGCCGTTTCCATGCCTTGGAAGAGAAAGCCCGCACGCTGGAGGAAAGCGTCCACAGGCTGCAGGCCCGCATGGACCGCCTCGAAGCAATGACGGCGACGCAGTAACCGCGGCTACAACACCACCGTGTAGCCCAGCGTCGTCAGATCGGGCATACGGTCGACGTACACGTGGCCGTTGGTGTGATCGACCTCATGCTGGAAGATGCGGGCCGTAAAGTCGGTCACCTCCAGTTCCGCTTCGTTTCCCTCGTGATCGAGGCCGCGCAGGCGGAGGCGTTTGTAGCGCGGAACTTCGCCGCCGAGGAAGGGGACGCTGAGGCAGCCCTCCCAGTCGGTGATCGTCTCCGGGCCGATCGGTTCGTAGACGGCATTGAAGAAAACGCCGGCGTTGAGTTTGGCGATGCCGCGGCGCTTGGCTACTTTCTCCTGCACCTCGAAGACGAAGATCCGCAGCGGCAGATGAACCTGCGGTCCGGCCAGGCCGACGCCTTCGTATTCGTGCATGGTCTCGATCATGTCGTCGATCAGCGCGCGGAACTTACCCGCTTTGATGTCGGCGACTTCGACGTCGGAAGCTTTCATCCGGAGGACGGGATGCCCTAGCCGGGCCACTTTCAGGATGGACATGCGCGAATGTTATCCTGCCTCTTCGGCCAGCAACGGCTGCTTGCGCATGCGCAGGGCGATGACGAACGCGATTGCCGTGAGCGCCGCGCCGCCGAAGAACGCGCCGCGCGCCTTGGCCACGTCGTAGAGGAAGCCGCAGACGATCGGCCCGAGGAATCGCGCCAGCGAGCCGACGCCGGAGGCGAGGCCGAGCATGCTCCCGTGCTCGTTCGCCGGCGACGCTTTCGTCACCAGGGACGTCAGCGAGGGATACGACAATCCCTGTCCGACGGCGATGAAGAACGCCACGACATAGAGCAACGGCACGCGCCACACGAGAGGAACGAGCGCCAGGCCGATCGTAAACGATGCGGCCCCGACGGCGACGAGAGTCTTCTCGCCAAAGCGCTTGGCCAACCGGCCGATCAGTCCACCCTGAATCGTCGCTACGATCACACCCATGAATAGAAAGAACCAGATCAAATCGAGCAGTGCGAAATGAAATCGATCGCGTGCGTGCAGGGTCACGCTCGTCTCCATGCCTGCCACGGCGAGCAGCGTGATGAAAAGCGAGGTGACGACGGAAAGCAGGAGGCCGTGCGCCGCCATCTCACGCCAGACGTGCTTGTCGAACTGGGGCGGGATGCCACTGCGTGGTCGCAGGCCAGGTGACTTCGACTCGCCGAGTACGAAGAAGGCAATCATCAACGCGGCGAAGGAAAGCGATCCCGCTCCGATCCCAGGCAGGAGGTTGCCCGGCATACCGTGCTTCGTGCCAACGTACGAGAGCACCCCAGCGAGCGGCGGGCCGAGGATAAAACCCATGCCAAACGCGGCACCGATGATCCCCATCCCTTTGGCGCGGTTCTCAGGCGTGGTCTTGTCGGCGATATACGCCTGGGCCGTACCGATGTTCGCACCACCCGCACCCGCGATGATGCGCGAGGCGAAGAGAAGCACCAGGCTGTGCGAGAAGGCGAAGAGAAAATAGCCGGCGCAGCTCGCCGTAAGACTGATGAGAATCACGGGGCGCCGGCCGATGCGGTCCGATACCCGCCCCCACACCGGCGCGAAGAAGAACTGCATGATCGAATAGATGCCGGCGACCATGCCGACGGTTATGCCGCTGGCCCCATATTCACGCGCATAGAACGGGAGGAACGGGATCACCATCCCGAAGCCGATGAGATCGATGAATACCGTGAGGAAAAGAACGGCGAGGGACGTTTTCTTCATGACCGGCGGCGAAGTGTACTCTGTGAAAGGCAAGGCAGAAGGATGAAGGCAGAAGGCAGAAGGAAAGGCAGAGGTTTCTGGGTCACGCGACCCACTTCTGCCTTCTGCCTTCTGTTTTCTGCCTTCTGACTTATCCTCGCGCCAATGTCCTTAGCCAGTCCCACGCTCCCCCGCCGGCTCATCCTTTTCGACATCGACGGCACGCTCGTCACCGACGATGGTGCGGCGCGCGAAGCGTTCGCCGCGGGGCTCGCGGATGTCTACGATTTCAACGGCGACGTGCGGCGCTACGACTTCTCCGGCCGCACCGACCCTCAGATCGCCCGCATGATTCTGACCGACGCCGGCTTGAGTGAGGCCGATGTCGATTCGCGGTTGCCCTCTCTCTGGAGCCATTACCTCGGCGGTCTGGCGCGCAATGCGCCGGGACGCGTTCGAGCACTTCCGGGCGTCATGGCCTTGCTCGACGCCGTGCTCGCCGGCGAGCGATCGACCCTGGCACTTCTCACCGGCAACATCGAGCCGGGCGCGCGGCTCAAGCTCGGCGCGATCGGGCTGAATGAGTATTTCCCGTTCGGCGCCTTCGGCAGCGATTCCTCGCAACGCGAGGATCTGCCTCCCATCGCCGTCGAGCGCGCGGCGGCCGCTTGCGGCCACGCATTCCGCGGCGCGGATGTCGTGATCATCGGCGACTCGATCTATGACGTCCGTTGCGGCGTGCCTCATGGCGCTACGACCATCGCCATCGCCTCGGGGACAACTTCCGGCGAGAAACTACGGTCCGAGAACCCCGACTACTTCTTCGAGTCGGCAGAGGAGTTGGAGGGGATTCTCAACGCCATCGCGGGGTAAGGTAGATCAACACGGAGAAATTGAGGCTACACTTCGCGCGCCGATGAGACACTACGTCCTGCCGCTCATCTTCATCGCCGTCGTCTACATCGCGATGATCGTGATGAATGAGCGATATCGCCTTTTCTCCACCGATCGCTTCTCGTCGCCGCTGATGAAAGGGCTGGCCTACCTCTGGCTTGCGCTGCTGATGTTCGTCCTGGCCTATCTGGTCACCGGCTCCTCGCTGCGGATACCGACGGCGCAGGAGCTGGCGCGCCAACCGTTCTATGCACTCTTCGGCCTGCACGCCATCCTCTTCGTTTTCCTTCTCGGCTGGTGGCTTCTCACGCGGCGTCCGCCCATCGGCGAGTTCCTCAGCATCCCGCGGCACGGCAACGGCGACGCGGTCCTGACCGGCTTCGCCGTCGGCGTCGGCGGATGGATCGTCACCATCTCCGTGGCACTCGTGATCGGACTGATCCTCACTGCCTCCGGGGTGATGCCCAAGCACCCGCAGCCCTCGCCGATGATCGCCTGGATCGCGACGCTGCCGGTCTGGAAGAAAGCGATGATCGTCCTCTCGGCGATGACGATCGAGGAAGCGTTCTTTCGCGGCTGGCTTCAGAAGCGGATCGGCGTCATCGCTTCCACCGCACTCTTCGCTCTGGCCCACTCCGGACTGGGACAGCCGTTTCTGCTGATCGGCGTCTCCCTGATCTCGCTGGTCATCGGATTCACCTTTTACCGGACGAAGAACCTCATCCCCGGCATCATTGCGCACGGCATCTTCGACGCCGTGCAGCTCTTCGTCATCATCCCCGTCGTCTTCAAGATGTCCGGGATGGGTGCGCCTTAGGGATCGCCAGCGGGCAGCGGGCCAGGAGCTCCCGGACGCGCGGCACCGCCTTCGTACAGAGCCTTCTCTGCGCCGCGGGCGGCTGTGCCGGCAAGGCCGTCTGAAGGGCCGGGCGAACGCTGCTCTGGGTGAGCGCCGTCCGGCCCTGCAGATCGATCGCGGACTCGAGAACGAACGTTGTGAATGCACGGAGCGCGGCGCGTTTGGAACTCTCGGGAAGCTGACAGGCCGTCACCGCAAGGAGTATGAAGAGGAGCGCCGCCGTTCGTCTCACACCAGCTAAGACGCCACCGAGGCACGAAGGTTAGCGGGCGTCACGCGGATGTAACACGCGTCCCTTGCTACACTGGCGACATGGCCGATCCGCTCGAACAATGGCGCGCCCTCATCGTCGAGGACGACCCCGGCATCCGCAGACTGGTCGAAAAGATCCTGCAGCGGAACGGCATCGAGATCGATACCGCGTTCGACGGCAAGGTTGCCATCGAAAAGATCCGCACCGGCCATTACTCCGTCATCATCCTCGACCTCATGCTTCCCGAGGCCAATGGATACGAGATCATCGAATTCATCAAACGCAGCGGGACGCTCACGCCGGTGGCCGTCGTCTCCGCGGTTTCCCAGCAGGCATTGACGAAGCTCGATCCCGACGTCGTCAAGCTCGTGATCTCCAAGCCGTTCGACGTCAATGAGCTCAGCAAGGCCATCGTCGGGCTGTGTCAGAGAGTGTAAACCGTGGTTGCGCGGTCTCGCGGATGCGGCGTCTCGCGGTGTTTGGCGTCACCAGCAGCGTGGCAAGCCAGGACCGCGAGACCGCGTAACCCCGAGACCGCGCGACCCCGCTTGCTACAATACTGGTTACCGCGAACAACGGGGGGAAGACATGCAGTACTGCGCCTGGTGCGGCAACGCCATCGAGGCCGTGTCCTATGCTCCATGTCCGCGATGCGGAAACCCCAGTAACGGCGCGCCGCGCCCGGCGGGGGGAGCGAAGGGGACGAACACGACGTCGCTCGTGGTGCTCTTCGCCATCGGGCTTCTGGTGGTCTTCGGCATCATCGGCTTCCTGGCCGTCATCGCCAGCCCCGATTTCATCACCGCCAGGCAACGGGCGAAGCAGAAGCGCACCATGGCCGGCATCCGAACGCTCGGGGCCGCGCTGGAGGCATACGCATCCGACAACAACCAGGAGTATCCGAAGGGTGCCGGCGAGGCTGACCTGCGCGCGGTGCTCAAACCGACGTCCATCGTTCCGAGCGTCGATGCCTGGGGGCACGGTTTTCAATACACCTGCCTGAAGGACGCCACCTCGCAGAGCGACAAGTGCGTCGGATACGTGATCGGCAGCGCGGGGCGGGACGGCCGTTTCGAGCATGACTCGCTGCTCGAAACGCTCGCCGGACAGACGCCGAAGGCCACCACGAACTTCGACTGCGACATCGTCTACTCCGCCGGTCAGTTCGTGGAGTACCCGGAAGGAGTGCAGCACTGATGCATTGCACCGCATGCGGAACCAGCCGGCCCGAGGGAATGAACGTCTGCCCGAACTGTGGTACGGCGGCGCCGGCCTTCGCCGTGCAACCGAAGGGTCATAACTATCTCGTTCCGGCGATCCTGATCACGCTCTGCTGCTGCGTTCCGGCGGGGTTCGTGGCCATCATCTACGCCGCGCAGGTCAATTCGAAGCTCGCCGCCGGCGACATCGCCGGCGCGCAGGCGGCGGCGCGCCGTGCCAGGATCTGGAGCTGGGCCGGCTTCGGCGGCGGCATACTCCTGTGGATCCTCTATGCCTTCTTCTTCGCCGGCGCGCTCACCAACCATCATTAGCGTTCTTGCCGTCATTCTGACGGTCGGCGGTGCGATCCTCTATCGCTTCGATCCCACAACCGTGCATTTCTATCCCCCCTGCCTCTTTCACTCGCTGACGGGCCTGCAATGCCCCGGCTGCGGCACGACCCGCGCCCTGCACCACCTGCTGCACGGCGACATCGCCGGCGCCTTCCACCTCAACCCGATGCTCTTCGCCGTCGTCCCCTTTGTTGTGCTTGCCTCGACTTCCCGCCGCTTCGCCACCCACCCACTCACCGGATGGGGTGCGGCCTTAGTAACGGTGGCATGGTGGATTGGGCGGAATCTCATGCATCCCTAGTAATTGCGTCTGTCACAAACCGTTTCGCGCAGTATCTTGTCAACCGCAACTACTTCTACGGCATCGACGACGATTCCCCGCGTCCCCATTCTGGGGACGTCGTCAAGGCGCATCGCCGAACCCGAACGGACAAAGGAGACTTCGTCATGGCCAATACGCTCACCTTCACACTCACCCTTCTCTTCACGGACGAAGTCAAAGACTCCGGAGGAAACTGGCAATACGCCTCCGCGACAGGCAAGGAGAGCACGACCGGCGCGGTCATCCAACTGATCGCCACCAAACGCCAGGTCCATTCCGGGGGTGTCCCCTTCCCCGCATCCGCGCTGACGGCAACGTTGATGTTCGCCGCACACGGAACCGGCGTCTCCCCGAACATGACCCTGCAGGGCGTACACGACCTCCAGTCCAACGACGAAACGGGAAGCGTCAGCGCCGCCTCGCCAACACACGCCGACTACATCGGCGGCCCATTCGCGTTCGACTCCAAGAAAGGGTTGCTGACGATCTCGCCGCGGAAGGGGTAAGTTCATCCCGCCTTCCGTGGATTGCGCGAAAATCTCATCCGCAGATGACGCAGATGTACGCAGATGAAACCGCCCTCCATCTGCGTTCATCTGCGTAATCTGCGGATCAAGGTTTTCATCAATCACCCGGCCACGCCATCGCCTCGGCGAACCCCGGCAGCGCGGCTGACAGCTCCTCGACGTGCGCGCTGGCGATGCCGTCCAGCTCCCGCTCCAGCACCCCGCTGACGGTTGTCTCTTGCTGGTCTGTTCGATAGTGCAGCATATCGATGTGATGCCGCGGTAGCCGGACGCGCAGCTCCGAGTTCCGGATCGCCTGCGGCAGGATGCCCTCCGCATCGTCCCCAAGCGCCTCTTTGATGACATGCATCGGCCAGATCTCCAGCGCCTTGGCCATCATCTCCGCCCGCGGAAACCACTTCCCAAGAGGCGTCGTCCACAGCTCGACAGTCGGCGTGGAAACAGCGACTGGAAGGATGTCGCTGAAATCATAGTGGGGCGACGGATTCGCATCGCGAGCCAGCCTGATAGTCATATCATCCAAACATGAATGTCGCTGAGCTTCGCGAAACGTATCTTAAACGAGTCGCCGAACTCCGCAAACGCGTTGCCAACCCGCGTGGGATTGGCAACTCCGAGGAGAGAACGGAGGTCGACGCAGTATTCATCGGCACGATGAACCTGACCGCCACCCTTTACGGGTCCGCCTCACCGCAGGTGAAGGCGCTCATGGAGATGCACAAAAACTCGAACACGAAGGGATACACAGCGAGTTGGCTGATCCAATCGTTCGCCGAATCGCTCGACGCGGTGCTCCGTAACACGCGGGAAGAGATCGAGCTTGGCCTCATCAGTAGCATCGCTACCGAGGTGGCCGGTGTAGTCATAGGCGACCTACTCTTGCTGGCTAAGTCGCAGCTCGCAGCCGGCTACAAGGATGTTGCGGCAGTCTTGGCGTCGGCCGCGCTAGAGGACGCGTTGAAACGAAAAGCTGACGAGCTTGGGATAAGTGTCGAAGGCAAGACTCTAGACACTGTGATCAACGCCTTGAAGGCAAAAGGATTCTTCAAGGGCGCGCAAGCGCCGATCGTCGCCTCATACGCCAAGCTGCGAAATGCCGCCATGCACGCGGACTGGCCAAAAATTGCCGACTCAGACGTGTCGAGCCTCATCGGCTTCTTGGAGCCTTTCCTCCTGCAGCACTTCTCGTGACCGTGTTAGGCGTCTCGTGGCGGAGTCGGGGTCTCATCTGGAAAATCGACTTAGCCGATGAACGTTAAGTGATTTTCCAGGTATGACCTCCAACTTACCCGCGACGAAGTAGGACCTGAAGACTGAGGCGAAGAAGCCGAAGCTGCGCATCGTGAAGGACGACCAGGAGGCTGGCAGATGATCACCATTCTCGCCGCCGTCTCGCAATTCGGACTACCGACCGTCGCCGCCGTCGTTCTGATCTTCATCCTGGCCCGAGGCGAATTAGTCTTTCGGTACCCGAGGAGACAGCCCCAATTTACTGGCCAGTGGTGCAGTATCCCATCACTCCGGGTTAAGAAGCCGCTTCACCGCGCCCGCTAGAAAGTCAGCCAGCGCGAGATCCTAGGGAGTCTGTAGTGTAGGGTCAGGCCTTCGTTTCTTGGCGGTCCGTAACCAATTGACAACACAAGTACTTGCGATGACACACGCGAACGACCATGGCGATCCGTCAGTTATTGTCATTCGCGAGGAGTGTCGCGGAGCGGCAAGGGGTGTAATCGTCGCACGCTTCCATGCCCCGACGCTGCTCCCTTGATGCACCGGCGAAGCTGCTCTATCCTGATCCGTCATGCGAACCACGATCACCATCGACGACGAGCTCCTCGGCGAGCTCAAAGAGCGTGCGGCAAGGGAAGGGACAACGGTCAGCAGGCTCATCGAAGAGTCGATCCGTCTTGCCGCCCGCCCGCACGCCGACGGCGATGCGGGGCAACCGTTCGAGCTCGTTACGTTCGGGAAGGGTGGCCTCTTCGCCAGCCTCGATGTCGATCGGGGCTCTGTTTTGATCGAGCAGGACGACGTAGCACGTTACGGCCGCCGCGGCTGATCGATGGATCTCCCCGACGTCAACGTTCTAATTTACGCGCACCGCGAGGACGCGCCGGAGCATAACAAGTGCGCGGCATGGCTCACAAACCTCGCTGACGGCGCTGCTCCCCTTGCACTTTCTTCGGTCACGCTCGGTGGCTTTCTTCGAATCGTTACCAATCCTCGTATCTTCAAACCTGCCACACCAATGGAGGTGGCACTGGCTTTCTGTCGCCAACTGCTCGCCCGGCCGACGGCTGTCTTTGTTCAGCCAGGGCATCGTCACTGGTCGATCATGGCCGGCCTCATCGAGCGTTCGGGTGTTCGCGGCGCGATGGTGAGCGACGCCTACCTGGCCGCGCTCGCGATCGAGCACGGCTGCGACCTCGTCACTACGGACAGCGACTTCGCGCGATTCCCGGGCCTGCGATGGCGCAATCCTCTCATTCCATAGACCACCGGTCGGACTTGAGAGTCCGACCTACGTTGAATCGCCTCTCCAACGCGCAGCATCACGTCGAGGGCCTCATGCATGAGCACCACGGCACGGTGGGGTGCAGTAAGGTTCTTCACGACCGTTCGATGGAACCCGGGCGCGCGTGCGAGCGCGCCCGGGTTCACTGCCTCCTTATTTTCAGGCTTTCGGTGCGGTGGATGTTACGGGTCCCGGCGCAGGTGGCGGCGTGGGCGTTTGCGGCGCCTGCGTCGTCTTCTTACGGCGCGAGATGCCCTTCAGCCGTTTGATCTCCTCGAGGTGCGGTACGAGCACGGCTTTCGCCGGGTCTTTCGCGAGCTGCGAGCCGATCGTGTACGCCTGCGTGGCGAAGAGCGCGAGCTGTTGACGGCGATTGAGGTTTGCTCCCTCGATGCCGTTCAGGAACGCGCGGACCTCGTCGGCCACTGCCTCCCAGCGGATCGTGTCGTCCTGCAACTGACGGACGTCATCGAGCGGCTGCCCGATCGCCTGCGAGACGTTGTCGAGCACGCCGATGACGTTGATCGCTGCCTCGACGACGCCCGCCGGCTGAAACCGGAGACGCTGTTTGATCTGCCTGCGCTGCTGCTGCGACAGCGGCGCGACCTCCTCGATCTGCGAGCGAATGGTGCGCACTTGTCCGATGACCGCCTCGGGGGAGAGTTTCGCGGGATCTGTGGTTGATGAAGCAGGGGTTGATGAAACAGGGGTGGTAGTACTCATGACATTCCTCCATACGCGAGCTGTCAGGCCGGAGGTGACGTCACGACTCGTCGACAAGTGCGAGCGGCCACCGGCTGGACGTTTCGGCCACGCGCCGACACGTCCGGTTGATGTCTGCCCGAAGCGTGTACACACCTCGGGCGCCCGCGGCAGGAGGAGCTAACTCGACTCCCGCGCCAGTACAGGTCTGATGTGCTATCCAGCACGCCCGTACCGCCGACGGCCGCCAACCTCGGAGATCTTACGATCTTCGATGTTGTGCTCGGCAACATAGGCCGGTAGCGGCGAGATGTCAAGGGGCAATTACGGGGAGACGCCGAGGTGTCCCGTTGGCGTACGAGAACGTCGCGTTGCTATAGGGGGTATGTGTCGATGCGGCACGGCGTGTGTAGCGGTGCGCTCAGTGTCGGTGTCGATGCTGCACAAGGGAGTGTCGATGCTCTCGAGGTTAGCGTCCAAGCTCTCAGGCTGAGTGTCGAGGCGGCACAGAGTGAGTGTCGAGGCTCTCAGGGTGAGCGTCGATGTTCTCAGAGTGAGTGCCGAGGCTCTCAGAGCGAGTGTCGATGCTCTCAGAGTGAGTACCGAGCCTCTCAGGGGGAGTGTCGATGCTCTCAGAATGAGTGCCGAGGCTGCACAAGGTGAGTGCCGATCCTCTCATGATGAGTGTCGATGCTGCACAGAATGAGTGTCGATGCTCTCATGATGAGTGTCGAGGCTGCACAGAATGAGTGTCGATGCTCTCATGGTGAGTGTCGATGCGCACACGGTGAGTGTCGATGCGGCACTCGGTGAGTGTCGATGCGCACACGGTGAGTGTCGATGCGGCACTGGGTGAGCGTCGACGCGCACACGGTGAGTGTCGATGCGACTGGGGCGGCTGGCGTTGATCCAGGGGAGCGCAGCGTTGCTGCACGGTTCGAACACCCCGCCGCTTCCCCCATCCCGAGCCGTTGCGGTACTCTCCCCCTCCGGCCGCCCGGGCCGCATCCCTAATGCGCACAGCGGTCTTCTCCATCATCTCCCCGAACTACCGGCACGCCGCTCGGGTCCTCATGGCCTCCGCGGAGAGACACCACCCGGAGTGGGACCGCTTCATTCTTCTCGTCGGCGGCGCGGCGACCTCCGGCGGCGAGAAGTTCACGACGGTTCCGCTCGACGACTTGCGCCTCCCCAATCCTCGGCGGTTCTGTTTTCGTTACTCGATCCTGGAGCTGAACACGGCGGTGAAGCCGTGGATGTTCGCGCACCTCTTCGCGCGCGGCTACGACCGCGTCCTCTACATCGACCCTGATGTCGTCATCTACAGCACGCTCGCCGAGATCGACCAAGCGCCGCCGGAAACGTTCCTGATCCTGACGCCGCATCTGACAGGATTCATCGACAGGGACGAGCATCCCAGTGAGCGGACGATCCTGCAGGCCGGTACCTACAACCTCGGCTTTCTCTTCGTATCGCGGCAACCGCCGCTGGAACGATTCCTGGCGTGGTGGAAGGAGAAGCTCGAGTTTCAGTGCGTCGTCGACCCCGTGCGCGGTCTCTTCGTCGATCAGAAATGGATGGACCTCACGCCGGGGCTCTTCGCCGGCGTGCTGATCCTTCGTCACGACGGATACAACGTCGCCTACTGGAACCTCCGGCAACGGACCGTTACAGGAGTCGGAAGCAGCGCAACGGTCAACGGCGAACCGCTGCGGTTCTTTCACTTCAGCGGATTCGATCCGGCCGTTCCCGGCATGGTGTCGCGATACGACTACAGCCTGAAGGTCGCCGACGTTGGCGATGCAGGCAAACTCATTCAGGACTACTGCGTCGCCATCCGAGCTGCCGGGTATGAGTCGTTCCGGAACGCGCCCTACGCCTTCGCCGTCTTCGCCGACGGTACCAAGCTGCCGGACGCCGCCAGGATCGCCTATCGCAATTCGCGGGCATTGCAGGCGGCCTGCGAGCCCGATCCCTTTGCGCATCCCGAGGTTTTCCGCGGAATCCGCGGACACTCGCGAAGCCCTCGGGTTGCGCGGCTGGCCGCACGCACCTACCAGGCGATTTCGCGGGCCAGGCCGCTGGTGCTCCTGTTTCCCAAGACTCTGCGTACCACGCTGCGTGAGTTCCTCCTCGGCCGCAAGGAACCGATGCCGAGGGCCGATCACATCGAGACGTCGCTGCCACCGGGACTCAACATCGCCGGAAACGTCGGGCACGACACGGGCGTGGGCGAATCGGTGCGGCTGTGCCGCAAGGCATGTGACGCGGCGGGGCTATCAAACGATCTCATCGATGTAGGCAGCAGCGACGCGGCGGCGCTCAAGCCGGTCTATCGCGCCAGCGTGTATCACGTGAACGCCGATCAACTGCCGGCCGTTTACAGCGAGATGTCCGCGCTCTTCCAGGCCAGCGCGTACAACATCGGCGTCTGGCATTGGGAGCTCCCGGAACTGCCCGACGCCTGGATTTCCTCGGCCGCGCCTCTGGACGAGATCTGGGCTCCCAGCGCCTTCGTGCAGAGCACCCTCAGCAGCAAGCTGACGATTCCGGTGGTGCACATGCCTCATGGAATCGAGGTCACCGAGATCGAGCCATGCTCTCCCCAGGAGCTCGGCGTACCGCCGGGGCGATTCACGTTTCTCTGCATGTTCGATTTCGAGAGCGTCGTGCAACGCAAGAACCCGCTTGGCGCCATCGACGCCTTCCGGCGCGCGTTTCCGGATCAGTCGCATGCAGCGCTGCTCGTCAAAACCGGCCATGCCTCCAATCATTCGAATGAGTACGCCGAGCTGAGGGAGCAGTTGTCCGGCATACCAAACGTCTACCTGACCGATCGGATGCTCCCCCGCGAACGCGTGAACGGCCTGCTTGCCGCATGCGACGGCGTCGTCTCACTCCACCGCTCCGAGGGCTTCGGCCTCATCCTCGCCGAAGCGATGTACCTCGGCAAACCGGTCGTGGCCACCGGCTGGTCAGGGAACATGGACTTCATGAACAGCGGCAACTCGTGCCCCGTCGCCTACGAGATCGTCACACTCGACCGTACCTACCAGCACTATGAGGCCGGCCAGCAGTGGGCGGATCCGGATATCGAGCACGCCGCGCATCTGATGCGCCGGGTGTTTGAGGATTCCGCCTTCAGGACGCAAATCGGCAAACGGGCCCGAGACACGATCCGTACGCAGTTTAGCCCCCAGGCCGCCGGGATGCGGTATCGGCGACGGCTGGCGGTTCTGGGGCTGATGAACGGCTGACGTGCGCAGGTCTCGCGGTCGCGCGGTTTCGAGGTCTCGGGGTTGCTGGGTTCCTGAGTTGCTGGGTGATACTTTTGAAACGGACGAGCTCAGCGCCCGCGAGACCGCGTAACCGCGAGACCCCGAGACCCCGAGACCGCAAGTCCGCAACGTCATACACTTCACCAATGACCATCACCGGCGCAATCCTCGTTGCCCTTGCTGCCGTCGCCCTCCTCCTCTCCGGTCCGGGAACGCGATGGGGATGGTGGGACTTCAAGGTCGGGCTTCTCCTCTTTGCGCTCGCGTTCCTCGCCGGGCTGCTGGCCATGCTGATCTCCGGGGTGGCCTGGATTCGGACGCGTCCGAATCCGACGGCGGCCGTGGCAACGATCGCCGGTGCCCTGATCGTGCTCCTTCCTCTCTCCCAGGTCGCCGGGGCGCGCGGAAAGCCGCGCATCCATGACATCAGCACCGACCTGGCTGACCCTCCCCGCTTCTCCGCGATTCTGGCTGTGCGCACCAATGCCGCGAACGGCGTCCCCGACCGTATCGACGAGGTCACGGCAGGCCTGCAGCGCCGCGGGTACCCGGATCTCGTCACGCTGGACCTTCCCCTTCCGGCCGACGCGGCCTTCGCCAAGGCCAACGAAGCGGCGAGAGCGATGGATTGGGAGATCGTTTCGACACGCCCCGCCGACGGCATCCTGGAGGCGACCGACACCACCGCCTGGTTCGGCTTCCACGACGACATCGTGGTTCGTATCCGTCCGGCCGGAGAACACAGCCGCATCGACGTCCGCTCCACCTCCCGCGTGGGCCGCGGCGATGCCGGCAAGAACGCCGACCGGATCCGCAAGTACTTCCAGCGGCTGAGGACGTAGCGAGTCTGGAGGTCTCGCGGTTGCGCGGTCTCGCGGTCTCGCGGTTGCTGAGTTGCTGGGTTGCTTGGTTGCTTGGTTGCTTGGTTGCTGCGTGATACTTCAAACTTGACACCTCAGCAACTTTGCAACCCTGCAACTCAGCAACCCCGAGACTGCGCAACCCCGAGACTGCGCAACCCCGAGACCGCGCAACCCCGAGACCGCGCAACCCCGAGACCGCGCAACCCCGAGACCGCGCAACCCCGAGACCGCGCAACCCCTCCGCAGCGACGTACAATTCGGACCCCTTATGCCCGACCTCGCCTCCTCCGCCAGGCAGCGCATCGTTCTGATCGACGACAGCGCGAACGATCTGCAGGTGACGCGGCGTTTTCTCGAGCGGCGCGGCTTCGACGTTTCGGCGGCGACCTCTGGTGAGCAGGGGTTGGCGTTGGCCCAGGCCATCACGCCGGCCGCCTTCGTCGTCGATTATCGGATGCCGGGCATGGACGGCTTCGAGGTCACGCGGCGCATCAAAGCCGACCCGGTCCTCCAGACCATTCCGGTCCTCATGCTGACCGGAGCGGACACGGCCCAGGCAGTCGTGGAGGGGCTCGAGTCGGGCGCCGACGATTTCGTCACCAAGGGCTCCGACACGGAGATCCTGCTGGCCCGCCTGCACGCGCTGCTGCGCATGAAGCGATACCAGGACCAGTTGCGCAAGTTGAACCAGCAGATCACCCGCGACCTGCAGATCGCGCGGCGCGTTCAGGAAGCGCTCGTCCCCAGCGGCTCTTTTCGCGCCCCGCGGATCGAGATCCGCTCCGCGTACATCCCGAGCGAGACTCTTTCCGGCGATTTCTACGACTACTTCCTGCAGGACGAGTTGATGTACCTGTTCGTCGCCGATGTCTCCGGACACGGCCTGCCGGCATCGATTCTGGTGGCCCTGCTCAAGAGCTATATCCACACCGAGACCAACGCCAACATGTCGTTGTCATCGTTCATGTCCAATCTGAACGACTTCCTCTTCAGCGTTTCACTTCCGACGCAGTTCGCCACGGCGCAGCTCTTCCGGATCGACAGTACCGGAAACCTGGTCTACTCCAACGCCGCGCATCCGCCGTTCCTGCTTTTTCAGCGCAGCATCGGCCGTACCGTGATCCACGAGGCCCCCAGTCACCTCCTCGGCGCGATGCCCTCGATGTCGTTCGAGGAAAACCACCTGCAGGTTTCGCCCGGAGACACGCTCTTCGTCTATACCGACGGCCTTACCGACCGGCGCGATTCTTCGGGAGACTTCTATTCGCTCGATCGCATCGTCGCCCTTATGGACAGAGGGCGTGACTTTGAATTAACCGCACTCTATGAACTGATTTATGGAGATGTATCGGCGTTCGCGGCTACCGACGATTTCCGTGACGACATCGCATTTATCGTTACGCGCTTCCATTGAAGTATAATGGTCGGGACCATCCGTTAGCGACTCTCTCGCTATCCCGCAACTCCTTGAATCCTTTTGGGATGCCCAACCATCGATGCGCACCACAGTAGCCACCAAACTTGGAACCGTATTCGGTTTTAGCCTTGTAATCCTTGTCGTAATCGGGTCCGTTGCGTTTTATGACACCAGGAATCTGGTCGCTGTCACGGCTGCCCGGGCAGAGGCGCGGCAGTTTCTAAGGGATCTCGAGCAGCTCGTGGCCAATCTGCGGGGAGCCGAGAACGAGCAACGGGGGTATTTGCTCACGGGCGACCCCGCCTACCGCGTCGAGTATCAGAAGTCGACGGCGACGTTCGCTCTCTTATTCGTCGATCTGAAAGTGAAAGATCCGGCTCTTCGCGCCCGCGTCGAAGCGCTGGAGCCCCTCGTTACCGCGGTCACCAGCGAGCTCGACCACGGAATGGCATTACGCGACAAAAATGGAATCCAGGCAGCCATTGCCGACGTCCGCGAGGGCACCGGCGGCAAGGCCATCGCCAGGATCCGTAGCGCCGTCACCGAAATCGAAGCGCTGGAAAAAGAGGTCCTGGACAAGCGCACCGCCGAAGCCGCGGTCACGGCCACGCGGACGTTCAGAACCATCGGCTACGGAACTCTCTTCGCGCTGATCGCTGTTTCCATCGCCTCGGTGGTCATGTCACGCGGCATCACCCGTCCCGTACGGAAGCTCGTCGCCGGTACGGAGCGGATCGCCGCGGGCGAGCTGTCGAGCCGCATCACGGCGGAGAGCCGGGACGAGATCGGCGAGCTGGCCGGCTCGTTCAACCGAATGGCCGAGTCGCTCGAAGTGCGCACGCGCGCCATGAATGAAAGCGGCGGCGCCATCACCGGAGGCATCCGCGTCATGACCAACGGCAGCGACATGCTGCTGGTCCGTTCGAAGGAACAGTCGCAACTCGCCGAGCGCTCCGCGCAGTCGCTGGTCAAGGTGCGCGACATCACCGAACAGGTCGTCCGCACCGCCGAGGGAGTCACCTCGCGCACCGAGGACTCGGCCACGCGCGCCACGGAACTGCGCGCATCGAGCGAGGAAGTGCGCACCATCATGACCCATCTCTTCGAGTCGGCCGCCAAGACCTCCTCGTCGACGACCCAGATGTCCGCGGCCTCAGTGCAGATGTCCGCAATGACCTCGGCGCTGGCCTCGGCGGGTGACGAGGTACTGGCCTTCGTCTCCGAGATGGAAGCGACCACCAACGAGCTCGGCTCCGCCGCCCGCTCCACCGCCGATCTCTCGCGCCGCGCGCGCGAAGAGGCCGTGGCCGGACGTTCCGCCGTCGATGAGACCGTGGCCGGCATCGAGCATTCGCGCGAGCTCACCGAACGGGCTGCTGACGTGATGGGCGATCTCGCCACCCGCGTCGGGCAGATCCGCCAGATCCTCGAGGTGGTCGGGCACGTCACGCAGCGCACAAACCTGCTGGCGCTGAATGCCGCCATCATCGCCGCGCATGCCGGAGAGCAAGGCCGCGGATTCAATGTCGTGGCCGAGGAGATGCGCGAGCTGGCCGAACAGACTCGCAAGTCGACCAACGAGATCAGCACCATCGTCAACGGCGTGGCCAGCGCATCGCAGGCCGCCGTTGCCGCGATGCAGGAGGGCGTCGACCGCGTCCGCGGTACGGTCGATCTGGCCCGTAACGCCAGTGCCTCCCTCGGACGTATCGTCGATACGTCGACCTCGTCGTTCGAGATGTCGGAACGCATTTCGGCGTCATTGCAGCAACAGGCCTTCGCCACGCGCAATCTCCACAGCACGGCCTCGAAGATGAGCGATCACATCAGCGAGAGCCGGCGATCGATCGAGGAGCAGGCCCGCGCCGCGACGCTGCTCGCTCAGGAAGCCGAGTCCGTTCACAACATCGCCGCGCAGGTGCGCTCGGCCAGCGAGCATCAGTCCAACGCCGCTCGCGGCATCGCCGAGGCAATGGAGCAGATCGACGTGGACGCCCGCACCATCCGCGACATCGTCCGCCGCCAGCTCGGCCAGTTGGAAGAAGTGTCCGGCGCATCGAGCTCGATGAGCGGCATCGCCCAGAAGAACAACGCCCTGGCCGAGGAGTTGACCGAGACGGTGCGCACCCTGGCCAGAAGCGCGGAGAAGTTCGAGCAGGTGGTGGGGAGGGTGGGGTCGTAGGTTGTCGGTTGTCGGGGTTGCGGGGTCTCGCGGTTGCGCAGTCTCGCGGTAGTTCGGCGATGCGGCGCTGTCGTCGACCCAGACACCGCGAGACCGCGAAACCGCGCGACCACGCGACCCGATAACGACACAACCCTCAACAATCACCTCACCGGCAGCGCCTCCGTTCGGTGGGCGTCGAATGACTGCAGTACCCCCACGAACGCATCCGGCCGAACCGACACATCGCCCGAGTAGGGATCGGCAAGGGCGAAGACGATCAGTACGGCCCAGGCCAGCGTCCCGGCCAGAAAGGACGTGATGAGCGTCTGCACCCAGGCGTGCTCCGTGCCGATGAGATAGGTGAAACCGATCATGCCGATCCCACCGACGACGAGCAAACCCCACATCATCGGCGGGATGTCGGCGGCGCCGGCATGGACGCGCATCCGCCGCTCGCGCCCGAGCTCATTGAGCTGCACGACGGATTCGTGGAAGAACGCCGCCTGCGCCGGGTCCGCCGGATTGACGTGGACGGCGTAGTAGGATCGCCAGAGGCTCTCGTATTTTTGCGAGGTTACGTCGCTCCCGGGCTTTTCCGCGGCCATGGCCGGCCACTCATCGTGGATCACCGACTTCGTGTAGTCGTAGAGCTGGTTCCGGATGACATCGCCACCCGGCAACTCGGCGGCATCGCGCCACAATTCCGAAAGCCTCGTGGCCTCGCTGGTGGCCGTGCTCTCCGCCCACTCGAAATGCTCCCAAACGATGACGACGGTGAACGCGAGGTAGACGCCGTAGACCAGTCCGACGAACCCGTACGTGAAACCGGTGAACTCGTTGTTCTGCCGCAGCGAATGCGGCGCCCAGCGGCGCACAACGAGAACGCCGATCGCCGCGACAATCGCGACCACGAGCACAATGACATCGCGCACAACCGGTGAGTCCATCGCACTCCCTTCTGGCTGTATGGGTGGAGGGACAAATGTAGCAGATGGGAGGGAGGGATCGCTACTGTTTGGGGTTACGGGGTATCGGGGTCTCGCTGCATGCGGAGCCGCGGGCTCCCTCTGGATGGTGCAGCTAGAGCGTCTCGTCGAAGATGCGCTCGATCTGCAACCGAAGCTCGGGTATCCGCTCTACAACGATTCGCCACACCAGGTCGAGGTCAACACTCAGGTAGTCATGTACGACAACGTTACGAAACGCGGCAATTTCGCGCCACGGGACTTCCGGGTGACGAGTTCTCAACTCTTTCCGAAATGCGCCTTACGGACTCACCGAGAAGTTGGAGGTTATGGAGAATTGCGTCCTGCTTCTCAACCGATGCCAAACGTTTCACGGCCTTCCGCGGCCGAGGCATCGACACGTCGAATGCGCTCCACGATGTCGACGAGATAGAGAACGTCCGACTTCACAACGGAACTGCCTGGGCAAGAACGTCGTCTTTGATCACTCGATGGAGCCACGACGGCGCAGCTACGTCAACCCGGCGTCCCAGCAACTCCTCCAGATCGGCGATGAGTCCTCCGGGAAACCAGGGCGGTGTGTCGTCTCCAATCTCGATGAGGAAATCGACGTCGCTATTCGGACCGGCATCACCGCGTGCGACCGAGCCGAAGACACGGATACTGGTTACGCCATGCTTGGCGGCTATCCGCAGAATGTCGTCTCGTTTGCCGGCGAGGATCTCGTCGATTCCCATCTCACTCTACAAGAACCGCGGATACTTCCGCGGCATTGCCTCGTGCAGCAGCTCGTACACGCACTCGAAGATCGTCTCGCGGTTCGGCTTGGACCAGTAATCGCCGTCCGATCCGTACGCGGGACGATGCTCCTTCGCGGGGAGTGTGCGCGGCTCGGAGTCGAGCCAGTCGTAGCCGCGGTCGCGCTCCAGGACGTTCTGCATCATGTAGGCGGTGGCGCCGCCGGGGACGTCTTCGTCGATGAAGACCACGCGGCTGGTCTTCTTCAACGACTCGACGATGACGCCGCGCACGTCGAACGGCAGCAGGGTCTGGACGTCGATCACTTCCGCATCGATGCCCACCTGCGCCAGCACCTCAGCGCTTTCGAGTACGATCCGCAGCGTGGCGCCGTAGCTGACCAGCGTCACGTCTCTCCCCTGCCGCATGACCTCGGGGACGCCGAGGGGGAGCGTGAAGTCGGCGATGTTCGAGGGGAGCTGCTCCTTGATGCGGTAGCCGTTCAGCACCTCCACCACCAGCGCCGGGTCGTCGGAGCGGAGCATGGTGTTGTAGAAGCCAGCCGCCTGGGTCATGTTGCGCGGGACGCAGACACGCATGCCGCGCACCAGGTTGATGATCGCCGACATCGGCGAGCCGGAGTGCCAGACGCCTTCCAGCCGATGACCGCGCGTGCGGATGATCACCGGGCACTTCTGTCCGCCGCGCGTACGCCAGCGGGTCGTGGCCAGATCGTCGGAGAGGATCTGGATGGCGTAGAGGATGTAGTCGAGGTACTGGATCTCCGCGATCGGGCGCAGACCGCGTAAGGCCATCCCGATGGCCTGCCCGACGATCGTGCATTCGCGGATGCCGGTGTCGGAGACGCGGTAGAGCCCGTACTTTTCCTGCAGGCCGGCGCAGCCCTGGTTTACGTCGCCGAGCTTGCCGACGTCTTCGCCAAGGGCGATGAGGTTCGGATAGCGCTGGAGCGCCGCGTCGAAGCAGGCGTTGATGATCTCCGAGCCATTCTTCTCGGTCGCATCATCGCCATACACAGGCTTGACCTCGGCCACATTGAGCGCCGACTCGATGCCGCTGCTATACAGCTCATCGTCGTACATCGCCGCGACGGCGAAGTCGCGGTCGCGGCGATACTCGGCGATGCGTCCGATGATGTCCTCGCGGCCGGTCGCACGGCCTGCGATGAGCGCGCCAGTCAGCGCCTTCATGACGTCGCGGCGGAACGGCGCCTGCGTCCGCTGCAGCTCGGCCTTGATGGTATCGATCTCGGTTCGATCGGGCGCGATTGCGGCCAACTCCTCGATGAATCCGATGACCGTCCTCACCTCGGCGTCGATCGGCACGCGATACGCGTCCCAGGCCCGGCGCTGCGACTCGCGCACGAGGCGAAGGTCTTCCTTCTCCAGACCGTCCAGCTCATCGGCCGTAGCGATGCCCTGGCCGATCATCCACTCGCGCATCTTGCTGATGCAGTCGAATTCGATCTCCCAGTCCAGACGCTCCTTCGACTTGTAGCGCTCGTGCGATCCCGAGGTCGAATGCCCCTGCGGTTGCGTCATCTGATCGACGTGAATGATGGCCGGCACGTGCTCCATGCGCACGATCGACGCGGCGGCGATGTAGGTCTCGCACAACGCCGGGTAGTCCCAGCCGTGCACGATGTAGATGTCGTATCCGATCTTCTGTTTCGGATCGCGCTGGAAGCCTTTGAGGAGCTCGGAGATGTGACCCTTCGTGATCTGGAACTCGTTCGGCACGGAGATGCCGTAGTGGTCGTCCCAGATGGAGAGGAGCATCGGCGCCTGCAGAACACCGGCGGCGTTGATCGACTCCCAGAACATCCCCTCGGCGCAACTGGCGTTGCCGATGGTGCCCCAGGCGATCTCGTCGCCGTTGCGCGAGAACTGCGTCATCCCCTTCAGCTCCTCGATCTCGCGATAGAGCTTCGAGGCATAGGCCAGCCCGACCAGGCGCGGCATCTGCGACCCGGTCGGAGAGACGTCCGCCGATGTGTTGTACGTATCGGTCTGATTGCGGAACGAACCGTCGGGATTGAGCAGGCGCGAGGCGAAGTGGCAGTTCATCGAACGGCCGCCTGACCACGGATCGTGCTCGACGTCAGCGCTCGCATACAACTGCGCGAAGAACTCGTCGAGCGTGCCGATGCCGGCTGCCAGGATGAAGGTTTGATCGCGGTAATAGCCACTGCGCCAGTCGCCCTTCCGGAAGGCGCGGGCCATGGCCAGTTGCGCGACCTCTTTGCCGTCGCCGAAGATGCCGAACTTGGCCTTGCCCGTCAGCACCTCGCGGCGGCCGATGAGGCTGGCCTGCCGCGAGCGCCAGGCGATGCGATAGTCATCGATGATGCTCTCGCGCGTGAATTGCGTGCGGATCGTTTCTGTCTGTTCAGGTGTCGCCACGATTTGTAAGTTTATCCTGACCGCGAGCGAAGCGAGCGAAGTCAGGATCTCCGGCGGCGCTGGCCGGACGTTAGCGCTTCACCACCCGCCCCGTCCTCGGATCGAGCCGCAGCGGCGCATCCGGAAAGTCGCCGATGTCGATGCCCCGCCGAGGATCGTGCAGCGGCTTCATGGCGTAGTCGATCCTCACCGGCTTCGGCTCGTGGCGCGCGTAACGGTACAGGTCGCGGTAATTGCGCTGAAACCTCTGGTAACGGCCGTAAATCCCCGCCGCGCCGGCCAGCAACGGAATCGCCAGGACCGCCACCGCCCACCATCGCCTGTCGAGCGCGAAAACGTAGAGCGTGAGCGTGACGGGAACGAGGTAGAGCCGCGGGAGAAAGGTCAGATGCGGGACGGCCATCACGTAGCGGGCCAGCTCGTGTCCCTGATAGACCGTGAACATCGACAGATAGATGACGATAGCGCACCCGATATACGCGACGAAGGCTACCCGCGCCCGCCACCCGCGCATGGCCACCAGCGAGAAGGCGAAGACGACGTATCCGATGATCCCCGGCGGCGCCCACAACGTTTCCCGCCAATAGCTCTCGACCAGGCCGGTAATGGTGGGAACGATCATGTCGAAATGAAACTGATGCGTATCGGCCGCCGAGCCAAGGGGAACGACCAGGCTGCGCAGCCCGAAGTAAACGAGGCCGATGGCAAGCGTTGGAATGGCCACGCGCAGCGCGTCGCGAATCTTCAGCCGTCCGATGGCGACGAGCAGCAGCAGAAGTGGCAGCGTCATGGCCGCGCTCTCTTTGAAAAAGAAGGCAACGCCGAAGACGAAACCCGCTTCCATAAACCAGCCGCGCGCAATGAGCACGAGACCCCACGCTACGAGCAGCAACACCGAGGCATCGAAGGTGTTGGCGAACCAACCGCCCACGATGACCGCGCCGGCGGAGAAGAGAGTGGCGAAGACGAGGAAGAAATCTCGGCGGGCATCGCGTCCCGCCCAGGCATCGAGCGCACGCAGAAGCAGCGCCACGGCGCCGAGGATCATCAACATGTTGACGACACGCAATAGAGGCCAGGCAAGGTCCGGCGGCAGCGCGTGGATCGTCAGCGCGGCGATGATCGTCGGAATCGGACGCCAGAACGGCAGCGGCGTCTTCACGATCATCGCCACGAGCTGCCCGGCGCTCTGGTGCGCATCGCCAAAGATCACCAGCGCACTGGTCTCATCCCAGACGTCAGCGATGAAAAGCCGCGACATCGCCGCGATCCAGAGGAGGACGACGACGTAGGTTGCCAGACGCCAAACGTGATTTCTTTTCTCTGTGTCCTCTGTGCCTCTGTGGTTGTCAGCTTCTTGCATCGAGTTCCCGCACTGCTACGTTGAGCATCTCTGCCACGCGAGCGGCGTCCGGACTCTCGCAGTAGATCCGGATCATCGGCTCCGTCCCCGACTTCCGAAACAGGATCCACGAGCCGTCGTCGAAATTCAGCTTCACGCCGTCCACCTCTTCGCGGTTGGCGAACCCAGGGCCGAAGGCGGAATCGAGCGCCCCGGCGACGACGCGGTCGATCAGCCGCGCGCAGACCTCCATCGGCCGTTTGAGATCGCGCCGGTCGTAGAAGAGCACACCGAATTCCGCCTCCATGTCGTCGACGATCCGCGACAACGGCTTGCCGTAGTGCGCCACGCACTCGGCGACGAGGAGGCCGGAAAGGATGCCGTCGCGCTCCGGCAGAAAGTGTCCGAAGCCGATGCCGCCGCTCTCCTCCCCGCCGATGAGGATGTCGCGAGTGAGCATCAGATCGGCCACGTACTTGAAGCCGATGGCCGTCTCGTGGAAGCCCGCCCCGAGCGCCTTGGCCACCTTCTCCACCAGCCGCGAGGTCGAGAAGGTCTTGACGATCTCGCCGGACATCTTCTTCTCGCGGACCAGATAGAGCGCCAGGAGGGCGATGATCTTCTGCGGCGAAACGAAGGCACCGTTCTCGTCGAGGATACCGAGGCGGTCGGCGTCGCCGTCGTTGCAGATGGCCAGGTCGAAGGGGGTCGGGGGACGGGCTGCGGGAGCGAAACCCGGCGTTCTCTTTTGCTTCGATTCCCGCATGGCATCCATCGACGCGCCGAGGTTGTCGGGAATCGGCTCGGGGTTCACGCCGCCGAACGAGGGATTGACCTCGCCGCGGATCGTGGCCACGTCGACGCCGAGGATGCGCGACGGGAGGCCGGCGGAGACGCCGTACATCGGATCGTGCAGGATGCGCGGCGTGGCCGCCTTCTTCACATCGAGCTGCGCTTGCAGCGCGGCCACGTAGTCGTCGAGCAGGTCGGATTCCTCGATCGAGCCGCCGGCGCGTGGCGACGACTGTCCGAGCGCGGCTGCGATCGCGGCATACATCTCCGGGAGGCCCGAGCCGCCGTACCACCCTTTGAATTTCAGCCCGTTGTAGTTCGCCGGATTGTGGCTGGCCGTGACCATGACACCGCCGAGAAGCTTGTGGCGCCAGGCGGTGAAGGAGATCGTTTGGGAAGGTGTGGGCGCCTTCGACAGCACCACGCGGAAGCCGGCTGCCTTAAGGGTCTCCGCCACCAGCGCCGCAAACTCCCGCGACAGAAAGCGCCGGTCGAACCCGACCACCAGCGCATTCCGGTCGATCCCGTCCGGCGGCTCCAGCGTCCGCGCCGCGACGGCGATGGCCTCGCTCACCCGGCGTACGTTGTCGAACGTGAACCCATCCGCGATGACCGCGCGCCATCCGTCGGTTCCGAAGGTGATTGGCTGAGGCATCGGACGCATTCTGACATGCTGCGCGGCCGGCGCTATCGCGCGTTGTCGGTTGTCGGTTGTCAGTTGTCGCGCGGCTGCGATAACCGACAACTGATAACCGATAACCGACAACCGAGACTCAAACGCTCCGAACAGATACCATCTCCCCCATGGACCCCACCACCCGCGCTCTCCTCCGCCACTTCCTGGCGGCGCTCGCCTATCGCACGCAGAAGGCGCTGCGCGATGCCCCCGAGTCGTTCGCCACCTTTCAGGCCGGCCAAGGGGTGCGCACGCCGCAGGATTTGTTACGTCATATGTCCAGCGTCCTCGGATACGCGCGCACGTTCATCATCGGCGGCTCCTACACGGCCGAGCCACTTCCCGACATGCCGAGCGAGATCGCCCGCTTCCACGAAATGCTCGAAGACCTCGGCGCGCGCCTGGCCTCAGGAGCAACGTTCTCCGGCACGACGCCGGAGTCGATTCTGCAAGGCCCATTCTCCGATGCCATGACCCACGCCGGACAACTGGCCCTCCTCCGCCGCCTGGCCGGATCACCCGTCCCTCCGGAGAACTTCGTGAAGGCCGACATCCACTCCGGCAATCTCAGCGCGGACCAGGCCTCACCCGTGAGCCCCGACAGCAATTGGGATCCGCGCGGCGGTGCAGCGGGAAAGAGGGGAATCGTCGCCCCCCTGGGACCGCGCGCGTCCCGCGCGCGCGTTTGATTCTCGGCATCCTGTAGCGTTCAGGCGCGGGCGAGAGGCCCGCGCTCCCAGGGGCTGACTGTGAGAAACGCACGCATTCGTCGCGAGCAACAGAACGTAGGTCGGACTCTCCAGTCCGACCGGAGCTTGCGCGGCTTGTGGCAGAAGCAGCGTCTCGACTACCGATCTCCCGAGCACCGGTCGGACCGGAGAGTCCGACCTACGTATCGCCTCTCACGAAACGAGATCGGAAGGTCGTCCATCGCGAAGCTAAGTGTTCACTGTTGCTTGAAGATGCCACCCGAGAGAACCGGATGCGGTGCGGTCGACGTCGCTGGCGCCTTGACGACCGTGATCCCCTTCCCGTCTCCAACGATGGTCGCTCCATGCCCCTCGGCGACAGCGGGCGCGATCGTTGTTGTGGTAACCGGCACAATCGGAGTCGGTGTCGCAGCGAGCACCTGCTCGCGCGCGCCCGGAGCGCCGAGCATCGGATCGGGCGCGCTCTGATCGGCCACGGTCCCCTCGTCGATGACGTCCGACTTCCGCTCGACGCGGTTGGTCGCGGCCACCTCGGTTCCGAAGAGCCCGCCGTAGCCCGCTGTGCTGTGCCGCCTCTCCGAGTAGATCGAAAACGAGGCGATCACGATCGCTACCGCAAGCATCGTGATCGCACAGTTCCTGATCGTCAGGATGCGGCGCCGCTGCCGCCGGTCCCGGATCGGAACGATCAGCAGAGGCTGTCGTGAAGGGAGCATGTCGTAGGTACTGCGAGGGCGCTGCCAGGTCTGGCTTCGCCGTTGTCGGTTATCGGTTATCGGTTGGCACGAACAACCGACAACCGATAACCGACAACGCGCGATAGCGCAGTGTTACCCTACCCCCATGTCCTCCGTCACCTTCACCGAAGTCGCCAAGCGCTACGGCGACGTCTCCGTCATCGAGCATCTGAACCTCGATGTGAACGATCATGAGCTGATGGTGCTCGTCGGTCCCTCGGGATGCGGGAAGTCGACGGCGCTGCGGATGATCGCCGGACTGGAGGACGTGAGCGCAGGGACGATCTCGATCGGCGGCCGGGTGGTGAACGAGCTGGCACCGAAGGACCGCGACATCGCCATGGTCTTTCAGAGCTACGCGCTCTATCCGCACATGACCGTGCGCGAGAACCTCGAGTTCGGACTGCGCATGCGCAAGGTCCCCGCCGCCGAGCGCGCCAGTCGCGTGGCCTCGGCAGCCGAGATTCTCGGCATGTCGCAGCTACTGGATCGGAAGCCGAAGGACCTCTCCGGCGGACAACGGCAACGCGTCGCCGTAGGACGCGCCATCGTCCGGCAGCCGGCCGTCTTCCTCTTCGACGAGCCGCTCTCGAATCTCGACGCCAAGCTGCGCGTGCAGACGCGCGCGGAGATCACCAGGCTTCAGGCCACGCTCGGCACGACCTCGGTCTACGTCACGCACGACCAGGTCGAGGCGATGACCATGGGACACCGCATCACCGTCATGCGCGACGGGAAGATCCAGCAGGTCGGCACGCCGCGCCAAGTCTACCAGTCGCCGGCCAACGCCTTCGTGGCGCAATTCATCGGCACCCCTCCGATGAACCTGATCCCCGCCACCGTCTCCGGCGGCCTACTGCAGGCCTCATCGTTCACACTCCCTCTGCCGGCGAAGTTCAAAGGTGTTGTCGCCGATGCCCAGCGCGTCCTTGCCGGCATCCGTCCCGAGCACATCCGTCACGCGTCGAATGGCGACGCACCGATCAACGCCAACGTCGACGTCGTCGAGCCGATCGGACATGAGACGATCGTCTATGCCAGCGCCGGCAGCGAGAAGCTCGTAGCCATCTTCGATCCGGCCTTGACGCCGCGCGCGGGCGAAACGATCGTCATGACGGTCGACAGCGAGGCCATGCACCTGTTCGACGCTGTTACCAACGAAAGGCTTTAACCACAGAGGCACAGAGAACACAGAGGTTTTTTATGTTTTTCTCTGTGTTCTCTGTGCCTCTGTGGTTAAAGCCTTTTTTTAAACAAAATGCGCGGGCGCGCCTTCGGACGCGCCCGCGCGGGGATTACTGCACGAAACGGCTCCGCGTCACTTTGCCGGAGTCGTTGGTGACGGCGGTGTCACCGGGGGCACCGGGGCCGTCTTGGCCTTGCTGCTCCGTCCACGTTTGCCGAGGGCGCGGCGCATGTCGGCGACATGCGGAGCGAGATCGGCAGTCTCGGGAAGCTTGGCCAGCCGTTGCGCAATGGCATAGGTGGCGAGTGCTTCAGTCCCCGCCTTGTGCCTGGCCGTGACGACGCTGTGCCGTACGAATTGAGCCAGTGCTTCCAGCTCATCCGCGAACGGCTCATACGCATCCGCATACCGCAACAGGTCGCGGAGCTGTGCCGCATCGGCTCCCCCCTTCCGGACGAGTGCCTCGCTGTTCGTCACCGCCACCGCCGTCAGTTCGACGAACTGCGGCGGAACGGAAGCGACGCTGACCAGCTTCTGCGTAGCGCCTTTCGAATCCGGGATCACCAGATCCGGGACCCGATCTCTCATCGCGCGAACCTCCGCGACGAGCACTTGCGCGGCATCGGCGCGCGACGACGGTGTGTCTGGAACCGGTACTTCAGTAACCTTAGGCATGATGCCTCTCCTTTTTTCTCAGACTCAAACTTGCAGTGATCAGAGAGAGCAAGTTGAGACGAGCGGAGGAGCACGGCCCCTGGAAACCCGTTTGGGAGCCTCGGCGACGGTCACGAGAAGGGACCGCTGACGCCGGAGATGAATGCAGAAAATACGATCGTTCTCGATCGATAAGACCTTTGGCGCAGGATGCCGGGCCAGCACAGGAACCGGATGGACGCGCCTCTTGAGCAGCTCGGACATATCGAGCGGCGCGTTTCCGCTCTGGGCATATTCGATCAGCTCGGCGAACGACTTGTCGAACCGGTTCCCGAGCAGGACCAGCTTCGTGCCGGTCTCGATCCAGCTCTGCAGGTCGGCGATCATCCGCGCGGGAGCGTCGCCGGCGTATGCCGGTGCCTCGGCGATACGGTCGTACGTAGCACAAATACACTTTCCCAGACGGTCAAGCCGATCAGCCGCTTCGACGAGCAATCCCGTCACGCGCTGCATGTCATGGATCGCCTTGATCGGGTGTTCCGCCGCGATCGTCTCGCAGACGTCGATGATCTGGCGCGCCATCCCGATGAAACCCTCTGCGGAACGGAGGTTCCGCTTGCCGCGCTGAAAGAGCCGGCGCCACGATTCCCGCCCCTTCAAACGTACCCCCGCCGAACGCGACGTATTCGCGTTCCCTCCCGGGGCCGGCCGTCTGTTGGCGCTTGTCATCAGAACCTTTGAGCTAATGCAAGCCACGTACCAGCATCTAGACGAATGATGAGGCGCGGTTACATCAGAAAGCCCGGAGTTGCCGAATTCAGCTCGCGAGCTGAGAAAGTCAAGTCGAAATTTGCCGAATTCAGCTCAAGAGTTGACGCGTTCAATTCGTGAGTTGAGAAAGTCAAGTCGGAATTTGCCGAATTCAGCTCAAGAGTTGAGAAAGTCAAGTCGGGACTTGCCGAATTCAGCTCGAGAGTTGACGGCGTCAGTTCGAGAGCTCACATCGGCAAATTTGGGGTTGTCGAACTCGACCCATTATCCGAGCTGGCCACCGGCAGCGTTCGACTCGTCCCGGCTGTTGTCGACGTTCGGGAGTGTCCCCTCCCGGCCCCGATCATGTCACCCAATGACGACAACGCCCCTGGGACCGCGTGCGTCCCGCGCGCGCGTTGAGCAGGATACTGCCAGGAACACGCGAGCGAGACGCCCACGGTCCCAGGGAGGGCTACCGCCCCCTGGAGTTTGGACGTTAGGGAAGTTAGGGGCGCCAAACCGGCGAAGCCGGTATAAGAACAGTAGCCCCCGGCTTTCGTCGGGGGGCTACGTCATGCCGCCAGTTTGCGAGCCCGCTTCAGCGGGCGGCAGATCACGTCAACCGGTGTCGTGCATCGATCACGATGCTAAGTCGTCGCAGCGGACTCGGTCGTCATCTGCTAGTCTTGCCGTCGTTGCCTTCGCACGTCGAAGCCGCTGAAACGCGTTCCGTCAGGCGCCAGAATGAATGACACATCCACTTTCCGAATAGCCGGCTCTCAGTGCACTAGATTAGCGTGTAATTTTCCGCCATTAACCGAGACTCACCGGTTCCGCGGATACTCTCGAAACGGTTCGACTGGGTGAATATCTAGGGCCGAACCAAGCTTCTCTCATGCGCGCGCGCGTGAATGCGACGTCGCTACCTCGGCGCGGACCACTCGAGGAGTTTCGCCAGTGGCACGAGCGCCTTTCGCGCGTGGGCCCGCGCCTGTTCCGCGTTCCCGTCGCGTGCCGCGGCGACCCGCATCGCGAAAATCTCACGATGGACCTCGAGCGAGATCTTGTGCTGTTCACGGAACGTGTTGGCGAGATCGGAGATGATCCCGTTCGCCAGCGAGTTGGCCTCTCTCCCGATGTGATTCCACGAATTGTCCGTGATGGCGGCGTTGGTCTGCGCGTCCTGAAGGATCGCCGCGAGCCGAGTCGCCGGCCCATAGACTTTCGACTTGACCGACGCCATCGCCGGCAGCGCCACGAACAGAGCGAGTGCAACGAGCAGTGTCTTTCGCATGGGCGAAATGTAGCGCAGACGATGACGTCGCGGAAGAACTTTCCGTGCGATGCCAAAACTCGACTGGATGCGCGCGAAGGCGCGCTCAACAATCCAGCCCCGCGCTCGGCGTAGCACGAGCGCGGGGTAAGACGATGTCCCCCAACCTGCTGGCCGCGGAGGCGGCCGGGACAACGCTCTCCAATTCGCAGCAGAAGCGCGATACGCCAACTCCTGTGGCGGCCGCCTCCGCGGCCGCACTTCCACATCACCACCGATACCCCGCGCTCGCGCTTCGCCGAGCGCGGGGCTGAATTGTGTGCGCGCCTCCGCGCGCAACCGGTGTCCATGACACTCCCACGGTCGGCTTCCTTGGCGCATCAGGAGTCAGCAGCCATCTCGATGCCCTTGGCGGCTGAGGACGTTCGCCATCACGCCCCGACGGATAACCGTGGCATGATCAACTGGGATGAGGCAACCCATTTATCAGACATGTATCAGATCCTGTCGGCCCACGAGCCTCTTCGCCGTTGTCCGTCAAGGCAGCGTTTTTCCGATGGAGCGGCGTGGGTCTCAATCACAAGTTGGCCGGCGGCTCGTGATCGAAGATGAGCAAGATGAAGAACCGGATCGATGATCTGGCCAATAGGCTGAGCCGCGAGGGGCGCGCAGGCGACATCGAAGCGCAACTGCCACGCCTTCGAAACCAACGACTCAACAACGACGAGCTCGAATCGTGGCACCACTTGTGGGGAATCGTCGCTTTCCAGCGCGGCGATCATGCAACGGCGCTATCCCGGTTTGAAGAGGGCGCGCAGGTGTGTCCGAGCTCAGGTGTGATTCGCTTCTCCCTGGCACAGGAACGCCTTTTTCTCAACGACCGCGAACGCGCGTTCCTGGACTTCGACGAGCTTCTCTTTCCTGGCGTGCCACGCGATTACGCGCTCGCGGCTGCGAGATATGCGTATTTGTGGGATGAGCTCGACCGCGGTTGGCGGTACGCATACGCCTTCTTGCCGGAGTACTTCAAGCTCGGCATCGCAGACGATCACTTTCTTTACGTCCGCGGCCTACCCTTTTTCGGCCAGACGTGGGCTTACCTGGCTGCTTTTGCGATCTTGGCCAAACGCCTCGAGGAGCTGTCGGCGATCACCGTGGACGCCGAGAAGCGGCTCAGCGAATTCGACTTCTCTGAATTGAAGTTGCGGTTGCAAGGATACGAGAGCGGCAACCTTACCCCGTGGCTGACGTCCGTGGAAGAAGAGGCACGCAGGGCCGAACGCGAGGGATGGCCGGAGGGATATCCCTCGATGCAAGCGGCTGCCATCGCGGCTCACATCAATGTGAACATGACCGCGGCCCGGCAGAGACTTGAATCCGTGAAGCTGACCGAAAAAGATTTCGCTTGGCTTGCCGACATCCGGACTCTTGCACTTTGCGAGCTCGCGTCGCATGCTGGCGATGGCGAAGGTGAGAAGCGTTTGAAGTCAGTGTTTCTCACACGCCAACCGCTTCTGTTCGAGCCGGATCACGCAGTCAACTTCGATGTTCTCGGGTATCAGGAACTTCTAAAACGGGATGTTTGTGCGTCCTGGCCGCCCAGGTAGCGCCTGCAGCGCGCGGCTATGTGAGGATCCGTAGTCAGGTTTCGAAACCGCGGCTAGCTTGCGGTTCCAGCCGACGTGGTCCCGCAACCTGCGGTGTCCCGAGTCTGCTACTCTTCGGCGCGCCGGACCACACGGCTGAACCGTGGTCCGTTAGCCCAATCATAAATGCGAGCGCCGAAGGCCAGACCACCGGGGTGGACAACGAATGATAGCAGTGTACCGGAAGAGAGCGAACATCGGGATCGCGATGTACTTTCTGTTCAAGATTGCTGCGATCGCATGGGCGATCGCAGCCGGAGCGGACTCGCCTGTGAACACGTCAATCTTCTGGTTACTGTTTCTCATCGGCACCGCGTTCGCCTTTTGGGCGTGCTGGGCGCAGGCCATCGGGAAAGGACACTCAGGGAGTTTCGCGCTCTTCGCCCTGTTCGGTTTCTGGGGTTTTATTGTGGTGGCTATCTTGTCGGACCGCGCTCGCGACGGATCGATCACCACCGCAAGTGCTTCGCCGGCCACCTAGGACCGCGGGCCGCTGCGGCTGTCAGGACAACGCTGCCAAAGTCGCACCAGAAGCGCGGTGCGGCAACTCCTCTGGCGGCCGCCTCCGCGGCCGCACTTCCAAATCAACATCGATACCCCGCGCTCGCGCTTCGCGGAGCGCGGGGCTGAATTGTGTGCGCGCCTCCGCGCGCATCCGGTGTCCATGCCCGCTTCTCCGACAACGCAACGGTCGTCGAGACGACCTTCGCGCCGTGCTTGGCGAACTTCGACGAATTGTCCATCCGCGCCGCCCGCGGCGTGTAAAATTGCCGCTCCCCCACAATCGAGACCCTGATCGATTTCCGGAAGGATGCTGAACCCTGAGCCGACTACACAAGATCGCGGGCTGTGACAACCCCCAGCGCAAGGCCGACGTCGTCTTCATCCACGGCCTCGGCGGCGATTACGCGGGCACGTGGCGCCATGGCAATGACGAGTCAACCTCCTGGCCGCACTGGCTGGGCGAGGAGTTTTCCGACGTCGGCGTCTGGTCGCTCGGGTACGCCGCGAGCCCGTCGAAGTGGGCTCGCGTTCGCGGCATCTTCACGGATGAACTCGACGCCGGTTACAGCATGTCCCTCCCCGACCGCGCCGGTCAGGTGCTCGATCTCATGGTTCAAAGACGCCTCGGCGAGTTCCCGCTCCTCTTCATCTGCCACAGCCTCGGCGGCCTGCTGATCAAGCAGATCCTGCGCACGGCCGACGATGCCGTCGACGATCCACGCAAGAAACAGGTCGCGGCCCAGACGCGCGCGGTGCTGTTCCTCGCCACGCCGCACAATGGAGCAGAGCTGGCGACGCTGCTGGATGCCTTCCGCACCGTCTTCGGCACCACCGTCAGCATTGACGACCTCCGCCTTCACGACGCGCATCTTCTCAACCTTTACAACTGGTACCGAAACCACAGTCCCGCCCTCGGCATCCGAACCGTCACCTATTATGAGAAGCGGCCCGTGAAGGGCCTCTTGTCGATCGTCAACGCAACCTCTGCGCAGCCCGGTGTCGGCGCTGACGCTGTTCCTCTCGATGAAGACCATCTCTCCATCGCCAAGCCCCGCGACCGCGACGAGCAAGTCTGCGACGCCGCGCGCGACCTCCTACGCGATTACGTCCTGGCACCACACCCGGCGACGGCACCAAAACCGGCTTATCAATCGGAGCGGACACGTCCTGTCGCGGTAGCAGGGGGTGCAGGTCCTACGAAAGACGAAGATCGGCGAGAAGGAGGCGATAGGGACCGAGTAAAGATGACTCGCATCTTATTCCTGGCTTCAAGCCCGGAGACCACATCACGACTGGATCTTGAGGACGAACTAAGCAGCGTAGAAAACGAACTCGGTGGTGTGAGGTTTAGAGACGAGATCGAGTTAACAACAGGTCATGCCGTGCGTCCCGATGACCTGGTCCGGTTTCTTCGGCGGCTTAAGCCAACAATCGTTCACTTTAGCGGTCACGGTTCGCCGCAAGGCATCCTCTTACGTTCCGAGACGGGACACACCGTAGTATCGGGAGAGGCACTGGCGCAGCTTTTTCGAGATCGACACGTGGATCTGATTGTCCTAAACGCTTGCTATTCCGAAAACCAAGCATCGCTTCTGACGGAAGTTGTTCAGGCGGTCATCGGAACCACCGACGCGCTTGGTGATGAAGCTGCGCGACGGTTCTCCACGGCCTTCTACAGAACGCTTGGTGACGGACATCCACTGAAGGATGCGCTACGCGATGGGAAAGATGCCGTTGCTGTACATGGGCTCGTCGATGTGTTTCATGGTTCTGGGAACCTTAACCGCTCACTCTGCGGCCCCAACCACGATCTGCCCAACGACTACATCATCCCACAACCCGCCGCAGCCCTCACTCATCCCAAATTGGCACCCGTTACTGCTGCCGCCGAGCCGCAGCGACTAATCGTCCAGCTACAGGGACCAGCTGCTGCCGGCGAGTCTATTCGCATTCCCTGCGATTTGCCTCCGGCTGCGGAGAGACATTTCGGCCGGAAGACTGAACTGAAGCGCCTCATCAAGCGGCTACGTGCCGGGAAGAACAGCGCGGTTGTGGGGCCGGCAGGGATAGGCAAGACTGCGCTGGCGGCGGAGGCCGTGTGCAAGGTAATCGGCGATTCGCTTGCCACGAGCCCATTTCCCGACGGAGTCGTCTTCCTCGATCTCTACACCTATCGAGGTCTGGCGGAGCCGGCGTGGAACAACCTAGCCAACGCACTCGCCGGAACCGGATTCATGGATACTTCGCCCGCTCGCGAACGCGCCGCAGAAGCGTGCCGCGCCCGACGAGCCCTGATCATCATCGAGGGTGGCGAGGAAGCGGACGAAGAAAACGGCCGCACCAGCATCCAGGAGCTCTGCAGCGTCTTCTCGTCGCAGAACCGCCGTCTGCTTCTGACGCGACTTAGCACGCAGACAGTCCCGGCGGAGAGCGTGGAATTGAAGGAGGCCCTGCCTCCCGCCGACGCCGCGGACTTGCTCGACTCGCTCACGCAAAACCGCGTGACTGGAGCGGTGTGGGATCAGATTCTTGCACTCGTCGAGGGCCATCCGCTCGCGCTCACCTGGGCCGGCGGGCTGCTGTCGCGCGACGACGACGACCCTGTACGCATGGTCAACGAATGGCAATCTGACGAACTTCCCAGCCTCAGCGATCCTAAGCAGGCCGAGCACACTTTGGAATGGCTCTTCGACCGAAGTTTCCGAGGTTTGGACGACACGGCGAGGCAACTCCTCGCGGCTGCAGGCCTCCTAGCTCGCGCGCCGTTCCCGATCGCCGCGATGGTTGCGGCGCTGGACAATCTTCCGGAAAGCGTTCCCATTGCCCGCATTGCTCTCAAGTTGTTGGTCCAGCGCTGCCTCCTGCGACGGTCCGAAGAACCCGACCACTGGCAGTTCACCCACGTCCTAGGCTATCGCTTCGCAAGGAAGGAAACCGGCCCCGACCCGACGCTGCGCGAACGTCTTGGGCGCTGGCTGTGCGGCCATCTCATCGCTGTAACGGGCGCCAGCTTCGACCATGAAGGCGCACTGTCGCTGACGCGCGCGCTCGAGCATGCCGCAGCGCTGCTGCGCGCCGACTACGATCAGCAGCTCTGGACCCTTTTAGCGAACGATCTCCTTTACGTCATCTTTGCCCGTCTGCGGGCTGTGGGTCGGCTCGAGTCGGCGCGGTTCGCCTTACGCACAGTCGCAGACTGGCTGGACCGCATTCCCGCAGTCAAGGCTCAGGAACCTTACTGGCTTTGGCAGCGTTGTTCCCTTAGAGATCGGCAGGGCGACGTACTGATTGACCAAGGCGATCCAACCGGAGCGCTCACGGCCTACCAGGAGGCGCTGGCGCTTAGTCGCCGCTGGAATCAGGTTGGTCCGTTGAACGCAGATGTGGCCATAAGCTTGATCGTAAGCCTCAACAAGGTCGGTGACGCTCTGAGAGACGTGGGTGATTTTGCTGGATCCCTCGTGTCCCACCAAGAGTCCCTGACAGTTATCCAACGCCTCGTCGAGGGCAAGGCATCCAACGCTGATCTTCGCCGGCAAAGCAGCATCAGCCAAGACGGGATCGGCGACGTGCTACGTCACCAAGGCGATTTTGCCGAGGCGCTCGCGGCCTACCGAAAGTCACAGGAGGAATTGCAACTTCTCCTGAAGGATGACCCGTCAAACGCCGTTTGGCAAAGGGACTTGACCGTAACCCAAAGCAGGATCGCAAGAGTTCTGAGCGATCTAGGCGATTGGGGAGGCGCGCTGCTGGTCAACAACGAAACGCTCGTTGTGAGGCGTCGGCTGGTCCTGATTGACCCGTCGGATGCAGTGTTGCAGAGGGACCTATCTTTCAGTCTTGCGTTCATGGCTGCGTTACATGAGCGTCAAGGCAATCGATCCGAAGCCCTTCCACTTGCTGAAGAAAGCCTCAAAATCGACGAGCGGTTGGCTGCACTGGATCCGACCAACGTCAGCTGGCGGAACGACGTGGCTGTGAGCCGCGCCCTCGTAGTGCGGCTACGGAGCGAGTGACGGTTGCTGAGTTGCTCGGTTGCTGAGTTCCTGCGGTGACCCAGGAACCTTGCAACCTTGCAACCCAGCAACTCTCCTACTGCGCCGGCACAAATGTCGGATCCTGCGTCTTCTGATCGATCACGGAACCGTACGCCGTCACCTTCCCCTGCCCGTCGATCACCCGCACGCTGATGCGTGCGTTGTACACGTTGCCAAGTCCCAGGCTGCTGATGATGGCGAACTGGCGGGATTCGAAGGCGGCCAGGGGGATATTCACTTTGGGGGCGACTTTCGAGTCGGGGAGAACCACCGTCACCTCGGCGGTCACCGGGTTGCCGGTGATTTCGGCGATGCCGAGGTTGGTGCGGTAGCGGGGGGAGTCTTCCATCTGGAGGAGTTGGAGGGAGCGGTCGCCGGTGCCGACACCGTCGGCGGGGGTTACGGCTTGGACGAATTGGCCGAGGGTGCCGCCGGGGGTGTCGTCGTAGGTGCGGGCGGTGACGATGAGAGGGGTGGCGACGGCGGTGGTGACGTGGAGGGCGCCGGCGGCGTTTGTATTTAGAAATACTGCGTGGACGATGTCGTCCAGTGCGAGGACCTGGCCGGGCTGGATGGTGACGTCGGTGAAGGCGCTCGATGACGGGAAACCGATCGGGTAGAACGTCAGATGAGCGGTCGACGGTGTGATGCTGCCGTTGAAGATGCGGACGTCGCTCTTCCAGGCGGCGCCGGTGTTGAGGCTGGCCACGCCGGGGACGACATAACGCGTCGCTCCGATGCCGCCGATGGGGACGCCGGATACGAGCAGCGGGTCGGTGCTTCGGTCGTCGACGACCGAGGCGTAGGCGGTGGCTTTGCCGTCGCCGCTGGTGACAGAAACTTCGATATGGCCGTTGGTGAGGGTGATGCCTTTGCCGGCCAGGAAGGCGTTCAGTTGGAGTTGCTGCGCGGCGCCGAGGACGGCGGGGAGGTCGAGGAGTTTGCTGCCGGCGCCGTCGAAGACGCTGACCAGGAGGTTGACCGGCTTGCCGATCGCTTCCACTAAGCCGAGGTTGGTGCGGAAGGTGTCGGACTGGGCGATCTGCTGGAGGGCCAGGATGGAGACGGCGCCGGGGGCCTTGCTGATGAAGTTCGCAAGAGGCACGGCCGGGATGAACTGGCCGAGGGTGCCGGCGGCGGAGGTGTTGAATGTGCGGCTGGAGACGACGGTGGATTTGTTGACGGAGACATCCGGCTTGCCGGTGGCGTCGAGCGGCTGAACGGTGAGGACACCGTTGGAGGAGTCGCCGGTGGCTCCGACGCCGTACCAGTTGCGGACGACGTCATCGAGGGCCACGGTGGCGCCGGCGGCGACGCTGATGACGGTCGACTTGACTGCTGTCGACGTGGCGCTGCCGCCGTTGAAGATGAGTTGCACGGTCTTGAACAGGGCACTGGTGTTGGCGATGCGGACGTCGCTCTGCCACTGCGAGCCGAGTCCGGCCAGGTGACCGACGGAGGGGATGACCAGTGCCGTCGACGCCGGCGTGGAGAAGGTGCCGGCGGTGACCGGCGAGGTGAGGCTGATCGAGACCGGGATGGAGGTGGGGGGCGTGGTGCCGAGCGCCTGTTTGCCGCTGACGACGCCGCTTCCGAAGACGATGATGACGGTCCCGGTCCATGTTCCATCCGTCAACGAGCTCGGGTCTGCCGAAATGAGGAACGTGAGCCCCTCGGGGGGCATGATGCCGCTTCCCGGCGTCACCGCCAGCCACGGTTTGTCGACCGTGGCCACGAACGACGTCGTCTGTCCAGGCACTCCGTTGACGTGGATCGGGAAACTGACCGGCTGTGTGCTGCCGGTCGGCACGGGGATGTTGGGGTTGAGCGAGCCGAGCGTCGGGAGCGGAATGACGATGATGGAAGCGGTGGAGGAGAAGGCGCCGGTGGCCGGATTGCAACTGGCGGCGACGCGGACGCGGTAGAAGAACGGCGTCGTGCCCTGCACGTTCCTGGTGAAGGTCTGCGAGGTGCCAGCGAGCGTCGTCGACGTCGGGGCGGAGAACGCGGCGTCAGCCGATTCCTGCAGCTCGTACAGCGTCGCTCCTTCGCTCGGCGTCCACAGCACGCTGTACGTCTGGCCGGTGGTCGACAGAGCGACGACGCTGATGATCGGGATGCCGGGGGTGTTGCAGACGTTGAAGGTGGAGAAGCCGGATGACGCAGGGTTGCAGCCGCCGGCGCCGACGGCCTGCACGCTCCACGAGTAGGCGCCGTTGGGAAGCGAGATCGTGATCGATCCCGTGTTGGTCGTAAACGTCTGCGTGGAGGAGGGGCCGTTGATGGTGACGGTGTAGCTGGTGGCGCCGGAGACGGTGTGCCAGGAGAGCGTCAGCGGCGAGGCCACCGTCGCGCCTGGGGTGGGCGCGGTCTGCGCCGGTGCTGCCGGACAGGTGATGCCGGGGGTGACGATCATCGACGCCGAGGCGCTGCTGTTGGACGGGACCGGATCGGAGGCGGAGCTGCCGGCCGAGGCGGTGTTGGTGATCGTGCCGCCGGTGGCCGAGACGCGGTAGCGGCTGGTGATGGCCAGGACGTGGCCGGGCGCCAGCGATCCCACGAGGCAGGGATAGGCGGTGGCACAGGCGCCGCTGTTGGAGATGAAGGTGAGACCGGCCGGCGTCGGATCGTTGACGATGGTGTTGGTGGCAGTGCCGGGACCGTTGTTGGTGACGATGACGGTGAAGTCGACCAGGTTGTTCGGATTGGCCTCGCCCGGACCGGTCTTGGTCACGCTGAGATCGGCGACGCTGACCGTGGCGATCGGCGTGGCCACGGTGGAGCTGTTGTTGGCGGTATTGGTCTCGGGCGATGAGGTGCTGACCGTGGCGGTGTTGGTGATGGTGGTGCCGGGGAAGCTGGGTGGGACGTTGTAGGTGGCGGTGATCACCACCGACTGGCCGGAGGCGAGCGTGCCGAGCGCGCAGGGGAAGGGGCCGCTGCAGGCGCCGGTGTTGCCGACGAAGGTGAGGCCGGGAGGGGTGGCATCGTCGGCGAAGGTGTTCGCGGCCGAGGCGGGGCCGGAGTTGGTCACGGTGATGGTGTAGGAGATGTTCGAGCCGAGCGTTGCCGACGGCGGCCCGCTCTTGGTGACGGAGACGTCGGCATTGCCGGCGCCGGCGACGACGGTGGTCGTGGCGGTGGCGCTGTTGTCGGTGAGGTTCGGATCGTTGACGGCGGAGGAGACCGTGGCCGTGTTCGAGACCGAGCTGCCCGAAAACGAATTCGGGACGTTGTAGGTCGAGCTGATGGTGACCGACTGCGAGGGGTTGAGCGTGCCGAGGTTGCAGGGGAACGGCGTCGTGCATCCGTTGCTGTTCGAGAGGAAGGCGATGCCGACCGGAGTCGAATCGTTGACCACGGTTCCCGTCGCGGCGGTCGGTCCGGCGTTGGTGACGGTGATCGTATAGACGATGTTCTGGCCGGCGTTGACCGAGGCCGGGCCGCTCTTGGTGATGGAGAGGTTGGCCTGCGGGCCGACGTTGGTGATCACGCTGGCCATGTTGTTGGAGGCATTCCCGTCGGCGATTGCGTCGGAGACGGTGGCACTGTTGGTGATGTTGCCGGTGACAACCGGCGCGGTCATGGCCATCGTCAGCGTTTGCAGAGCGTTGCCGCTGGCCAGCGGTCCGGGGGCCGTGCAGGTGATGACGCCGCCGGAGGGGGCTCCGCAAGTCCAGCCGGTGCCAAATCCGCTGGCGCCTGTCACGCCGGCCGGGAGGGTGTTGGAGACGGTGATCGTGCCGCTGGTGGGGTCTGGTCCGAGGTTGGAGACGTTGATCGTGTAGCTGAGCGGGGAGCCGGCATCGACGCTGGCCGGACCGTTCATGGTCAGCTTCAGGTCGGCCGAGGGGGGCGTGACGGCGGTGAGATCGAACGACGTCGGGTTGAAGGCCGAGGTGACCGTGCCGGTGGAGAAGGTCGGAAGATTCTGCGTGGCGAACGAGCCGGAGTGGCTGGCGTAGGTGATCGCCTGCCAGACGGTGGTACCGGTGGTGGGAATGAAGCCGCCGAGGAAGGTGGCGTTGAAGGTGCCGTCGATGGTGGCTGAGCCGGTGATGTTGAGCTGATCGAACTGGCCGGCGGCCGGTCCGGCCAGCTTGATGCTGATGATGCCGGTGGACCCGCCGGTGTAGTTGCCGGTGATGTTGATGACGCCGGTGGTCGACGTCGTTCCCGGCTTGATCTCGCCGGAGTTGCTGACATCTGCGGTGAGGGTGCCGGCACCGTCGAGGATGCCGCCTTGCATGTCGAAGATGTTCGGCGAGGCCACGCTGATGGCGCCGGGGCCGAGGGTGGTCGAGCCGCTGTTCTGGGTATAGCCGTCGAGGAAGTGCATCGTCCCGGCCAACGCTTTCACGGCGCCGGAGTTGTCGAACTGGGGACCGAAGTCAGTCGTGCCGCTGTCCGCCGACTTCTGCAGCGTGCCGAAGTTCTGGATGTCGTTCGGACAGCTACACAATGCGACCGGATGCTTGCTCAACGTCCGGGCGCGGTGGGCGGAGAGGCGGCTGTGAGCTTGCAGGGACGTCGTCACGGAAGCGGTGGCGACTGTTTTCGAGAAACCGATGATCACGCCGGTGGTGCTGGCGATCTGCGTGTCGGTCTCGATGTTGAACATGCCGTCGTTGAAGATCGTGGAGCTATTACTGAGCTCGAGGTTTCCGGGGGTTGCCGTCAGCGCGCGGACGCGGCGCTTTCTGATCGCGCTGACCGTAGCGCCGGCGGTGTAGAGGATCGTTCCGTCGTTCTCCATCACCGCGGTATCGAGCTTGGTCACACCGTTCGCGGAGTCGATGGTCAGCGTGGCGCCCGTATTGACGAAGAACGTGCCATCGTCCTGAGCGATCGTTCCCCCAGACCAGGTGCCGGTGCCGGACATGTCGAAGTCGCCGATCATGTTCATCAAGCCGGAGTCGAGCTCGAAGCCGGCCGTCGACATGCCGGCGTCGACGGTGAGCGTGGCGCCGGCGATGGAGGTCTTCCCTCCGATCGAGTAGAAGAAGCCGTTGTAGTCGGTGGCCCCGGAGGGGAAGCTGATGTTGCCGGCGCCGAGCACGGAGCCGGTGATGGTGGTCGACGGCGCGCTGAAGACGATCGTCCCGGTCGTCGAGCCTCCGGTGTCGGAGATGAAGCTGCCGGCGTGGGTGCCGTTGCCGGCGAATTCGAGCGTTCCGCTGGTGACGAAGACAGTGGCGTTGTTCGTGGTCGCCGGCTGGATGACGGAGACGCCGGTGCCGTTGTGCTTCTGCATCACACCGTTCGGGAAGATGCCGACCGACGAGGGGCCGTCGGCGATGATGCTGCCGTCGCCGTCGAACGAGAACGTGCCGAAGGTGTTGAAGGCGGCGTTGTTGTTGAGGTGCAGCATGTTGGTGGTGGCGGGGTAGTCGATCGTGCCGTTGTTGTCGAAGGTGCGGGTATCGAGCAGCATCGGACCGATGGCGCCGGAGAGCGTGCCGATGCCGTTGCCGGCGAGCTCGGCGCCGCCGCTGCCCTGGATCGTGCCGCCGTCCCAGAAGAAGGCCTTGCGGATGGAGAGGAAGCCGGGACCGTCGAGCGTGCCGGCGCTGAGCAGGAAGGTGCCCGGCGAGGTGACGCCGCCGATGTTGAGCGTGCCGCCGCTCACCGCCAGCGTTCCGTCGCCGGAGACGACGCCGTTGGGCGTCATGTTGTACGTGCCCGAGGGGAAGCCCAGCGTGCCGCCGGAATTGATGATGAACGGCGCGTCGCCGGTGCCGCCGCCGGCCAGCGAGAGTGTGCCTGAAGAGACGCTAACCGTGCCGGGCGCGGAGTTGTTGACCACGGGGCTCACCGCAACGATCCCGCCTCCGACCATCTGAATCAAGCCGTGGTTCTTGATGGTGTTGCCGCCGGTGACGCTGCCCGCGGTGAATTGCAACGTCCCATTGCTCTGAACGGTGAACAAGGCGCCGATCTCCAGCGTCCCGCCGTTGACATTCAACACGCCGCCGTTGGTGGACGTGCTCGCGCCATTCAGGTTGAGGGCGCCGCCGCTCTGAATGTCGACCTGGCCGCCGTTGACCGAGAGCGAGGTGCCGGCATTGAAGGTGAGCGTGCCGCCGTTGGCGATCGTCAGCGTTCCTCCCGGCTCGACGATGATCGTGGACGAGCTGCTGACCGAGCCCGGTCCCGCGAGGGTGAGCGACCCGCCGGACTGGATGTCGATGGCGCAGCCGGTGCAGCTCAGATTGAGTCCGATGATCGGGTTGGGAATGGCGCTGTTGATGATCAGCGTCGTCGGAGTGGCGTTGAGGTCCGCGGCGGTGTCGCCGGGTGCGCAGCCCGGAAACCCGCCGGACGGCGTCCAGACAGCGCCGCTGGGGTCGGTCCAATTGCCGATCGGCGGCGGCGCGGAGGAGGTGACGTTGTACACGGTGGGGATGCAGATGGCGAAGGCCGTGGCCGTTCCGAGCACGGCGATGGCGAGAAGCGTCAGAGCGGATGCGGTGAGGATCGTACGAAGTTTGAGGCGATCCACAGTCGTCATAGAGACACTCCTTGGGCAGCAGACGGAGGATTATTTGAGGTCGGAGAGTAACACGGACAAGTGAAGTACGATTCAGGCGCGGTGTCTGGATTTATCTCAACCCTTTACGCTGCCGACCATCAGTCCGGCGATGTAATACCGCTGCAGGATGAGGAAGACGAGCAGCACCGGGAGCACGGTCACCACCGAGCCGGACATCATCAGCTCGACGTCCAGCACGTGCTCGCCGAGAAGGTTGGCCAGCGCCACCGGAAGGGTGTGGTGCGACTGGTTGGAGAGGATGATCAGCGGCCACATGAAATCGTTCCAGGTGGACATGAACATGAACGTTGCCAGCGTGGCCAGGATCGGGCGCGCCAGCGGCATGACCACCGACCAGTAGATGCGGAATTCACCGGCGCCGTCGATGCGGGCCGCTTCCAGCAGCTCCTGCGGCACGGAGAGCATGAACTGGCGGATCAGGAAGATGCCGAAGACGGTCACCATCGACGGGATGATCACCCCCCAGTAGGTGTTGACCAGGTGCAGGGTCTTCATCAGCAGAAAGAGAGGCAGCATCCCCACCTGCGGCGGGACGATGATGGCGGTGAGGAGGAATCCGAAGCTCTTCTCCCGCCCGCGAAAGCGCAGTTTGGCGAAGGCGTATCCGGCCATCGAGCCGAAGAGGACGGAGCAGACGGTGACGGTCGCGGCGACGATGGTGCTGCTCAGGAACGCTCGACCAATGTTCAACCGGAGGAAGAGGGCCCGGTACTGCGCCAGCGTGGCGGCGTGCGGCACGAGATGCGGCGGGAAGGTGGTCGATTCGCCGTTGGACATGAACGACGCCGAGAGCATCCAGAGCAGCGGAAAGAGGGTGAGCAGGCCGCCGGCGATCAGGACGGCATGCAGCACCACCGACTGGCCGCGCCGCGTCATCGTTTCTCTCCGAGCCGCATCTGCAGCAGCGTGGCCGCGCCGATGACCAGGAAGAGGATGAAGGCCACCGCGGCGGCGTATCCCATCCGCCAGAATTTGAAGCCCTGCTGATACATCATCATGACGATGGTGAGCGTTTTGTTGAGCGGCCCGCCGCCGGTCATGACGTACGGCTCGGCGAAGATCTGAAGCTGGCCGATGGCCACGACGACGCCGACGAAGAGGAAGGTCGGCCCGAGCATCGGCATCGTGACGTGCCGGAATTGTCCCCACGCCCCCGCCCCGTCCAACCTTGCCGCCTCATACAGCTCCTCGGGGATGTTCTGCAGGCCGGCGATGAAGATGATCATCGTGTAGCCGAAGCCCTTCCAGACCGAGAGCAGGATGATGGCCGGCATGGCGAAGTGCGGATCGCCGAGCCAGTCGGGCTGCGGCAGATGCAGCGCGCCGAGGGCCATGTTGATGATGCCGAAGCGCGGGTGGTAGAGGTACTTGAAGACGACGGCGACGGCGACGAGCGTGGTCACGACCGGCGCGAAGTAGATGGTCCGGAAGAGCGCTTTCCAGCGCGTCAGTTTGGCGTTGACCAGGAGGGCGGCGAAGAGCGAGACGGCCACGGTGAGCGGCCCGCCGACGAGGGCAAAGTACATGGTGTTGCCGAACGCGGTCCAGAAGACCGGATTGGCGAACAGCTCGCGGTAGTTGCGCAACGCGACGTAGCGAAGGTTGTGGACGTCGCCGAGCGTGTAGAGATCGAAGTCCGTAACGCTGAGGGCGAACCCGGCGATGACCGGGAGGAAAAAGAAGAGTGAGAGAATGATGATGGCCGGTGCCAGGAAGAAAAGCGCGGCGCGGGCTTCGTTGTTTTTCATTGGACATCCAAAAGGCTTTCACCACAGAGGCACAGAGGACACGGAGGGGTTGTTTTCTCTGTGATCTCTGTGCCTCTGTGGTGAGAGCTTTCTAACATCCAGCGACGCTTCTCTAACAACTCATCCGCCCTCGCGTCGAGCTGGTGAAGGGCAACGGCCGGCGTCACCGTGCCTCTGGCGGCTGCTTCGCCGCGGTCGTAGATCGCCGTGGCGATCTGCTCCCACTCGGGCACTTTCGGCAGCGGCGCGACGCGCTCGAACTGGACGCGGAAGGCCAGAAAGCGGGTGTCGTTTGCCAGCACGGGCAAGCGCCAGACGCTGCGTCGCGCGGGGAGGTCGCCGGTGAGCTGGTAGAAGCGCACCTGCTGCGCCGGCTCGGAGAGGAATTCGATCAACTTGCGGGCGGCCGCCTTGTGCTTCGAGGCGCGGAAGACCACCAGGCTGCCGCCGCCGGCCATGGAGATCCCGGTCGGTTCGCCGGCATCGTGGGCCGGCAGCGGCGCGGTGGCCCACTTGTCCTGCATCTCCGGCGGCAGGCGGCGCCGGAACTCGCCGACGTTCCACGGCCCGGTGATGTACATGGCGAAGTCGCCTTGCGCGAATTGCTGATAGAGGTTGGCGATCTGGCTGTTGCTCACCTTCGGAGCAAAACCATTGCTGAAGAAGCTGACGTAGAAGTTGAAGGCGTCGGCGAACTGCGGTTGGGAGAAGGCCCCCCGCGTACCGTCCGCCGTCAGCAGCGCCGAATGCGCCGACATCGCCAGCACGGTCATCGGCTCGTATTCATTGGTCGGGATGAGAATGGCCCACTTGGCCCTCCCCTGCTGATGGATGCGCCTCATGGCCTCACGCCACTCCGCCCACGTGCGCGGGCCGTGGGGGAAACCGACGGCGGCCAGGATGTCGCTGCGGTAGAAGAGCACGCGCGTGTCGACATACCAGGGGATGCCGTACAGCGTGCCGCCGATGACGTTGGTGGCCCAGATGCCGGGGAAGTAGTCGTTCGGCGTCGTGAGCGTCCCGAGGTCGTCCAGGGCACCGATGGCGACGAACTCCGGCATCCAGGTGTTCCCCATCTGGGCGACGTCGGGAGTGGCTTCGCCTACGTATGCAGTGAGCAACTTCTCGTGCGCGGCGTTCCACGGGATCTGCTGGATGACGACATGAATGGCCGGATTGCGCCTCTCGAACTCCGGGATGAGCTTGGCTACGAGCTCCCCCTCGGAACCGAGGGCCCAGAATTCGAGGGGCTCGCGGGTGTCGGCGGGATGTGGTGAACACCCCAGGAAAAGCACCACCAAAGCAACCGCTGTCATCCTGAGCCTGCCGCAGCCGCTGAGCGAGTGTAGCGAGCGAAATGCGGCGGAGGACGGCGAAGGATCTCCAGCGGCATCGCCTGTGGCAGGTACAGCGTAGTTCGAGATCCTTCGGCCGCGCTTCGCCGGCCTCAGGATGACAATTGGCGGGAGCTCGCCGCTCATTTCCCCGCCAGCCACCCGCCCGTGAAACCGGCACGCTTGAGCCCCGCGATCACATGCGCGTTTTTACGCATCGTCTTCCACACCAACTCGCTGCGGTAGTTCTCGATCATGGCTACGATCGGCCCTTCGTCGATGCCGAGGTAGTCGATGTCGAACCAGCCTTGCGCGGGATCGACGCGGCCGTGTTTGAGCTGCTCGGTGGTGCGCAAGGTGGGATTGAAGGCGTCGAGAAAACCGTACTGGGCATAGAGGTTCGACCCGTAGCGCGTCGACATCTCGCGGATGGCGGGGATGGAGAGCTCGGGAGTGAAGACGATCGATGACGCCGCGGCGGTCGGGGCGATGGTGCCGTCGTCGCGAATGTCGTTCTGCGCCACGCCGCGGGCGGTATAGGAGTGGAAAGCGCGCGGACGGCCGTCGATGGTCACCGTCGCGTCCATCGGTCCGTCGCACGCGGAGAGGCCCCAGATGCGGTCGCCGTAGTCGCGCCAGCCGCCCGGGTTCTCCACCGCGTACGAATGCTGCGCGAGGGTGGCCCGCCGCGAGTTCTCGAACCAGTCGATCCCCTGCGCGCCGATGACCGGCTCCGTGATCCCTCGAAAGTCGATCCAGACCTCGGAGTACTGATGTCCGAACAGCGGCGCGAACTGGACGAATTGCTGGCCGTACAGCGTGCCGACCGTGTCCGTGGAGTGATAGGTGGTCCAGGCCAACGGCTCGACAGGATGGGTCGGCGAGCCGAGGGCCAGGATGACCAGGATCATGGCCTCGTTGTAGCCGCGCCAGTCGTAGGTATGAAAACCGCTCTCCGGTGTCCATCCCATACTGACCGCGTGCGGCCGCACTTCTTCCCACGTCCATTCGACGCGCTCATACAGCGCTTCGGCGTCGCGCCGGATATCGGCCTCTGCGGGGTTATCGCGATCGAAGTACGACTGCGCGAAGAGCGCGCCGGCGACGAGCAGCGTCGTATCGATCGTCGAGAGCTCAATGTGGCCTCCATCACCGGGCTCGAAACGCTCGCCGCTCTTCATGTCAAGGAAGTGATAGTAGAACCCGTGATAGCCGGAGACGCCGCGCGGCTCGGGCCCCTGTTTCATCGCCAGCAGCGATTGCAGCGTGGCCCGCGTCCGTTCCGCCGCCGCCTCGCGCGTCACATACCCGCGCTCCGCGCCGATTCCGTACGCCGTAAGCCCGAACCCGACCGCGGCGATACTGGAGAACGACGGCGTCGGCCATCGGTCAGGAACCAGATGCGTATTGGGATCGGCAAGATCCCAGAAGAAGTGAAAGCTGCGGCGCTCGACGTCATCGAGCATTGCCGTGTCTACCGGCGTGGGTGCGACGGCGCGCTGCCGCACGGGCGCGTTCGCGCAGGAGGCGAGCAAAAGACAGAGCGCGAAGAGTGCCGTTAGTTTTCGCATCGGCCTCCATTCACTGTCATCCTGAGGCTGCCGGAGCCGCTGAGCGAGCATAGCGAGCGAAGAGCGGCGCAGGACGGCGAAGGATCTCAAGTTACGCGGCATGGAGCAGAATCGCATCAGTGGTTTATCGAAAACTCCTCACAAAAAGCACAGTTTCGCTCCTGCCTCAAGCAGCGCACCTGGAGATCCTTCGCCGTCCTCCGCCGCTTCTCGCTCGCTACGCTCGCTCGGCGGCTGCGGCAGCCTCAGGATGACAGTAAGTTGAGATCCTGGCGAGTATGCTCAAAAGCCCTGATTTCAACGTTGACAGAACCCTGATCCACTAATCCACTGATCCACTAAATCACGGAGCGCCGGCGATACACCGCCGGCGCTCCGTTCAAACTCACTTAGAAGTTGACTTTGAAACCGACTTCCTCCCTGCGTCCGAGGCGGATGACGCAGTTCGGCTGGCCAAGACCGGCAAGCTGGTCGCTGTTCGGCGGCGGTCCGATGAAGTTGTTGAGACAGCCGTAGCTCGTCCAGTTGAAGGCGTTGTACACCCCGCCGATGACACCGACCGAGGTGCGGCCGAAGGTGGCGAAATCTTTCTCAGCCTTCAGATCGACGTTCCGGTCGGCGAATCCGCCGCTCTTCGGTGGAGTGATCGATTTCGAGAACGGATGCGTCGCTTCGCGGTTGGCGAGGCTGAAGCCCTGCGTGAAGTCGAGGACGTTCGTGAACTGGCCCGATCCGAACGAGGCGATCGTGCTGAGGCGAATGTCCCACGGCAGCCCGAAGATACCGGTAGCGGTAATGCGGTCGCGCTCCGAGCCCGGCACATCGTGCTTGCCGTACGCGGCAGCGCTCGGGAAGTCGAGGCTGAAGAGATCGTTGCCGGTCTGCTGCGCCTTTCCGTGAGTCCAGGCGAAGGTGGCGCCCCAACGCGACTGCGTCGTGTACGGCCTGTCAAGCTTGGCCTGAATGGCGTTGTACCAGTAGCGCTTCCCTGCCGGATCGGACTTGATGATGTTGCCGAGGCCGGGGATGAGCTGGGCGCAGCAGAGGCCGTCCGGAGCTGCCGACAGCCACGTAAAGCCATGGTAGCCGCGCACGCCGTCGTAGCTGAGCGAGCCAAGCCATGTTCCAAGCGACTGACGGACGCCGAGGTTGAACATGTTCGAGTACGGGGGCTTGGTGTTGTTGTTGAGGAGATAGACTTCGGGCTGCGCTTTGCCGGAGGCGATGAGGCCATTGAGACCGGCCAGAGTAAAGAATGCCGGATCCCATTTGATGGTCGCTCCGCCGTTGCGCGGCGCGCCGGTCGGCGAGAACTGGATGTTGTAAACCGGGAACTGCAGCCGATAGCGCTCGTCGAGCGTGGCGTTGAGGAAAATCCGGTCGTAGTACTTGCCGAAGCCGCCGAATACGATGGTCTTGTTCTCGCCGGTCACGTCATAAGAGAAGCCGAGGCGCGGCTGGAACTCGTCCTTGGACGGCTTGCGCTGGCTGCCATTGGAGAAATAACTCGGGTCGATCTTCCCGGTCAGCCCGGCCACGATGTTCGCCGGCGTGACGTAGTTATCGTCGAGCATGTGCGACTCGTAATCCCAACGCAGCCCGAGCGTGACCGAGAGGTTCTTGTTCACGGTCCAGCTGTCCTGGCCGTAAATTCCGTATTCATTGTTGCTCGTCTTGAGGATGGGGTTGCCGAAACCGAACACGGCCTGGAACGGCTGCGCGAACGTCAGGCCGTTCGCGGGATCGACATTGAAGTCGAACTCCGGGTTGCCGTTCAGGCTCTTGTTGACGTTGTAATGCATCTTGTCGTAGTTGCCGCCGATCTGGAAGGCGTGCTCGCCGTGCCACTGCATCGGCGCGAAGTTGAAGTCGTCACGCAGCTCGATGCGGCGCTGATCGAAATCCTGCGTCGTGCTGTTGCCGCCCACGCGGCCCAGTCCAAAGTAGTTGAGGCCGACCAGGTTCGGATTGAGCGGCTTCGGATTCCAGCCATAGTCCTGCCAACTGAACGTGGCCTGATTGAGGGCGCTGGCATTGTTCCATTGGTCGCGCACCGTCGTACCGTAGACCCAGTTCCTCAGATCGGTGCCCGACTGGAAGGAGGTCGTGCCGCCGAAGTCGCGCGTCTCGTGCTCGCGGCGGTAGTTGCCGGAGATGTCGATCGTCTGATTCTTGTCCGGCTGCCAGCTCGCTTTTCCGAAGGCGAGGTTGGACTTGAACGGACTGGCGAACGAGCCACCCGTCTGAGGATCCATGGGAGTGATGAGATTGCTCACGATTGTGGTGGCGTGCTCGTCGACACCCTCGTACGAGAAGAAAAAGTTGAGCTTGTCTTTGATGATTGGCCCGCCGAAGCTGATCCCCGGCTGGGAGCGGTGGTACGTGGCATTCGTCGACAGCGTCGAGAACTGGAAGCCCTTCGCCGTCGGTGCCACCCACGCCTTCGGCTGGTAATAGTAGAAGGCGTTGCCCTCGAACTGGTTTCCGCCCGATTTCGTTACCGCGGTGATGATGGCGCTGGAGGCGTGGTCATACTGGGCGCTGAAGTTCTGCGTAATGACGCGGAACTCCTGCACGGCGTTCTGCGGGAAGGGATTGCCGCGGCTGGAGTCCTGTCCGACCAGGCCGCCCTGCAGCACGTCGTTCTTGAAGCTGACGCCGTCGATGAAGACGTTCGTCTGCTCGGCCGGCTGCGCATCGCCGGCGATCGTCTTTCTCTGCGGATCGGTCGACAGACGAATTCCTGGTGCGAGCTGAGCGAAGTTGAGGAAGTTGCGGTCGCCCTGCGGCAGGTTCTCCATCTGCTGCGGCGTCACGTTCGTGGCGGCCTCGGAGGTCCGCGTCTCCACGAGCTGGTTGCCGACGACCGTGATGGTCTGGTTCATCGACGCATCGGCGGACATCACGAAGTTCAGCTCGACGTTCTGTCCGAGCAGGACCTGCACCGTCTCGTTGCGCGGCTGGAAGCCGGGCGCGGCGACAACGAGGTTGTAGACGCCCGGGCTGAGGCCGGCCATCGTGTAGGACCCGTCCGGCCCCGACATCACCGTCTTCACGAAGCCGCTGGCCGCGTTGACGGCGTCGATCTCCGCGGCAGGCAATGCCGTACCGTTCGCATTCGCCACCTTGCCGTGGATCGTGGCCGTCGTCAACTGGGCGGCAGCCGACACTGCGATCGACACGATCAACAATGTCATTGCTACAAAAACAAATGTTCTTCTCATGAAACCTCTCCTTTGTTAAGGCTGCTACTCCGGCCACGCGCCGCCCGATGCGGTTGCGTGCTCACTTTGGTTACTTTCCCTTGGGTGGTATTCACGGAGGCCATGCAGGAACCGCGCACGACCAGGGTCGTCCCCACCCGCTCATGCCGGCAGGCGTGCGCCGCCGGGTCGCTGATGGCATCGAGCAGCAGAGCGAAGGCGCGCCGCCCGAGCTCGGCGATGTCGACGCGCATCGTCGTCAGCGGCGGCGCGACGTAGCGCGCGATCGGAATGTCGTCGAACCCAACCACGCTCATGGCCTCGGGGACTTTGATCCCGGCCGCGGCCAGCGACGCCAGCACCCCCACTGCCATGGAGTCGTTGGCGGAAAACACAGCGGTCGGCCGCGATGCCTGCGCGGCGATCCTGCTGCCTGCCGCGAACCCCGACTCCTCGGTGAAGTCACCGCTCCATTCGAGCGCGCGCAGCGACTTCGCCGCCATCCCGCGCATGGCGTGACGGTAGCCGCGCAGCCGTTCGCGCGCGTCGGCGTTGTGCTGCGGCCCGCAGACGAAGGCGATGCGCGTGTGCCCGAGCTCGTGCAGGTACAGCATCATCGCCCGCGCTCCCCCGTAGTTGTCGATGGTGATGGCGTCACCATTGACACCCGACGAATTCAGGAGCACGACCGGCATCTTCGGCAGATCTTCGAGCGGCGCCACGGTGACGTCCGGCGCCATGACCACGAGCCCGTCGACGCGCCCGCGCATGGTCTCGACGACTTCCAGCATCTGGCTCGGGTCGCTGTGCGAGCCGGAGACGAGGATGTGGTACCCCTCGGCGCGCGCGGCGAGATCGATGCCGCGGATGACCTCGGAGAAGAACTCGCCATGCACGTCCGGCAGAACGATGCCGATGGTCTGGCTGCGCCGGATGCTGAGCGACCGCGCGGCGACGTTGGGAACGTAGCGCAGCGACTTGGCCGCCGCGCGAACCTGACGCGAGGTTTCCTCGCGCACCAGCTCTTTGCCGTTCAGGACGCGCGAGACCGTCGCCACCGAGACGCCCGCCCGCGCGGCGACGTCATGAATCGTCGCCACCACCGCGATCTTGCGGCGCCGGGCCTTTCGAGCAAGTGGTCGAGTCGGCATAAATAGTGATTGGTGGATTCGTCGATTTGTGGATCAGTGGCTTCTGCTCTGGCGAGTACCTTTGCTCCTGATCCACTGCTCTGCTAATCCACGAATCGACTTTCCATGTAAACGGTTACATTTTGCGGTACGCTACTCACAATTCGATTGCCTGTCAATGAGGAGATGAACCGATGACCGATGTCCGCTTCCCCGACGGCTTCGTCTGGGGCACAGCAACCGCGGCCTACCAGATCGAGGGAGCGCCTCTCGCCGATGGCGCCGGCCCGAGCATCTGGCATCGCTTCAGCCACACCCCCGGACGCATGACCAACGGCGACACCGGAGACGTCGCCTGCGATCACTACCATCGTTATCAGGACGATGTCGGCATCATGCGCGACCTGGGCATGCAGGCGTATCGCTTCAGCATCTCGTGGAGCCGCATCCTCCCCGAGGGGACCGGGCGCGTAAATCAGAAGGGACTCGACTTCTATCGCAAACTCGTCGATGCCCTTCGCGAAGCGGGCATCCTCCCGATGGCGACGCTCTATCACTGGGACCTCCCCGCCGCCCTCGACGACCGCGGCGGCTGGCTCAATCGCGACGTCGCGGAGTGGTTCGCCGACTACGCATCTGTCGTCTATAAAGCCCTCGACGACACCGTCGAATGGTGGGCCACGCTCAACGAGCCGTGGGTCGTTACCGATGGCGGCTACCTTCACGGCGCGCTCGCGCCCGGCCACCGCAATCTCTTCGAGACGCCGATCGCCTCGCACAACCTCCTGCGCGCCCACGGCCGTGCCGTGGAGGTCTACCGCTCGTTGGGCAAACACGCCATCGGCATCGTGGTGAACATCGAGCCGAAGTACCCCGACTCACAAAGCGAGGAGGACCTCGCCGCCACCCGCCGCGCCGACGCCTACATGAACCGACAGTACCTCGACCCGGTTTTCCGCGGCCAGTACCCGGAGGAGATGGCCGATCTGTACGGCGAAGCGTGGCCGGAGTTCCCCGCCGCCGATTTCGATCTGATCAAACAGCCGCTCGATTTCGTCGGCATCAACTACTACCTGCGTGCGGTAACGAAGAACGATCCCGCGCAGATCATCGAGCGCGCCGCCCGCGTCCGCCAGCCCGGCTCGATCTACACGGAGACGGGATGGGAGGTCCACGCCCCCGCCCTGACCGACGTCCTGCTCTGGTTCCGCGACCGCTACGGCCCGACGCCTATCTACGTCACCGAAAACGGCGCCGCCTTCTACGATCCCCCGGTTGCCATCGACGGCACCGTCAACGACCCCCTTCGCATCCACTACCTGCGCGAGCACATTCTGGCCGTCCACCACGCCATCGAACAAGGCGCCGACGTCCGCGGCTACTTCGTCTGGTCCCTCCTCGACAACCTGGAATGGTCCCTCGGCTACACCAAACGCTTCGGCATCGTGCACGTCGACTTCGCGACTCTGAAGCGGACGCTGAAGGAGAGCGCGAAGTTCTACGCAGAGGTGGTGAGGACGGGCGGGGGGAAGGTGGGGTGATTCGCGACCTCGTGTAGGGCTTGCCCGTATTTCTCACAATTTCTCACGGTCATGTTGAGCCCTTGCAACGCGTTTATATCCGAAAAGCCTTTTTACCACAGAGGCACAGAGGACACAGAGGCTCTGTTTTTCTCTGTGATCTCTGTGCCTCTGTGGTGAAAGCTTTTGACCTTGAGTTGATAGAGATCCTCGACCGTGATCTGGCGATCGCGGAGCCGATCAAACAAATGACCAAGGAGGACCGACATGGCCACGAAGAAGACAACCAAGGCAAAGGCACCCGCGAAGGCGGCGACGAAACGGCCGGCCGCGAAGAAGGCGAAGAGCGACGGCAAACTTCGCCTCACCTCCGCGAGCCCAAGCTTCACCGTCAACGACATCGAGAAGAGCATGGTCTGGTATCGCGACGTACTCGGATTCACCATCGGCGAGCGGTGGGAGGACGGCGGCAAGCTGCTGGGCGCGGAGATGGCCGCCGGCGACGTGTCGTTCATGATCGGGCAGGACGACTGGAAGAAGGGGCGCGATCGGGTCAAAGGCGTCGGCGTGCGGATGTACTGCACGACCGATCAGGACATCGACAAGCTCGCGGCGCGGATCAAGGCGAACGGCGGAACGCTGGCACAGGAGCCGAAGGACACGCAGTGGGGGACACGCGAGTTGTCCATCGACGATCCTGACGGATACAAGATCACGATCGCGAAGGAGATCAAGAGGCGATAGCTCCGAGTCCCGTTAACCTCAACGTTACCTTTGTGGCGATACAAGGAACCATCATGCACAACATCAATCGCGCACTCCTCATCCTCATCTGCTCAATCGGTCTATCCGCAAGTGCGGCGGACCTCGGCTACACCGTTGCCATGCAAGCCCTGCCGGGCGCCAGCGCTGATGGCATCGGGATGGACTACATCATCTTCGATCCCGGCACTCATGCCGTCTGGGTTCCGGCGGGGAACACCGGAGCGGTCGACGTCGTCGATCCGGCCACCGGAAAGGTGCGACAGGTCACCGGCTTTCCAACCGCGGAGATGGGGAGTGGCGACCGGAAGCGCGTCGTCGGGCCCAGCTCCGTCACCATCGGCAGCGGGACGATCTACATCGGCAACCGCGGCGACTCCACGGTCTGCGCCGTGAACCCGAAGACGCTCGTGCGCGGCACCTGTCACAAGGTCGACTCGATGCCTGACGGGCTTGCCTACGTTGCGTCGACGAAGGAAGTGTGGGTCACGACGCCGCGCGACAAATCGATCCGCATCCTCGATGCGGCCACGCTGAACGAAAAGGCCAAACTCACCTTCGACGGCAATCCCGAGGGCTTCGCGGTCGATGGGAAGCGCGGCCGCTTCTACACCAACATGGAAGACAAAGACGTGACGCTGGCCATCGACCTGACGTCGCACAAGACGGTCGCCACCTGGAAGGCGACCTGCGGGGAAGACGGCCCGCACGGATTGCGCGTCGACGAGAAAGCGGGCCAGCTCTTCATCGCCTGCAGTGCACGCGCCGAGGTGATGGATGTGGCGCACGACGGCGCGATCCTCTCGTCGGTCGATACCGGCGACGGTGTTGACGACATCGACTACAGCGATGCCACGCATATGCTGTACGTCGGCGCGGCGAAGGCCGGCGTGCTCACCGTGGCCCACGCCGACGCCAACGGCAAGCTGGCCATCGTGGCCAAGGTGCCGACGCACACCGGCGCCCGGAACCCCGCGGTCACGAGCGACGGAACGGTCTACCTGGCACACTCAGGGCTCGGCAAGCTGAGCGATCTCGTCGTAGCGACGCCGAAGAGGTAGCCCAGCGGACTTCTCGGCTTCGCGTGAGTGTCGATCTCACGCGAAGCCGCGAAGGCGCGAAGAAAACCGACAACCGATAACCGACAACGCGGCGAAGCCGCTACTTCATCATCTCCCTCTCCGTCGATTGCTTGCGTTGCACGTCGGCGGCGAGGTTGAAGGTGAGGATGATCTTGCCGAGGCGGACGAGATCGCCGTCGGCGAGGAGGCGTTTTTCGGTGAGCTTCTCGCTGTTGACGAAGGTCCCGTTGCGGCTGCCGACGTCCTCGATTACGAACCCCTCGGCGGTGCGGACGACTTGTGCGTGCTTTGCGGAAACGCTTGCGTCGCGCAATGCGATCGTGTTCGCCGGCGTGCGGCCGACCGTCGACGTTTCTTCGAGCAGCGGATGCATCGTCCCGTCGTCGCCCGTCAGCGTGGCCACCAGCTCGGGCTCCGCGCTGGGCGAAGGGGGCGGAGGTGCTGGTGCAGGCTCCGGCTCGGGCGGCGGGGGTGGTGGCTCGGGAGGGGGTGGCGGCGCAGGCGGTGGTGGAGCAGGCGCCGGTTTCGGATCGCGCGTCGTGGCATCCGCATCGATCATCGGCTCGATCAGCCCCGTCATCTGCAGGCGTTTGACGATCGGATAGAGGTCGACGGCGATTCGTCCGCTGTCGGCCCGCAGTTGCGCGAGCGATTTTCCGCTGCCGATCTGGAAAAGGATCTGGAACTCCTCGGCGGTAATGTTGATCTCTCCCGGCGGACGGTTGACGACGCGCAATCGGACACTATCGTCGGGATAGAGGTCGCTGACACGCCGCGCCTCAGCGTTGCGCTCCTCGGCCTCGGCAACGATCGCCGCGATCTCCAGTGCCAGCGGTGAACCGCCCTCGGGGAGCACGACGTCATCAAGGAAGGTGAAGGTGCCTTCGCTCCATCCGATGAGTTTCGCGACGACGCCAGTTGCATCGCCGTCTCCCTCGGCCGCAACGATCCGGCCGTCGCGAATCGCCAGGCGCAGCCGCTGGCCTCCCGATTCCGCATCGAACGTGCCGTTGTGTGTGCTGCCGAGAAACGAGAGCAACTCCTTCGCCGCGAAGTGTTGAAGGCTTCCCTGGAGAACGACGCGCATGCTCGGAGTTTATCAGCGCCACTATTTCTTCGCCCGCAGGCGAATATCGGCATCCAGCCGGTGCCGGCCCTCGGGCCACGCTTTGACGAAAGCGCGCCACATCGTGGCGGTGTCGCTGGCAAGAGCCAGCTCGAAGTCGACCGCTTCCTGACGGCAGCGCCTCGCTTCCTCGGCGTGCACGGAGTTGGGGTGTGCGGCGATGAACTGCTGCCAGGCCGCCGAGGTCCCTGACTCCCACGTCTGTTGAAAGACAGCCTCCTCGTCTTCTCCGCGGCCAACGCGCGCAAGCGCCTCGCGCGCGGCGTCGCCGACGGGCGTTCCCGGCGGATGTGCTTCGGCGAGCCGCTGCAGGGCCTGCCGATCGCCTTCGGCTTCTTTCGCGCGAACAGTCTCGATGAGCGACAATTCGAACACCCGCGCTCTGGCATCGGTGGTATCGACGGGACTCACGCCGGCGAGCGTCTGGTCCGGTCCGCGACGGATGCCACTGACGGCATCACGCGTGAGCGTCCCGGCCGGCGCGCTGAGGAACGGCTGCAGCGCCGCGGCCATCTCGCGCGCATCGGCGTAACGGTTCCGGCGGTCTTTCTCCAACACGCGAAAGATCACAGCTTCAAGGCCGGCCGGCCAGTTGTCATCCGCCGCCGCTTCGCGGAATCGGCGCGGCGGCTGGGTAAGGTGTTTCATGATGTAGCCCTGCGGCGTCTCGCTGATGAACGGCGGAACGCCAAGGAGCATCTCGTAGAGCACCACGCCCAGGCCGTAGAGATCGGCGCGGCCATCGAGCTGTTCGCCGTCTTCGATGCTGCCGAGCTGCTCGGGTGACATGTACTTCGGATTGCCGATCAGGATTCCTGCCTGCGTGGCCATCTCGCTTGCGGGCGTATTGACGTCTTTGGCGATACCGAGGTCGATGATCTTGACGACGAGGTGATCGTCGGCGTCGTACGACAACATCACATTGTCGGCGGAGATGTCGCGATGCAGCAGGCCACGGCGGTGGATGTGATCGAGTCCGGCCAGCACCTGAACAGCGACGTCCGCGGCCAGGGCCAGCGGAAAACGTCCATGCGCGGCGCTCCACTGCCGGACGGTGGTGCCGTCGATGAACTCGGTGACCATGTAGCTGCCGCCGTCGCCGAGGAAGAAGTCGTGGACGACGGCGATATTGGGATGGTGAATCTGCGTGGCCAGCCGCGCCTCGCGCAGGAAACGGGCGCGATAGCCAGCGTCCGACATCATCCCTTCCTTCATCACCTTGATGCAGCGGAAGACGTCGAGATGCAGGTGCCTGGCCTTGAAGACGTCCCCCATCCCTCCCCCGCCGAGGCGGTTGAGGATCTCGTACTTGCCATCGAGCACCGTACCGGGCCCGAGTCCGAGAGGATTGGGCATTGTGGTTGAGGATAACGCGGTTACGGGGTCTCGCGGTTGCGGCGTCTCGGGGTTGCTGGGTTAAGACAATCTCGGACGCCTTGCAACCCAGCAACCTTGCAACCCCGAGACCGCGCAACCGCGAGACCCCGAGACCGCGATCACAAGAAGACTTCCGGATGATGGATAGCTCCCCCGAGAGCAGCGGCCCGACCGATTGCGGCGGCGGAGACAATCGCCGCGATGACGACGAGTATCTGCAGAAGAAGCGGCACGCTACCGCGACGCCGGCCGGCGATGACGGCTGCGGCGGCGACCACGCCGGCAGCGATCGAGCAGAACAGCGCGGTCGTCGCGGCATTCTCGTGAGGGGCAATGGCCTCCTGCTGGATGCCGGCCACGCTTCCGATCTCATCGGCGGCCCGGCCTCCGGCTACGTACGCCATCGGCGTCGTCACGCCGGCAACGATGAGCAGCAGTAGAGCGAGCCGGCCGAGCTCACCGCCGTAACGCCGAAGGAAAAGACCCGCCGTCGCGGCGACGGCGCCCCCGAGGCTCAACACCGGCGGGAAGTGCGTCAGAATCAAGTGGACGTGTGCGAAATTGATTGGAGTTTTCATTCGATCACCAACTCGGCTCACGTGCAGAACTGCGTTGCGCCGGCTTTGATCCCGCGTGACCGAGGCCGTCACAGAACGTTCATGCGAGGAACCTGGAGCTGATGGCGAGCGTGTTGACGTCATGATGCTTCCTGCTTAGCATCAACGTGTGAGAACCACTCTAACCTTAGATGACGACGTGGAAGCCAAGCTGCGGTCGGAGGCGAGGCGCACAGGTCAGTCCTTCAAACAAGTGGTGAACGAGGCACTCCGCGCCAGCCTTCAGCGCCGAACGCGTCGGGCTTCGACGCCATTCAAGGTAAAACCGAAGGACCTGGGCGAACTCAAGTCTGGAATGAGCCTCGACAACATCGGTGACCTTCTTGAACAACTCGAAGGAAGCTCTCACCGTTGATCATCTTTGACGCAAACGTCCTGCTTTACGCCTACAACTCGCGTTCGGAATCACACCTCGTCTGTCGCACCTTCCTCGAAGAGACATTGTCGCGCGACGATTCAGTCGCATTTTGCTGGCAATCAATTCTGGCGTTCCTCCGAATCGGTACCAACCCCCGAGCCTTCCCTAGCCCACTCAGCAGGAGGGAAGCCAGGGAGATCGTTTCTTTCTGGCTGGCCCATCCCTCTGTTGTACTGATTGAGCCTGGAGAGCGTTTCTGGGAGATCCTTAGTAACCTGATCGACACTGCTGAAGTTAGCGGGCCGCTCATGACCGATGCTTCACTGGCTGCTCTCGCCATTGAGCACGGAGCCACTGTTTGTACGACCGACCGCGACTTCACCAGATTCCCAGGGCTGAAAACCGTCGACCCGACCAGCGACCCGAACTGAACCTCACTCCTTCGGATCGAAAAGGTAGCCAAGGGGGGCATCGAAGTTGCGCGCCATCCGGATACGTCCGCGCATCCGTCCAGCCTGACGAACGATGGTTCCGTTCATTTCCTCGACACTGACGCTGTGCCGGCGCTTCAACAACCCACGCAGCTCACGCACGTCGAGACTGGCATTGCGGACGACGACATCGCCGTTGCCCGTGACCACGAAGTCAATCTGATCGCCAGCGTTAAGGTTCAAGCGATCGCGAATAACTTTCGGAATCGTCACTCGTCCTTTGCTCGTCACAGTTGTGCTGGGCATTTCCGGAATTCTAAACCTTCTGCGCCACCACCACCCACCGCAACGGCGTTCCGGGGCGGACGGCGTCGAACGGGTAGCAGGTGATCAGCGTGAGCCGCGTGCGGGCGTCCTGGCGAAGGACTGACGTGTCGCTCTTGCTCACAACGCGTGTTGCCTGCACGCGATAGCGGACGCTGCGGCCGTCGGGACGCTGGAGGGTGAGGATGTCGCCCGGGCCGACATAGCGCAGCGGCGCGAAGTGGGTATCGCGATGCGCGGTGATCACACAGTTTCCGGCATCGCCGGGCATCGCCGTGCCGTCGAGGTGGCCGGGGCCGAAGGCCATCGTCCGCCCGCTCGCTCCCGCCAGGACGATGATGGCCGCCCCGCCGCGCTCGATCGTCAGCCTGGCGATGGCGCGCGTGTCGGCCCACGGCCACGGCTTGATGCGCTCGCCGGCCAGCGCGCTGCGCCACGACATCTCGAGAAGGATCTGCGCCAGCTTCGCCTTCGCGTACATCCACAACCCCTCCCCGCCGGTGGCGAGGCCGGCGAGGAGGAGGGCGGCGAAGAGGGTGCGGGTGAAGTTGCGGATTCCGGTGGACATGGGTTTCTCGGGTTATCGGTTATCGGTTATCAGTTGTCAGAGACTGGATCTCACCGCATCCACTTCATCCCGATAACCGCCACCCCGGCCATCGCCGCACCGATCATCAGCATCAGTGCCGCAGGCGTCGCCGTCTGCGGCAACGTGCCCGATTGGTCGCGCTCAGCCGGGTCGCCGGCCGGCAGCAGCTCGGACTTGCACGTCGGATTCAGTCCCTGCGGCGTCTGGTCGATGGCCACGAGGCTGGTGTACTGCGAGACGAGGTGATGCTGCAGAGCGACGCTGATCACCGCGGCTTCGACCCCTTTCGGATCGCTGCCGTCGCTGAGGTGATCCATCAGCGACTCGATCTTCTCGCGTCCCCATAACTTGGCGATGCTCTCGCTCGTACCCGGCGCCGGCAGCGCCAACTCCTTCGTCCACGGCTCGTTGCCGATGCTGCCGTGAAGGACGACTTTGGCGTTCGCATCATGGACGCGCATCGCCACAACCAGCGGCTCTCCGCGATAGAGGTCGGGCACGCGCTCGGGCCACGACTCGGCCGCGGCATCGCTGCTGCGCACATCGATCGACGTCATCACCGGCGCATCGAGCTTGGCGAAGAGCTCCGACATCCGCTCCTGCACCTGCTGCACGTCGCCGATGTAGGTGAAGGTACCGCGGCCGAAGCGCGCCGCATTGCGCATGAAGTGCGAGTTCGGCGCGGCGCCGATACCGACCGTGAAGAGACGGCTCTCGCCGAGGCGAGAGTGGATGAATGAGAAAAGCTCCTGCTCGTTGTCGACCTGGCCATCGGTCATGAAGATCACCTGCCGCACGGTGCCGGAAGGCGTAGTGGCATGCTCCGGAAGCGCCAGGTTCAGCGCTTTCAACATCTCCGTGCCGCCGTCGGCCGTGATCTTCCCGACGAAGCTCTTCGCCTCCGCGATTGCCGCCGCATCCGCGAAGCGGCTATCGCTGAACAGCGGGCGGGCCTCGGAATCGAAATCGATCACGTTGAATTTATCGCCGGATTTGAGATCGTCGAGCGCCAGCAGCAGCGCCGCCTTGGCCTGATTCATCGACGCCCCCTCCATCGAACCGGAGCTATCGATGATGAAGATCGTCTCGCGCGGAAGGCGAACCGGCGAGCGGGCGGGAGGGGTGACCATCACCAACGCGTAGGTATCGTCGCCGAGCTTCTCCGTCAGCACCGTGGCCTCGGGATCCGTGCCGAGGTCCGGCTGCCAGGTCAACTCGAAATCGTGATCGGCGTCCAGCGTCGACGCATCGGCGGTGATGCGGTAATGCCGGTTTCCGATCGTCTCCGAGCGCACCGTCTGCACACTCCGGATGTTGCGCACGGAGTAGCCCGGCTGGAGGTCGACTGACAGCGAAACCGTTCCGCCGGCATTGCCCATGCTCGACGGCGTGCCCGGCAGCTTTGCGGCAACCGAAGTCGCAAACGTGCGCAGCGGCGAATAGCGCGGCGCGACCACCATCGGGAAGCGAAGGCGATACTGGCCGTTCTCGAAATGCGCCATCTCCTGATAGGCGATCTCGATCACCACATCATCATTCGGCATCACGCCGGAGACCGACGTCGTGAAAACGTTCGGCCGCTGCTGCTCCACGAGGGCCGCCTTGCGTCCTTCGCTCTTAGCCTTCTCGAACTCCTGGCGCGCCTGTTCACGCTCGTGGATCTCACCGACGATGACGCGCGACCCGATGGTCATCTTCAGCGTATCCACCGCGCTCATCTCCGGCAGCGGGTAGACGTACATCCCTTCCACGCAGTGTCCGGTGGTGTTGTGAAAGGTCTGCTTGACCGAAGTCCGGACGATCGGGCCCGAGACGTTCATGCTGACTTCCGACTTCACGGCCGGGCTGACGACGTAGACACCAGGCGTCGACGTCTTCAGCAGCAGGTCGGCGCGGTCGTTCTTGTCGAGTGTCGTCGTCTCCTGCCCCTGCGCCACGAATGGCAGCAGGAAAAGCAGCGACAGCAGCAGGACCATCCATCGCTCCAGGGTGTAGTCGCGGGGCTTGTATTCGGTGTCGGTTGTGTCGTTAGTCTCCATCGTCGTCTCCTTCGATCTTTCGATGGGATCAATAGAAGTCCGCGATGTGACGTGGCCCGTGTCCAAAGAAGGAGAACCGGCGGCATGATTGTGGCGGGATTGTGGCGAGGAGCGTTCGCGCCGAGGGCGCGCCGTACAATGCCGAGTAAATGCGCATCCTGACGGTTCCGCCGAGCGTAGCGAGGGAGAACCGTCAGGATCTCCGGTGGCATCGCGACGACGAAGCTGCAACCACCGTGCGGTTCGCGCAACCGCCACTTCATGCGCAGCTGCAAGGCGGCGCCACCGGAGATGCTGCCCGGTTCGCTGCGCTCACTGGCAGCATAGGCTCGAATTCATGAGACAGACCATCGCAGTCGTCGATGACGAAGAGACGATCCGCGAGACGGTCGCCTTCGCGCTGCGCCGCGACGGCTATGACGTCATCACCTTCCCGGACGGCGCCGCGGCGTGGGACGTCGTCAAAGACCGGCTGCCGTCGCTGGCCATTCTCGACATCACCATGCCGCGCATGGATGGCCTCGAGCTCTGCCGCCGCCTGCGGGCGCGTAGCGACACCCTCCCCATCATTTTCCTCACCTCGCGCGACGAGGAGCTCGACCGCGTCCTCGGCCTGGAGCTCGGCGCGGACGACTACCTCTGCAAGCCGTTCTCGATGCGCGAGCTCGCCGCCCGAGTGAAGGTTCTCTTCCGCCGCCTCTCCTTCCTCGAAAACCCGGCCGCGCAACAGCAGGAAGCACCCCTGCGCTGCGGCCCACTCTCCCTCGACCTGCAACGCTACATGGCCACATGGAACGACACGCGCGTCGACCTCACCGTCACCGAGTTCATGATGCTGCACGCCCTCGTCCGCCATCCCGGCCACGTGAAATCGCGCAAGCAGCTCACGAAGGAAGGCTACCCGAACGACACCTACGTGAGCGACCGGACCATCGACACGCACATCAAACGGCTCCGCCGCAAATTCGAGGATGCCGATCCGGCATTCGCCGCGATTGAGACGGTGTACGGAGTAGGTTATCGATGGCTGGCGTGAGCACTCGGATTACGAACCGCCTCCGCCGCTTCCTCTCCCGTATCGCCTTCCGCCTGATGGCGTTCAACCTCCTGCTCGTGTTCCTCCCAGTAGCCGGCATCCTCTACCTCGGCTCGTACGAACAGCGCCTCCTCGGATCGCAGCGCCGCGCCCTGCAGGAAGAAGCGCGCCTGCTCGCCGCCGCCGTCGCCTCGGCGCAAGTGCCCGGGCGAAGCGCGCAGGAGATCCTGCTGGCACGTCACCGGCTGCGCGGCAACACGGCTGATCCGATCCGGCTGCGGGTGATCTCGCCGGTCGGCACCATCATCGCTGACTCCCACGCCTTCAGCGGGCCGCCGCCGCCGCAACGCGCCAACCGCGCCAAGCGCAACATTCTCTATCGCGCCGGCGCGGCCCTGCTCCGCCCGCTGCACCTCTCGCGAACCACCGAGCAGCCGCTCGCCGAGGGCGACTACTACGAGAGCTCGAAACGCCTGTTTGGAACGGAGGTTCGGAGCGCGTTACAGGGCGAATCGGGCGCCGTCGAGCGTATCTCGCCCGACCGCCGCTCGGTCACCGTCTACGTCGCCGAGCCGATCCGCGCCGGCGATAACGTCATCGGCGCCACCCTTGCGTCGCAGAGCACCTTCCCGATACTGCAGGATCTCTACACCGTCCGCCTCGGCATCCTGCGCATCTTCATCATCTCGGTGATCGTGGCCATCATCATCAGCCTGCTCGTAGCGACGACGATCGTCCGTCCCCTGCGCCGACTGCGGCTCGAAGCCGCGTCCATCCTCGACCGCCGCGGACGACTGCGCGGACGCTTCCGCGGTTCATTGAAGCATGACGAGATCGGTGACCTCTCCCGCGCCCTCGAGCGCCTCACGCGACGCCTGGACGAGCATGTCCGCTTCATCGAATCGTTCGCCGCCGACGTCTCGCACGAATTCAAGAACCCGCTGGCCTCGATCCGCACCGCCACCGAGATGCTCGCCGAAGTCGACGAGCCCGAGCAGCGCAAACGGTTCCTGCGTATGGTCGAGCTGGAGATCGCCCGGATGGAGTCGCTCCTCTCCGGCGTCCGCGAGATCACCCTCATCGATGCCCAGCTCATTACCGAGCAACGAACCCGCGTCGACGTCCGAGCCCTGCTGGAACGAATCGTCGACGGCTTCCGCCTCCGCGAGCGCGCGAACGTCTCCATCGTCCTCGAGGCACCACAGCAGCCCTTCGAAGTAAACGCCTCCGAGGATCGACTCATCCAGGTCTTCGTCAACGTCCTCGAAAACGCCATCAGCTTCTCCCCGCCCGGCGGCGCCGTGACGATTACCCTGTCGCGCGATGCATCTACGATCGTCACCACGATCGCCGATCAGGGCCGCGGAGTCCCGGAGCAGGATCTGCCGCGCGTCTTCGACCGCTTCTTCACGCATCGGCCCGAAGGTACGCGCCCTCGCGCATCACATACGGGCCTCGGGCTGGCGATCGTCAAAGCGATCGTGGATGGTTATGGGGGCTCGATCACGCCATCGAACAATGCCACGGGCGGCGCGACATTCGAGATTCATCTGCGTCCATCTGCGTAATCTGCTGATCCGGTTTTTTATCCGCAGATGACGCAGATAGGCGCAGATAGACGCAGATTAAGGACGATCTACACGTTCGTCGCGAAGATCGACAGACCCCCCGCGAACTCTCCCTTATCACGACACACCTCGATTCCATTGCCGCGTTAGCGGCATCGGACGGTAGCCAGGGGTGCGAGCGCTTTTTGCGAGCACCCCTGGAAAGAGATGCCCTCTAATTCGTGCCGCGTCAGCGGCACTGGATCGTCGTCGCCAATCTACGACTCGTAGCCGATTTCGAGACAACCCAACCGCCGCCCGCTCCCCATCCACTCCACGTAGAACTCCTCGGCGCAGCATTGCATCCGAGGGAGTATTCGTCTAAGGAGCCTGACGATGCCAAACACGTTCACAAGCCTGCGATACCACCTCATCTTTTCAACAAAGACCCGGGAGCCATTTCTCGTGCCGCCGTTACTCGAGCGAATGCACGCATACCTCGGCGGCTGCGTACGAACCATCGGCGGCGTGCCCTTGGAAATCGGAGGCATATCCGATCATGGCCACCTTCTCGTTGGATTGAAACCGACCCATTGCGTTTCCGACGTCCTCTGCAAGATCAAGAAGGCATCATCGGACTGGGCACGAGATGAGATGGGATTCGCAAAGTTCCGCTGGCAGGATGGCTACGCAGCCTTTACCGTCGGACGAAAAGGGATCGAAGATCTGCGACGGTACATCGCCACTCAGGCGGAGCATCATCAAACGAGGACGTTTGAGGAGGAGTATCGCCAGCTCCTGAAAGCGCACGGAATCGAATTTGACGAGAGATACCTGCTGTAATTCCAAGCGCCGTGACGCGGTACACCCGCCCGGCTGGAGTCGGGGGCTTCTTGCCGCGATAGCGGCACCAGACGATAGCCAGGGGTGCGAGCGCTTTTTGCGAGCACCCCTGGTAAAGAAATGTCTTGGTTTGGTGCCGCGTCAGCGGCACTGGATGAGTGAGACGATCGCCGATTGCGACCACTTCCAGTGCCGCTAACGCGGCACGAAATCCATAACATCCGGTTCCAGGGGTGCTCGCAAAAAGCGCTCGCACCCCTGGCTACCGTCTTTGTGCCGCTGACGCGGCATAAACGCCGCGGCCCGCCATCATGGAGATGCTCCGAGAAACCAACCGGAGATCGAATGTGCACCCAGTTCAAACTCCCATGACTGCCAACCTCACAATCTGGTATCCTTCCATGTGGAAGGACGCACTGAGCGGCGGAGCGCCGCTCCAAGCGACATCCTTCGCCGTCCTCCGCCGCTTTTCGCTCGCTACGCTCACTCAGCGGCTGCGGCAGCCTTCTAATGAACCTCCTGCAATGGGGTGAGGTGGAAGCCAAGGGTAGCGGCTGTTTTTTGCAATGTGTTGAAGAGTCTTTCGCGATACCGTTCCTCGTAGTAGTCGACTCCCGGGTCTCGATAGGGAGTGCGGGTTTTGAGCATGGTGTAGAAGATGGTAGCAAGCTTGTGTGCGGTGGCTTTGATGGCTACGGCACGACCGTGGCGGGATTTGATTCGACGGAAGAAGGCTCCGAGGGCGCACTTCGCCCTCTCCAAGGTCTGAGCAGCGAGGCGGAATGCTTGTGCCGCGCGGTTGGGGTGAATGACGGGTGGTTTTTTTGGCCAGAGGTTTCCCGCCTGTGACCCATTTGTTGGGACATAGGGCAAGCCAGGAGGCGAAGTGAGCCTGGCTTGGCCACGGAGTCATGTCTGGACCCGTTTCTGACAGAATCGTCAAGACACTCGATGCTTCCAGTTCGTCCGTGGCCGTCAAGTCCACACCGGTCATCTCGAAGATCAGAGTGCGCGCGTCGAACCGAGGCTGGTTCTTCCGGCGCGTGGACGTTTTCTTCGGCAGGGTGGCACCGTCGGCTTTTTTCTCGAACGCAGCCAGCGCCACGGCGATCTTCGCATCGCACGCAGCGATTTGTTTGCCGTACATCTCGAACAGCTGAACCGCCTGATCGAGCGCGAACAGATGCTCATCACGGTAGTTACCCATCAGAGCCTTGGTGATGGTTTCCTCCGAGTTCTTGCAGCTCGGCTCGCGCATCGCGGCCAGCTTGTTCGGATCATGCTCGCCTTTGAGGATGGCGTGAATAATTCGAAGCCCAGTCACGCCGGTGATGTCCGAGAGCACCAGATGAAGTTTCAGATTCATCAGATCCAGAGCCTTCTGCATGTGCCGGATGTGGTCGCTGGCGTAGTCAATCAACATCCGCCGTTGACGCATGAAGGCTCGCAGAGGAAGCATCGCCGCATCCGGTCGGAATGCTGCGTCGAGAAGACCGTGCCCATGTAACTGCCGGACCCACTGGCAATCCACCACGTCGGACTTCTTCTTGTTTCTTCGTCCAATGCTTCTCGAATCGACCAGCTTTGGTGCCAGTCCCCGCTCTTCCAGAACCTCCACCAGCGGGATCCAGTACACGCCCGTGGCCTCGATCGCCACGGTGTTGATCCCGCAAGCGACCAGCCAGTCTGCCAGGGCGTTCAGGTCTTCGGTAAACGTGCCGAACGCGCGAACCGCCTGCTCATCACAATCTTCCGGAACAGACACCCAGTGCTGCGAAGAACCCGCGTCGATTCCGGCCGCGCGCGGATTGACAACAATCAAAGGCTCCATACTCTTCTGCTTGGACCGGAAGACCCGAGGTCGTTTGGACATGTGTTACCTCCGCAATTGAATTTTTGCGGACCCGAAGCGGAAGACTCAGCACCTGCACTCTTCTAAACGGGATGGTGAACACGACTTGCGATCGTGCCACCTCACCAACGCGACTTCGGTCTTCCGGGACCATGCTCAGGAACGGGCTCGTACCGCGCACCATCGTCACCTCGGCCTCGACTTCGGCACCGCCCTGGCAGGATACCGGTTCATCTCCACTTCTACGGCGCCCACGCCGTTAACTGGCTCAGGATGACAGTAATCCTTTGGCCCGCCGCGGCCTGTCTGTCTACCTCACCGTAATCACCACGCTATCCCGCTCCCCCCGCCCGTTCGTGGCCACGATCGTGTGCTGCCCTGCGCGTAGCGGCCATTCGTGCGATACCGGCTTGCCGTCCACAAGCCACGACGCGTCGTGAGTGGCGCGGAGGTGCAGCGATTGGAATTCGCGGTGCAGCGTCGGGTCGAAGAGGTAGGTGGTGTCGTTGGACGGGCTGGTGATGCGGAATCGTGTCTCACGCCCGGCCAGGGCGCGCGGTGCGGATGCCGGCGCGCGGCGCTCGCGGGCGTCCGCCCATTCGCGGTACTCGGGGGGCCAGGCGACGCGTCCGGCGTGATGCCAGGCGCAGAACTCCACCGGGGCATCGCGCGGAAGCCATTCGCTCTCCGTCGACGGGCACGACGTCGAGGGACGTAGTCCGGAGAGCGCGCAGATCGGCTGCTGTTCGAGATCGTCGGGGCGATCAACGATCGGGGTGTCACTGTTCCCGCCGGCGCGGCGCATCGCCGCAAGCATCACCGCGTGAAAGATCGGTCCTGCGCCGGTGACGCCGCTGGAGTTCCGCAGCGCGCTGCGGTCGAAGTTTCCCACCCAGACGCCGACCGTGACCGCGTGCGTGTACCCGATCGTCCAGTTGTCGTGATACGCCTGCGAGGTGCCGGTCTTCACCGCCACGGGGAAAGGAAACTCGAGGTTGCCGCCGCGGCCGAAGATGAACTCGCGCGCCTGCGGGTCGCTGAGGATGTCGGTGATCCAGAAGGCGGTGCGGGCGTTTAAGACACGTTGTCGGTTGTCGGTTGCCGGTTGTCGGAGCATGCGCGGCTGGACGCTCATTCCGCCCCTGGCGAATGTCGCGTATGCCGTCACTAGTTGTTCGAGCGTCACTTCCGCGTCGCCGAGGGTCAGTCCGAGGCCGTAGTAATCGGCGGTGCGGGTCAGGTCGCGGAAGCCGGCCCCTCGGAGTAATCGCAGCAACGCCGGAGCGCCGACCTTCGACAGCAACGCCACCGCGGGGACGTTCTCCGAGCCCGCTAGTGCCAGCCGCGCGCGCAACGGTCCGCGGTAGCCGCCATCGTAGTTTCGCGGTGTGTACGCAACGCCCTCCTCGGCGGTTGGAAAATGCGACGGAACGTCGGCCAGGACCGTCGCCGGCGTGAATCCCTGCTCGAAGGCGAGCGCATAGGTAAAGGGCTTGAGCGTCGAGCCGGGCTGGCGGAGAGTGGTTACGCCATCGATGGCGCCGCCGAAGTCCGCGGTTGCGCGGTCTCGCGGTTGCGCGGTCTCGGCGGGAGTGGAACCGCGAGACTCCGAAACCGCGAGACCGCGAGACCCTCCGAAGTAGTCGCCCGACCCCTCCCACGCCAGCCACTCGCCGGTCTGGTTGTCGAGCACGGCCACGGCCACGCTGTGTGCGCCGTGACGCAGGAGATTGGCGCGCTCGGCGGCGATGATGCCGCGGACGCTGTTCTGCAGGTTGGCGTCGAGCGTCGTTCTTATAAGACGGCCGGACTGAGAGTCCGGCCTACGTCGGATCTGCTCGACGAAATGCGGCGCCAGCACCGGCTGGATTCCGCGATCGAGCGACAACCGTTCGGCGCGCGCCTCGCGATACACGCCGGGGGTAATCAGGTTGAGCGCGCGCATCCGTCCCAAGACCTGGCGCTGCCTCGCCAGGGCGCGGCGCGGTGTCGACGGCCGCTGCGGCAGCGACGCCAGCCACGCCGCCTGCGCCACCGTCAGCTCCTCGGGGGCGCAACCGAAGTAGCGCCGGCTGGCGCGGGCGATGCCGATGGTCTGCTCGCCGTACGGCGCGAGGTTGGTGTAGAGCGCCAGGATCTGGCGCTTCGTGTAGCGATGCTCGAGCCGCAGCGCGATCACCGCCTCATGCACTTTCGATGCGATGGTGCGCGGCGGACTGCCGAGGAGCATCTTCGCCACCTGTTGCGTGATCGTGGAGCCCCCCTCGGCCGCACGAAGATGAATGACGTCGTGCACGACGGCGCGCGCAATCGCGATCGGATCGATGCCGGCGTGATGGTAGAAACGCCGATCCTCGGCGGCGATCGTGGCGTTGCCGACGGATGCCGGAACCTCATCGAGCCATTCGTTGCGGGTACCGGTCGTCGACAACGGCTCATAGAGAATGATGCCGTTGCGGTCGACGATGGTGGGGGTGGTGTCAGGGGTGATCGTCGGGATCGGACCGAGTCTCACCCACAGTGCCAGGCCAACGACACCCAGCAACCCAGCAACCAAGTAACTTCGAACCTTCACGGTTTGACCTCGACGACCTCGCTTGCCGTTCTCCCGAAGACCTCGGGCTCGTACATCTCCTCGACGTAGGTCGGTGCCGTCACGAACGTTCCCGCCGTCGTGGCGCGGACCATGTACGAGAACTCGTGCGGACCTTCGCTGAGGCGCGTGGCGAACAGGTTCACGTGATCGTCGTGGCGCTCGACGTGGTCGAAGCCGCCGTGCTGCCACCAGGCCGTCCAATCGTTGTTCTGTGATTCCGCACTCTTCTGCGCCTCGGAGAGATCGGTCGCGGTGGTGGCGAACCACGATTCCACCGGCTCCGTGCCGGCCGGAATCGGATCGGTCACGGCCACGAACCGCCGCTCCTTGGTATTACGAATGCGCAGCGTGACTTTGATCAGATCGCCGGCCTTGAACGTCTTCTGCGAGTACTTTCGCTCCACGTTGAAACCCTTGTCCATCGAGTCATGCAGCAGGCCGGCGGGCGCGTAGCGGAGGCGCATCAGATAGAAGAGCGTGCCGGTGCCCTGGCGGTTGAACGTCACCGGAGTCTCGGCGCCGGCGCGCGGCTGAAGCTGCATCATCGGAACATCGTGACTCTTGGCCAGGGTGCTGCGGCCCTTGAAGGCATCGTTGGCGATGGCGTCGTTCCCGAGCTTCACCACCGCGGTGAAGTCGGGCACTTCGCTCTCGTACTTGCGGTAGTAGTCGACGAGCGACTCCATGGCCCAGACGTTCTCCTGGGTGTTGCCCCAGCGTCCCTCTCTCCGCACCTGCATCATCCAGCGCACCATCTGCTTGACGAGCGGTTCGCTCTCGCCGTGGCGCGCCAGCGATCCCATGACGATCGACGTCGAGCGGACGCTGGAGCTCCAGCAATAGAAGAGATAGGGGTCGGCCAGCTCTTCCACATGGGCGCTGCTGCCCTCGGGGAGGATGGCGTTGTTCAGGCGGCGGACGAGATCGTCAACTCGTTGACCTTTCTCGCCCTTGGCCACCATGGCATCGAGCAGGTACGAGATGCCGAAGAGCGGCATGCGGTCGACATACGAGTAGAGCCGCGTCAGATGGCTGTCCTCGTTGCGGCCGGCCTCGGTGAGTACTTTCACCGCGAAGGCCTGCCAGGCCGTGTACGACGGCCACCATCCCTCATTCGTCGGGCGCTTCTCTTTCAACTTCGCGTCGAGGTAGTCGTACGCCCGCTTCGTCACGTCCTTGTCGACGTCGTACTTCAGCTTCTCCCCACGCTGCATGATGTGCAGCACATTGGCGGTCAGGTACGGCGACTCGCCGCTGCACTCGCCCGCCCAGAAGGCGAAGCCGCCGTCGCCGCACTGGTATTTGTAGAGCTCGTAGATCGTCTTCTGGGCGATGCCATGCGCCTTCCTGGCGTCGATGCCCGGAATGGAGAAGGCATCGCCGAGGTCGGAGGCCAGCATCAGCGCCATGGCCGCGGAGGAGCGTTGCTCGGCACAGCCGTACGGATAGTCGATGAGATACGACGCCCCCTCGGACAGCCCGACCATCGCCGTCGATGAGAGCTCGACGTGCAGCCCGCCCGCCGATGGCACGACGTCCTTCGGAACGACCAGCGTCTCCTGCGCATCCGGTTTCGCCTCGCCGTACGCGGCCACCGTCTCCGGTGTCGCCAGGATCCGCACAGGCAGGGTGTCTTCGAAGGCGTCGCTCTCGCCGTTGAGCGAGACGGTCATCTGAAGCCGCGCGCCGCCGACGGCTTTCGCCGTTGCGTTGAAGCGCACCTCCGCCGACCCTTCGGCGGCCACATCGATCGTGCTCGATGCCGGCTGCGTGAACTCGACCACGGACGGATCGAGCGACTTGATCGTCACCGTGGCCTTCCCCGCCACCTTGAGCTGCGAGTGGACGACCGCGCCAAAGTAGGCCTTGTCTCCCACGGCCAGGAAGCGCGGCCAGGTCGGCGTCAGCAGCACCGGCTTGTTGATGCGGATCTCGTTCTGCGCCCAACCGAAGCGCGACCCCTTGTCACCGGCGACGGCCATGATGCGATACGTCGTCAACGATTCCGGGAGCGTGACGTCGGTGCGCGCGTGACCCTTGGCGTCGGTGACGACCGAGCCGACCCAGAAGGCCAGCACGCGGAAATCCTTGCGGATCACGCCCGGTCCGGCGTCCTTGCCGCCGCCCCCGCCCGAGGTCTCCCCTTTCGGTGTCAGCACGCGGCGGCTGACGATCTTCTGGCGCGAGTCCTCATTGACCACCTGCAGCGCCTTCTCCAGATAGATCGATTGCAACACGTCGGGCGTTTCGTATCCGGTCAGCGACAGCACGCCGTAGTCGACGGCCCACAACGTCACCTCGGACTGCGCCGGCTTGCCGGCGGCATCGTGAACATCGACTTCGATCCGCGCCTTCGACGCCGGCCGGTACTCGTCGCGGTTCGCCTTCACCGCCACCTTGAGCCGCTTGGTGGCGTCTTCGACATTGATGGCCGCGTAGCCGAGGCGGAAGGCTGGCTTGCCGGGATCAGCCTCGTCCTCGGCCCCCTCCTTCGTCCGCCCCTTCAGCAGGAGCACGGAGACATAGAGGTTCGGGATGTCCTTCTCGCCGATCGGAACGGTGACTGTCGTTTGCGTCGACGTCAGCTCGAACGTTTTCCACGTCCGGACCCCTTCGCGCTCGGTGGTCAGCAGCGCCGTGGCGTGCTCCCACGGCGACTTGACCATGATCCGCGCCGTGTCGCCGGGCTTGTAGGTCTTCTTCTCCGGCACCAGGTCGATGCGGTTGTGGTCGTAGCGTTCCCACGCCGTGTAGCCGGCGCCGACGGCGTAGAACCAGGTCCGCGTCGTCGTCGAATGCCCCTCGGCGTCCTTGGCCGTGGCGATGACGAGGTACTCGCCCCCATCATTCAGCGGGATGTGCAGCGGCACAGGCGTGGCCTGCGTCGTCACATCCCAATGTCCGGCCGGCAGCTCTTTGCGCTCCGAGGTCCAGTTGTAGAAACCGTGGCCGGTGGCCTCGCGGACGGAGTTCCACTGGATGCGATGGAGGTCGATGCTGACCTTGACGTCGGCCGTGGCGGTGCCGCTCAAGGCCACGGCCACGATGGCGGTATCGATCCCTTTTGCGGCGTCGGAGAAATAGGGCGGCGTCTTCACGCCGACGTACCACGGCGCGGGATCGACGCGGAAGGAATTGCGGCCGGCGATCTGCTGGCGCGAGATGTCGGTGACGTTGCCTTCCAGTTTGTAGTTCCACGGCTCGCCCGCGGTGAGATCGGTGTCGAGCGTCAGCTTCAGCTCGCCCCTGGTGTCGAGCTTCGGCTCGTTGGTATTGATCGTTTCGGCACTGCGCCGGTTCTCATAGTCCTCGCCGAGAAACGCCCACTGCTCCTCGCCGAAGCGCTCGCGAATCGCATGTGGCACTTCGAACACCGGCTCCTTCGAATACGTCCACTTCACCGGCCGCGACGCCATCGCCGCGCCGAAGAGGTACTTCCCGACGATCGTGCCGTTTAGTTTCGTCCCGGCGATCGTCGTCGGCGATTTGAGCGAGACGTCGACGCGGAACTCCGGCCGCCGGTACGCGGCCACGAGGAACTCGCCGGCAACCATAAGACGCTGCGAGGTGGTCCTGGCGCTGATGCTGTAATCGCCGAGCACCGATTCCGCCGGAACGGTCCACGTCCATTCGGCACTGCTCCAGTCGTTCAGCGTGACCGTGCGCGTGTCGACTTCCTTCGCATGCGAGTCGGTGGTGACGAGATCGACTTTGGTGCCGGGCAGGAGAAGCTGCATCCCCTTCGGCGTGTCGCTGCGCAGTACGACCTTGGCATGGACCTCCTCGCCGGGCTTGTAGACGCCGCGGTCGGTGAAGATCGATCCGCGCAGCAGCGGCTGCGCTTCCTTGAGGTCGAAGTTCAGGCCGAAGTCATACGGCCCGATTCCCTCGTTCCAGTCGCTCGTGGCATAGGCGGTGTCGCCATCTTTCTCGACGGTGACGACAAACTTCACGCCGGCCAGCGCTTCCCAGGAGGCTTCCTCGTCCTCTTCGCCATTGGCCTTCTTCTTGGTACGGTCGATGCGCAGATCGGTATTCGGCGCCACGGCGATGCCGCTGGCGTCGGTGGTGCCACTCCAGAAGACTTTGTTGTCCACGGTCCGGATCGAGACCTTCGCGCCGGCGACCGGCGCGGCATTGTCGAGCCGCGAGACCAGCACGAGCGTGTTCTGCGGCGAGTCTTTGACGGACACGCCGAGGTTCGTCACCTGCACGATCGTGCCGGCGACATCCTCGGAATAGCGCTTGGCCTTGGGGATGGCGTCGCCGGGCTGGATCACCGCCCAAACGATGCCGTTGCCGCCTGTCGACAGTCCCGACTTCAGATTCAGACCATACGACTGCAGGACGTCGGGCACCGGCGCCAGCTTGCGCTGCGTTCCACCCGTTGCCGGCGTCTTGTGGAATCCTTCCTTCTGCAGCTCGAGGATCGACGGGGTGAGCTGGTCGAGCGTCAACGGCGTCAGCCACTGCGTCACATTCCGGAAGTTGCGCGCGTAAAACGGAAGGGTCGGTCCTCCGCTCGACTCCCAAACGCCATGTCCGTCGCCGAAGCTGATGAACGCGGCCCTGTGCCAGTACTCGACGACGGCCATCCATGTGTAGCCAAGCGCCTGTCCGGAATCCGAGGCGAGCGAGGGATCGATGCGGACGGCATAGGTATGGGCAGGACGGAACGAGTATCCGAGCTCGTCGAGGCTGTACTGCGATGTGTGAACGTTCTCAGGATCTTCGCGCTTCGGAGCGGCTGGCGTGACCGGTACCTCATGCGCGGGATCGGTGACGTCGAGAACGCTGACCGCCTTCCGGAAGTTCAGAAACAACACGCCATTGCGCGTGCGCAGGCTGATCGGGTCGTAGTAGTCGGGGTTGCACTCCGTCAGGCACTCGATCTTCTCGACGAAGAAGGTCGGATTCAGCTCGATGGTGAATGTCTGCGCGCGTCCCGTGGCGACGCTCCCGGTGCGCTTGGCCAGCGAGTCGTCGATGAAGATCTGCAGATGCGTATCGGGCGGCACGCCCGGCTTGGTTTCGACGATGACCATCTCCGGCGCGGGCTTGTAGACCTTCTCGTCCCAATCGGTCGGAAAGAACGACAGCACCGGCTGCCCATCGCTCGCCGCGGCCTGCTGTGCCGCGGCCACTTTGGCGTCGAAGGCCGCCACCTGCTGCGGCTCGAGCTTCTGCAGCCGCTCCCGCCCCGGCAGCTCCGGCGCCTTGAATTCATGCGCGGCCGTGCGCAGCTTGAAGTGCGCCCCCAGCGTCTCGGCATCGACCGGCTGGTTGAACCAGAGGGCGATGACGATGCTGCCATCCCACTTGCCGCCCTTGCGATACCAGTCCGTCCGCAGAAGCTGGATGGTCGGCGTGACGAACGAGAAGCGATACACCTTGCCGAGCGTTTTCCCGCTGACCGCCTTCGCCTCGGCGTCGACGGTGACGTCGTATTTCGTGGCGAACGGCAACGGCATCTTCGGGTCGGGCGTGAAGATCATCGTGGTCGTCCCCGACCAGCGGAAGGTGCCGCTGATGGCCGGCACGACGTGAAACCACGGCACGTCCAGCATCTTCGGAATCTTGCCGACGACGATCATCGGTTCGCTGAAGACGACCCGAATCTCGTTCGCCTCCGCCAGGCTGGCCACTTCCCCCACCGGCCCCGCCTTGATGATCGTCAGTTTGTCCGCCGCCTGCGCGGAAACCGCGCAGATAAAAAGGAGTATCGAAAGTCCAGCTCGCTTCATGCGGCGGAGGGTAGCATGGGGCCCGTTGCCGTTTTGTGACGTGGACCGCACCGGTCCGCCATCCTCTGATTTGTACATCGCCGTCTCCTTCGATCCTTCGGGACCAATATGACGTCCGCGATGTGACACGGCGCGACGCAGATGAGGAGAACCAACGGCAGAATGTGGCGGGATTGTGGCGACGTCAGACGCGTTGGCCGCCTTTGGACTACGACGCCTTCCGCGACGCGCGCTCCATGGCCAGGTGCAAGTCCCAATCAGCCTGCAATCGCATCCAGAACTGGGGAGAGGTCTTGAGCAACCGAGCAAGACGAAGAGCGGTGTCGGCGCTGACTCCGCGCTTCCCGAGAATGATCTCGTTCAGTCGGTTCAACGAGATCCCGAGTTGCCTGGCAGCGTCGGCCTGGCCGAGGCCCTGCGGTTTCATGAACTCCTCGAGAAGGATCTCGCCAGGAGGGATCGCCGGTCCCAGCCAGTTCGGATCCCTAGTGATAATCTTCGACGCGGACTTCGTAGGCATGTTGTTGCTCCCAACGGAACGTTACGCGATATTGATCGTTGATTCGGATGCTGTACCGCCCTGCCTGATCGCCCCTCAGTCGTTCCAGTCGATTCCCTGAAGGAATCGTCAGATCTTCCAAACGTGCTGCGACATCGATCGCCTTGAGCTTCCGCTGTGCGCTTCGCCAGAGCTCGCGGGGGATTCGTCTTGCTTCCCTCGTGTTCTGTTCACGGAAGAGGTCTGCGGTCGTCTCATCACCGAAAGATTGAATCACGTTCGGTGCTACATACTACACGGGTAGCGGGTAATCTACTAACCGAACCAAGCGATCAGCCGTTCGGGCTGTAACCTGACCGGAAGCGGAACCATCCACCATTCCGACTTCGCGTCTTCGCGGCTTCGCGTGACATCGATCTCGCGAAGGCGCGAAGGCGCGAAGAAAGGCAAGTCACGTTAGCCATGGGCTCTTGAATGAACTCTCCGACCTCATTCACGTTAGCCATGGGCTCTTGAACAAACTCCCCGACCTCATTCACGTTAGCCATGGACACGTGAACAGGCTCCACGACCTCATTCACGTTAGCCATGGCCACGTGAACGTGCTCCGCGACCTCGTTCACAGGAGCCCTGCCTCCAGTGCCTTTCACTTCCGATCGGCCATCCAGTTCGAGACGAAGGTCAGTGGCGTGCGGGTGTTGTCGTCGACCGGTTTGTCGACGACGAAGCGCTGGCCGTCGCGTGCGGCATCGAACGAATAGCCGGGGAGATGAAACAGCGGCTTCGGCGTGGCCTTGTCGCTGGTCATCTCGACGCTCATCAGATCGCCGCCCGGCGAGACATAAAAAATCTCGCGTCCGTCCCCGCGCCAGCGCGGCAGAGTGCCGCCCGACGAAGACAACTGTCTCCGTCCGGCATGGGACGGAAAGCGCTCCACATAGACTTCGTCGCGTCCGGACTCGTTACTGGTGTACGCGATGAACGCGTCATCAGGCGACAACGCGGCCATCCGTTCGACGAACGGCGTGGCCAGATACGGCTTCGCCGCGCCGCCGGCGGCGGGGAACGTCCAGAGGTCGATATCAGCGATACTCGTTCTGACCGAGCGATCCGCCACAATCAGCGTGCCGTCATGCGTCCACGAGTCGGGGAATACTCCTTCATCCGTGAGCGAGGTCAGACGCCGGACATTCGATGGATTGGCAACGTCGGCGATGTAAAGGTTTGCCTGGCCGGAACGCTGTGAGGAGAAAACGATCTTCGACCCGTCGGGCGACCATACCGGCACGAAATCCCCGGCAGGGTCGAATGTGAAACGCGTGGCCAGGCCTCGGGCCACATCCAGAAGCCAGAGATCGTCGGAGCGGCCGTCGGCATCGTTGTGATCGGTGATCACCCGTTGCTGATCGGGCGAGATGCGAAAGCTTCCGGCGCCGATCCGGCGGGCCTCGCCAATCGTGCCGAGCGGACGGCCGGCGCGATCGACCCAGGTGAGCTGCGAGTCAGGACTTCCGGATCGGTAGATGAGACGCCCATTCTGAGAGGCACTGAACTCGAAGTGGTGGGCGATATCGCTTTCGACGACCTGCTCGGCGATGACGCGTGGCTCTCCGGTCAAGGCGAGCTGTTTCAGATCGAACGGCTGCGCCAGAAGCGCCCCGGCACGCACAAACAGAAGCTGGCCGGGCTCGACGTAAACAGCATTGGTCACGGCCTGCATCAAATTGCGGCTGCTGCCGTCACGCAGCGCGCCGACTCTGACGTGGTGATCCTCGGTGCGCGAGGCGTCGGCGAGATAGATGAAGTGCTCGCCGTCCGGCAGGAAAACCGGCCAGCGGTGCGCATCCTCGCGCGGCCCGAGGTGCGTCAGCGGCCGCGGCACCCCACCGTTCGCATCGACCCGGAAAAGCTGACCACCCTGGCCGCAAAAAACGATCACGCCGTCGCGGTTCCACGCTCCCCCGGATGCCGGCGGCGCATCGCAGATCGTTTGCGGCGGCCCACCCGCCACGGCGATGCGCTTCAACTTTCCTTCGGCGAAAAAACCGACGGACTTACCGTCCGGCGACCAGAAGGGCTCTGCCGCTCCCTGCGTTCCCGGCAACGGCCGCGGTTCGGTACGGTCGAGTTGCCGCATCCAGAGCGACGACTGCGTCCCCGCCCCCGCGAATAGAGTCGGTCCCGGGGCATTTGCCTGGAAGACGATGGCGGTGCCATCGGGAGAGAGCACCGCCTGACCGAATTGTTCGAAGGTGCCGTGACGCGGCATCGTGATCGACAACGCCATTGGCGGCTCGACCGGGGGCCGTCGAAAAAGCATGAGCGCGGCCAACGCCGCGATCACTACCACGGCAGCCAGCGAGAGGAGAGCAACACGGCTGCGGCTCTCGCGCGGCGCGACGCCATTGGCGCCCTGTGGTTGCGAGCCCGCCGACGCGATCCACGCCAACTCCGACGCCACATCCGAGGCACTCTGCCAGCGTTGATCCGGATCCTTGGCCAGACACCTGACCACGACGTGCTCGAACGCGGGCGGCGCCAGCGGCTGAATGTCCCGCATCGGTTTCGGCTCGCCGCCGACGATCGCGGCGATCAGGCTCGTCTTCGTCTTTCCGTCGAAGGCGCGGCGGCCGGTGGCCATCTCGTAGAGCAGGTCTCCGAGTGCGAAGATGTCGGAGCGCGCGTCCGCTTCCATCCCTTCGAGCTGTTCGGGGGCCATGTACTGGAACGTGCCGAGGATGGTCCCTTCCTGCGTGAGCGGCTTCTGCTGCGTGGCGTCGTCGGCCGGGAACTCGATCGAACCGCCTTTGGCAAGGCCGAAGTCGAGCAGCTTGGCGCCGGACTTCGTGATCATCACGTTGCCGGGCTTGAGATCGCGATGGACCACGCCGGCGCGATGGGCGCGATCGAGGGCACCGGCAATCTCGCCGCCATACCGAAACACGTCGCGCATCGGCAGCGCTCCGCGGACGATCCGGTCGGCGAGCGTATCGCCCTCCAGTAACTCCATGACCAGGTACTCGACGCCGCCCTCGTTGCCGACGTCGTAGAGCGTGCAGATGTGCGGATGCGTGAGCTGCGAGATCGTCTTTGCTTCGCGCTCGAAACGGAGTTTGAGCTGCGCGTTTCCGGCGAATGACGAAGGAAGCACCTTGACGGCGACGCTGCGATCGAGGCGCGTGTCGCGCGCTTTGTAAACCTCCCCCATCCCGCCCGCGCCGATGAGCGCAACGATCTCGTATGGCCCCAGGCGGCTGCCGACGGTAATGGGCATTCGCGGATGATCGCATGGTCGGGTCTCCCGGTCGCTGTCTTGCTGGGTTGCTGGGTTGCTGAGTTGCTGAGTTGCTGGGTTGCTGGCCGAGGCATCCCGACTGCCACGACAAACTTCGCAAGGCTGTAACCGAGCAACCTGGCAACACAGCAACCAAACAACCGCGTAACCCCGAGACCGCGAGACCCGGCAACCGCTACAGCAGCCCCGCCTCCAGCGCCTTCAGCACGGCACGCGTCCTGTCCCTCACGCCGAACTTGGAGAGGATGCTGGAGACCTGGTTCTTGATCGTCCCCTCGGCGGTGCCGAGGGCGTGGGCGATCTCTTTGTTGCTGTAGCCACCGGACATGAGGCGGACCACTTCCAGCTCGCGTGCGGTGAGCGCCTCCTCGGGCAGGGCATCGGAGGTCAGCGTTCCGGCGGCGCGGAGAAGACGCTGCGTGATGGCCGGCTGGAACACCGTCCCGCCCGCGGCGATGGCGCGGATGGCGGTCATGAGCTGATTGTAGGAGATGTCCTTGAGCAGGAAGCCGCGCGCGCCGGCGCGGATGGCGTCGAGGACGACGGTCGTATCGTCGAAGGTGGTCAGCACCAGCGTGGGTGGCAGTGAAGATCCGAGCTCGCGAAGTACATCGAGGCCGCTCTTCTTCGGCATCCGCACGTCCAGCAGCAGCACATCGACCTCGGACGCCGGCACGCGGCTGATCGCTTCGACACCGTCCTCCGCCTCGCCGGCGATGACGATCTCCGCGTCCATCTCCAGCAGTGTGCGGATTCCCTGACGGATGAGGAGCTGGTCGTCGGCGATGAAGACGCGGATCACGGCGCACTCCGGGCGGGTAGAAACGCGGTGAGGGCGAAGCCGCCTGTGCCGCTCTCGATGGTGAGCTCGCCGCCTGCCTGCTCGATCCGCTCGCGCATGCCGCGCAGGCCGAAGCCGTCGCGCGACGCGCCGCGGCCGCGGCCGTCATCGCGGGCGTGCACTTCGAAGGCGTCGCCGCTTCGGCGCACGCTGATCCATAGGTTCTCGGCGCCCGAATGCCGGGCCGCGTTCGTCACCACCTCCTGCACACAGCGGACGATGACCAGCCCATGCTCGGGATCGTCGACGCGAAGGGCATCGTCGACGTCGAGCTGCACGCGCGGCCGCGGCAGGTCGGCCACGAGCGTGCGCAAGGCGCGGCCGAGGTCGAGACAGTCGTCGGCGCTCTTCTCGGCGACGATGAGGCGAACGTCTCCCAACAGCTTCCGCGCCAGCGCCTGGGCGCTCTCTACAGACCCATGCGCCGCCCCCTCGGTGCGCATGAGCGCGGCCTCGAGATTGAGGGTCAGCGCGGTGAGGTGATGGCCGAGGGCGTCGTGAAGCTCGCGGGCGATGCGAAGCCGCTCGGCCAGACGGCCGCCGTCGGCGACGAGATCCTGCATGGCCCGGAGCTGTGCGCTCGTCCGCATCTCGCGCTCCAGCAGCTCGAAGGAAAAGAACGCCAGGATCTGAAAACCGAAATACGGTAACGCCAGCAGCCAGGCGATGTGGATGTTCCAGTGAATCGCCACGGCGGCGAGTAGCAGGAGCGTTTGACCGGCAATCCAGGCAATCCCTCGCCAGCGCTCCAGCGTCGCCGGGAGCCGCAGGGCGATCAGCACCAGGAGCGCCCCTTCGAATCCATCGCAGAGGAGCAGCGCCATGATGGCGACGCAGAGCGCCTCCATCGCCAGAAATGAGAGACGCGGATGACGAAGATCGGCGATGAAGAGTGCGCCGAAGAGAAGGTATGCGATCGCCCATCGCAGCATCACCCCCGGCACCGTGGCGCCCTGGATGACCACAGGAAGCCCGACCATCAACCACGCCGTCAGGCCGGCTACGCCGAGGATGCGCGTCTGCGGCATGTCGGGAGAATGACACAGCGGCAGCGGCGCGTGAATAGGCCGGAAGTCACATGCCGCGCCCTCCCCCGAGCGGCACATGCGCGGCGAAGGGCGCAAGACTACCTTGTGCAGCGGAGGATTTCATCATGCGAATCGCTGCACTCATCGCCTGTCTCATCATCGTTGCCTTGCCGTTGTCCGCCGACGACGCCGCCGATTTCCTGAACGCCGTCGCCGGCGACGACCGTCCGACCGTTCACTCGATGCTCGCCCGCGATCCCGCACTGGCGAATACGCATCGCCCGAACGGCAATGGCGCGGTCACCATCGCCCTCTTCATCAACAAAGGAGGCGCATTCTTCGATCCCGCGAAAAACGAAGTGCTCCAGGCCATCCTTGCCCAAAAGCCAACGCTCAACGCCTTCGAGACCGCCGCCGTCGGCACGCCGGCAGAGCTCGAAGCGATGCTGACCGATGCCGGCGCCGTCACGAAACGCACCCCCTTCGGCTGGACGATGCTGCACATGGCCGCCTTTGGCGGAAACGCCGCCAACACCGAGCTGCTCTTGAAAAAGGGCTCCGCGATCGAGTCTCGCGCCGCATCGAAATTCCTCAATACGCCGCTCCAGACCGCGCTCCTGGCCGGCCAATACGCAACCGCCAAGATCCTGCTGGACCACGGCGCCGACGCGCTGGTCCGTCAATCGAAAGGCGCCACCCCGATGCACGAGGCCGCCCTCCTCGGGCGGATGGATCTCGTCCAACTCCTCCTCGACCACGGCGCCGAGATCAACTCCGTCTCCGACAACGGCCAGACCCCGCTCGCCGAGGCAATGCGCGGCAAGCATGACGACCTCGCCACGTGGATGAAAGCAAAAGGGGCGGTGCTGGGCGTGCAACCGGATGACGAGGTGCTGAAGAAGTAGGGATGGGCGCGGAGCGCCCGTGCCATCGGCCGGGGCGCTCCGCATTTATCGCGAGCCTGCCGCAGCCGAGCCACGATTTTCGATGCTTGCTCGAAGGCGACGATTCATAGCCACTTCCGGAAGAAGCGCACGACGCCGCGATTGAACTGTCGATGAAACGCCACGCGATCGAAACCCGGTGCATCCTGACAGGCTGGGATCTGATCACTTCCGGCGGCGGTACACGGCGCGATAAACGCGAAGTGGTTCGCTCCGCGGATCCGATGTCCTTCTGGCGGGAGCGGAAGCTCACGAATGATGACATCGGAGCTCCAGGCATTTGGCGCCTGATCATCCAGTTCGGCGCTCCAGATTTGGACAGGTACGCGGACGTTTCTCAGCCCTCCCTGGTCGAACACGAATCCGACGGCAGGCACCTCGATGGCCACAGCTTTGATCCGTTTATCGCGTACCCAGCGCGGTTCACTCAGGCCGGGACTCAACTGGTCGCCGTGACGGCTTCGGATAAACGCGCATTCGGGTGCCTCGGGGCGATCGGAACAAAGAGATGACAGTTTGCTGAGAGTGGGAGTGCCGCCTGCCGCGACAAGCGCCGTATACCCTCCCAGAGAGCAGCCAAAGACGCCGGCACGGTTACGGTCGACGTGCTTGCGGCCCGCCCATTCGTCCAGGATGTACGTCAGCACGCGGCTGACCTGTTTGGGCCGGTCGATGAGGTCGATTCGATTGCCGGCGTATGTCGAATCCCGGAAGTTGTCTCCCTTGTGGGTTACCGCGACGACGACAAAGCCGCCTCGGGCAAGCTCCATCGCCGTATCGACATGGCTCCCCGAGGATCCGCCGGTTCCATGGGAGATCACAATGACTGCCAGCGCATTACCGATGACCGGGCCATTCCGAACGATCGACTGCGTGGTGAGCCCGACCGGCTCCGCCTTTTCAACACCGCGGCTCGGATACCAGATCGCCACGCCAAGCGCTTCTGATCCGTAGGAAACACTCTGCTGTTGAAACCCCACTGAAGGTTGTCGCAAGGCTCCGGCAGTGGCGAGCAACAACGACAGCAATACAACTGAAAACACGCGAAACAGACTATGCCGGCTCGCGAGCACCTCCAAGTAGCAGATCCGATGTACCTCGACCAGTACAGTTCCGCGGAACTGTACCCTCATCGCCTTCGACGCATCACGAGCGCGGGCGTCCAACGCCGACGAATTGGTCGCGGCGATGAAGCAGCAATATCCGGACTGGGCCGTCGACTACATTCTGATTCGAGCGGCGAAAGCAGCATTCCCGCCGCCTCCCGCCGGCAAGTGAACGTGCGGCTTCCGCTTGGCATATCATTCGTTCTCATGTCCCGCCGCATCAACTGGCCTCTCTGGTCCGGCTTCGCGCTCAGCATCGCGGCGTTCTTCAGCTACTTCTCCTTCTTCATCCTCTTTCCCATCACGCGCGACGTTCCCTGGGCGACGCTGATTCTCTTCGCCTTCGCCATCGTCCTGTTGGTGATCGGCCTGCGGAAGGCGGTCGGACGTCGAATCGTCGCCTGGATCGTGACCATCCTCGGCATCCTCGTCTGCGTCTTCTTCTGCTTTGCCATCTTCCTGGCCACGAAGATGCTTCCAGCCTCACAAGGAGCGCCCGCCATTGGCGCCAAGGCACCGGGCTTCGTTCTCCTCGACACCAACCGCCGTCCGGTGGCACTTGCCCAGCTCCTGGCAGAACCCAGTACAAAAGGCGTCATCCTCATCTTCTATCGCGGCTACTGGTGACCATTCTGCAACTCCGAGTTACGGGGTATGGAAGAGCATCTCGCCGAGTTACGCGCCGCAGGCATCCAGCCCTTGGCCATCAGCGTTGATACACCCGAGGAGTCGCGCGATCTCAGTAAGAAAGCGGGCTACACCTTCCCGCTGCTCTCCGATCGCAACGCGGAGACGATCCGGCGCTACGACCTCCTGCACAAAGGAGCGGGCGAGCATGGACGCGACATCGCCCGCCCCGCCGAGTTTCTGGTCGACCGCAACGGCATCGTGCGCTGGCGCAACCTCACCGGCGACTTCCGCATCCGCGCGCGGCCGGAGCAGATGCTCGACGCGGCGCGGCAGTTGCGATAGCTACGGCTCGTCGAGGAACGACGTCACGATCGCATTCGCCCATTCCGGTCTCTGAATGAACGTCCCGTGGCCTGTTCCGGGCAGGATGCAAAGCCGCGCGTCCGGCAGCGCGCGGTAGAGCGCGATGGTGTGATCGAGTTGGATAGCGTCGTGGTCACCCACCATGACCAGCACACGCTTGTGGATCCCCGCCAGCAGCGTTGGATTCAGCTCGTCTTTCGTCGGGGAAGCTGCCCACAAATGATTGAGCCTCGCGGAGAGCGTGGTGGCCGGCCCGCTGTCTCTTTCGCGCATCTGCTTCAAGTCGTCAGCCAGGTATCCCTCTGGGGCGAAGTTCGCGCCGCTGACGGCGACGCGCCGCACGAGCTCGGGATGCCGCACGGCCAGGATGAGCGCCACGATCCCGCCATCGCTCCAGCCGACGACATCGACATCCTTCAACCGCAGTTGTTCGAGGAGAGCGGCCGTATCGCCGGCCATTCGCGCGTAGGTGATCGGACCATCGACATACGGCGTATGTCCATGCCCGATCTGCTCCGGCGCGATGATGGCGTGCGTCCTCGCGAAGACCTCGAGCTGTTTCGCGAACGATCCATGAATGCTGTTGCCGCCGCCGTGCAACAGCAGCAACGGCCGCCCGGAGCCCATCGTCTCGTAGTACATGCGATGTCCATTCACCTCGACCCAATGCCCCGGCTGCACGGCGACCGCGGAGACGGCGATGAGAAGGAGGAAGAAAACGAGATGCGGCTTCATGGCGGTCACCTCGTCAGCAATGCGAACCCGATCATCTTGTAGAGCAGACGCGCGCCGACGTTTGCATCCCACTCACTCTCGCCGGGCGACACTTCGCAGAGATCGAGGCCGACGATGCGCTTGCCGGCACGGCGAAGGGCGCGCAACAGACCGATGGCCTCGTTCCACGACAGGCCGCCGGGGACCGGCGTTCCGGTCGACGGGCAGAGCGTCGGATCGAGGCCGTCGATGTCCCAGGAGAGATAGACGTCGTGCGGGAGCGCGGCCACGATCTCGTCGGCGATCTCGGCCCACGTGGCCCCCTCCTCCTTGCGCACGGCGAGGTCGGAGTCGAAGAAGGTGACGATGCGGCCCTGCGATCCGTCGATCATGGCCGACTCGGCGTTGCTGAGATCGCGGACGCCGACCTGCACCAGCCGGTCGACGCCGCCGACTCTCGTGATCACGTTGTTGAAAATCGATGCATGCGACCAGGTGAACCCCTCGTACGCCTCGCGAAGATCGGCGTGAGCGTCGAGATGGAGGATGCCGAGGTTCGGATGCGTCTCCGCGTAGGCGAGGATGGCGCCGAATGGGACGGAGTGATCGCCGCCGAGAACCACCGGCATCTTTCCTGCGATGAGGAGCGCGCGCGTCTGCTCGTAAACCCACTCGTTGACCGCCTCCGAGATCTTGTTGACCTCGGAGGCCGCATCGCGCGTGGCGTCGTCGACGACTCCCCCTTTTTCGATGACGACCGCGGCGATGCCTTTCGCCTTCGCGTTCCAGCCGGCGATCGTCTTCGGGATGTCGAGCATGGCGATGCCCGACTCGTACGGCCGCCCGGTCTCCCTGTCAAAAAGATCGACCTGCTTCGAAGCCTCGAATACCGCTGCCGGTCCACGCGACGTCCCGCCTCCGTACGACGTCGTCGCCTCGTACGGTACCGGGATGACGACGACCAGCGCATCCTCGGATGTGAACGGCAGTCCGTAAATGCCGGAGCCGGCACCGGCGGCGGCATCGGGGTCGAAGGTCATGGAAAGAGCATACAGGTTCTAGCGGTCCACCCTGCGCGTAGACGCAGGGTGAACTGCAACCGCTTACGGCGTCATGAAGATGTCCCACCACTTGTCCATCGTCAGCGCGAGCGCGCCGCGTGTGACGAGCGCCGACGGCTGCCAGCGATACGTCACCGGCGCGCCCTCGACCTGCGAAGGATTGGCGAAGCCGGTCATCAGGCCGATGCTGTTTGCGACCACGATGTATCCGCGGGACTCGGCGGGAATGTCGGCGTCGTCGGTGAACGTCGTCGGCGTATTCATCGCCGCCTGGGCATCGGCGTCCTTGCCGAGGGAGCGCACGAGCCAGGCAGCGAGGTCGGCGCGCGTCACGTTCCCATCGGGGTTGAATGACGGGCCACCGAAGGGGATGGGGCCACCGCTTGTCACGTCGGGCTCGGCGTCAAACATTGCCGGACCACCCTGCATGAAGGTGTCGCGCATCGGACCGCCGGCGCTGGTCACGGCTTGCACGTACGGCGCGAGCGATGACGGGACGTCGGTGAAGGCGAGCGGATTGATCTGGCTCTGCCGGATCCAGCAATCCGAGGCGAGCACCACGGCCATGTCGCCGCGTGTGACATTCGCATCGGGGGAGAACGACGTCGCGTTGACGCTATCCATCAGACGCAGGGTGATGGCCTTGCGGATGTAGGGACCGTAGGGAGAGTTGTTGGTGTCGTCGATCCCGGAGAACGTGCCGTAGTAATTCGTGACCGTGCCGTGCAGCGTGTCGGGGACTCCGACGCCGACGGTTCCGGTCGACTGCCCCTTGAGGCCGTAAACAGTGGTGAACCAGTTGCCGGCCGAGGGCGCGGCGAAACCGAGCGAGTCCTGCAGTCCGTAAACGGCGGCCAGAAGGTTCGAGCCGGTCGAGGTCTGCGTGCCATTCGGATCGGTAACGGCGAGGTTGAAGGTGTTGGCGGTGTTGTCCCAGGTCAGGAAGACGTCGCTCTCCACGCCGTTCACGCCGATGGTGTAGTTGTGTACGGCGGGACCGGCCGACGGATCGAACGGCTGCGTCCACGATTCGCTGACGCTGGTGCCGGTGAAGCTGGCGTTGTAGGTCTGATTGAGAACGGCGCCGTAGACCTTCGAGGGATTCTTCACCGCGTCGAGACCTGCCAGCACGTTCAGGAAGCCGGCGCCGACCTGGTGACGGCCGTAACCCGCCATCGGAGTGGCGGTAGCGACGATCGTCGACTTGATCGCATCAGGCGTCAGGGCCGGATTCGCTTCCAGCAACAATGCGCAGGCGCCGGCCACGTGCGGCGTGGCCATCGACGTTCCGTCCATGCAGGCATACCACGGCGTCTCGGCGGTGGTCAGACCGGTGCAGGTGCTGGCCTGCCCGAGCGGCGTGGCGTTGGCCTTCGTCGAGACGATGGCTACGCCGGGCGCCGTGATGGTCGGGTGGTAGATCGGATCGCCCGGAATGCCGCGCGAAGAGAAGCTGGCCAGACGTCCCTGCTTGTCGGCCGCGGCCACACCGATCACCCACGGCGCATCGGCGTACGGATTCATGGTGTTGTTGCCGGAGCCTTCGTTGCCGGCCGCGAAAACGACGGTAATGCCGCGGTCGTGCAGGACCTTGGAAGCGACGCTGACGGGATCTTCCGGATCGAACGGCCCCGACGTCCCCCAGCTATTACTGACGACGCGAATGTTGTAGACGTACTGATGTGTGAGGACGTAGTCGAATCCTTCCAGAGCCCAGAGGATGGCGATCGCTTCACCGGAGCTCACGCCGATGAGGTCCGCGCCCGGCGCAACGCCGGCGTACTTGCCGCCGCTCTCAGTGCCGAGGCCGGCGATCGAACCGGAGGCGTGGGTACCATGGCCGGAGGACGTGTCCGAGTCGGGCAGGTTCTCGAGATAGGTCGGCGGAACGACGCCGTCAAACGGTGATCCTAAGCCGGGACCGCCGATTACAACCTTCGCGTTCTGCTTAACATGCGTACCGAACGGCAGGTCGGGATGGGTGGCGTCGATACCGCTGTCGACGATTGCCACGCCGATTCCGCGTCCCGAGTAGCCGAAGCCCGGCATGCTCCGCTGCTCCGAGGCGCCGACGAGCGCGGATCCTTCGTGGTTGAAGTACTGAAGCTGTTTGTTGAAATAGATCGAACGGACGCGCGGCGCGGCGGCGATCTGGCGGATCTGATCGGCCGTGGCCCAGACGCCAATCATCGGCAACTGCTTGAGGGCCACCCCGTAACGGACGCCCAGGAGGCGCAGGGCGCTGAGGTCGGCAGCGGTCGGCTGGGAGTTGTACGTCACCACCGCCGGCAGCAGCTCGCCGGAGACCGTCCCGAGCTTGGCTTGAAGCAGCGAATCGACGACGGCGGCCTTGAGAGCATAGGGCGAAAGGACACTGAGCGAAAGAACGAGGGCGACGAGGGCAAACCGATTGATTTTGCTGAACATCGAAGCGTTTACTCTTTCTCTTGGTCGTGCATCCCACGACGATGCCCACGCAAATTGCAATAGTAGTACCACTACCATTCAGCCTAGTCACGGCCAGGCAGTTGTGGCTTGGCTGTCATATTGACGAAAGGTGGTAGTGATACTACGATGCACTTACTCGTGCCTGTCGATACAGAAAGCACCCACACATCCCGCTCCCGCCTGCTGGAAGCAGGGAAGACGCTCTTCGCGCAGAACGGCTACGAGCAGACGCCGACGGCGGCGATCGCGCGCGCGGCAGGCTCTTCAGAATCGCAATTGATGCGCTACTACGGCGGCAAGGCCGGACTGCTCGAGGCGATCTTCAATCAGAGCTGGGAGTCGCTGAACCAGGTGATGCAGAACAGGATCGCCGCGGCGTCGAACGCACACGAAGCGCTGGCCGCCGTGCTCGATACGATGATCGCGAGCTTCACGGCCGATCCGGAGATGGCCTTTCTCTTCGTGTTCGAAGGGCGCCGCGTCCGCAGCGGCGCCGACATCGCGCTGTCGCAGGGGTTCACCGATTTCCGCGAGCTCCTGCGCGTCGTCGTCCGCCGCGGTCACCGCGACGGCACGCTGAAAGATGGATACAACGACGAGGCGCTGGCCATCGCCCTGATCGGAATGGTGGAAGCAATGCTTCGGGAACGGCTGATTGCCCGCCGTGCCGGTCAGCCCGATCCGTTCAATGACAACGAGCTGAAGGCGGTGTTTCTGGCGCTGCTGTCGGGATTGTCGAAAACATAGTCGCGCGGTCTCGGGGTTGCGCGGTCTCGCGGTGTTGGGTTGCTGGGTTGCTGGGTTGCTGGGTTGCTGGGTTGCAAGGGATTTTGAATCAGCAACCCTTCAACCCTGCAACCCAGAAACTTATCAACCAAACACCGCGAGACCCCGTAACCGCGAGACCCCGCAACCGCTCAATCCATATCCATCGGATTCAACACCGGCTTGTCGTCCTCGCTGGCGCGTTGCATCGCTTCCTTGAAACGTTCATCGAGGATGCGGGCGCGGTCTTTCTGGCTGGCCATCTCGCGGTCGAACTTTTTTTCCATCTCGCTCTTCTGCGTCTCCAGGCCGGCCACCATCGACTCCAGCGAGCCGCCGGCGCGGCGCTCCTTCGCCTTGTGCAACAGCACCTCGCCGGAGGTCCGGTCGATGATGAGCGTGGCGTCGCAGCAGGGGCAGGTGATCTCGAAGTTGGTAGCCATGGTCCAGTTATTTTACCCGAGGGCCGCGATCAAATCGTCGACCAGATCGCCGGAGTGCTCCAGACCGGCGGAAACGCGCAGCAAGTTCTCGGCGGTGCTGCTGCCCGGCCCCTCGCTGGAGTTGCGATGTTCGATCAGGCTCTCCACCCCACCGAGGGACGTGGCGCGCGTGAAAACCTTTGTCTTCGCCGTCACCGCCAGCGCCTCGGCGCGGCCGCCGCGGACGTTGAACGACAGCATGCCGCCGAACGCCGACATCTGCCGCGCGGCGATGGCATGGCCCGGATGCGACTCCAGCCCCGGATAGTGCACGGCCTCGACGCGCGGATGCGCCTGGAGCGCTCGCGCCAGCGCCATGGCGTTCTCACAATGCACGCGCATGCGCGCGGCGAGCGAGCGGATGCCGCGAAGGATCAGCCACGAGTTAAACGGCGATGCCACGCCGCCGGTGATCTTGCGGGAATGCTCGACGGCATCGAGGAGCGCATCGCGCCTTGAAAATGCCAGAGACCCGCCTTGCACGTCGCTGTGTCCGCCGAGGTATTTCGTCGTCGAGTGCATCACCACGTCGGCCCCCTGCTCGATGGGACGCTGCAGCGCCGGCGTGGCGAAAGTCGCGTCGACGATGAGGATGGCATTGGCGTCGTGCGCGATCTTCGCCAGCGCGGCAACGTCGACGATGTTCATCAGCGGATTGGAGGGCGTCTCGCACCAGATGGCCCGCGTGGCTGGGCGAACCGCGGTGCGGACGGCTTCCGGATCATCCATAGAGATGAGGTCGCAGGCGACGCCCCAGCGAGGCAGATATTCGTCGGCGAGCGCGCGGACGCCGTAGTAGCAATCGTCGGCAAGGATGAGGTGCGAGCCGGCCGGCAGCGATTGCAGCAGGCTGGTCACCGCCGCCATCCCCGATGCAAAGGCCAGGGCGTGCGAGGCGGAGTCGATCGCCGCGAGGGCCTCCTCCAGCCGGACCTGGGTCGGGTTCCCGTCGCGGATGTAGCTGAATCCATGCGCCGGCGTACCGTCTTCCGCGCGCCGCTCGAATGTGGTGGAGAGATGAATGGGCGGCGCGATGGCGCCGGTCTCGGCGTCGGTGTCCGCCCCGGAGTGGATGGCCTTGGTTTCAAATTGCATCGGGGGAGGATAAGCGAACAGCCGAACGTCGTGCGCGTGTCAATCGCGTGAATGCTTGTCGCGCAATGATCCACGATGCTCTGCTTCAGCTCCGCGAGCGTGCGTGGCTCGGGAGGCTTCGCGAACAGAGCGCGATGAATGTCCTCGAACGAGTACCTGACCTTGCGCACGATCACAGCCTCCCCATCCTCGACCCACTCCAGAATCGAGCCCGGGCCAATACCCAGCTTGCGCCGAATCTCCACTGGGATGGTCACCCGGCCGGTGGTTGTCAGTTTCGACTTCGGAAGAGGCATGCCTGCGTAGTAAGCAGCAGCGCGAAAGCCGTCATTCCCGAGCTGGAGCACGCGGATTACGGAACGGACCCCGAATGGGGAGCGGCCGCCGCGGCCGGCTCGCGGTGAACATCCGAAAATGCCAGCATCGGGAAGAGCTGTTGCTCCCGGGAATCATCAAATCCGCACGATGATGTGAACATCGCCGGATTCTCGTAGGTACCGAACAGCATGTCCCACCAGGGGAAGTCGCCGTAGTTGTTTCGATGGCGGCCGTACTCGTGATGAATACGGTGCATCTCCGGCCGCTGGAACACGAAGCCGAACCAGCGCGGCGTGCGGACGTTCGTGTGATAGAAAAATTCGCCCAGTGCCGTGAAGGCTGTGTAGAACGCTCCCGCCTTGAGATCGAGTCCGAGCAGCGTGTAGTGTCGGCGGCCACTCTAAAATCCCCCCATCCGGACAGTTAAAAATCCCCCCTTTTGGAGCAACGACGAGGGAGGGAGTCCGTGCAAGAACAGGAAGG
>Ga0210402_10000096_pt1 | contig 96476 bp, 81 predicted proteins | sample IncBWC7MmetaG_FD_161055 | JGI IMG/M metagenome (GOLD analysis project Ga0210402, IMG submission 161055) | Forest soil microbial communities from Barre Woods Harvard Forest LTER site, Petersham, Massachusetts, United States - Inc-BW-C-7-M | ecosystem: Environmental > Terrestrial > Soil >...
TCTATCAATGGGATACGCAACTCAATTTGCAGTACATGCCGAAGGACTGGATAACCTGGTGGACGGAAGCGACCTTCCGGCATTCGAGCGTTCCATACTGGTCGGGACAGGGCGGCATCACGCCTCCCGGCGGCAACAACGGCTCGCCCGCAAGCTGTGTCGGGGGTGGCGCCGATCCCACCACCGGTCAGTGCAGTTCGGGTGACTGGTTTCCGGATCTGCGCACGCGCGAAATCGTTGTGGGCGGCGGCGTGATGGTCAAATTCTAAGCGCTTCTAGGGACACCTCGTTTTACATCTCCGGCGACGCTGCGCGAACGCGTCGCCGTCGAGTCGCCATGGGTCGAGTCAACAATGCAAAAGCGCCGTTTCTCGTTGTTGCAGCTGTTCACCGCGGGCCTGCTGTATTGGGTCGCTGCACCGGCGTTCTCCGACGACACGGCGGGCGCGACCGGCGCTTCAGATCCGGATGGCCCGGCGGCGGGTTGCACCAAGGGATCGGTGAACGAAGGATTTATTTCGCGCCTCAAGGATAGCTATAAATCCCACCTGGCCTGGGACGGCCCGGACCCGAATGCGCCGCCCAGCAAAATCGTCGGTGGCGCTGAAATTCCCATGTCCAACCCGCCGTGGCCGTACTCGACGTGGAATATCGGCGGCTCGGAGGCCATCGGCGTTGAGAACATGTACTACAGCGCGCTCATGGATGCGCTGTACTGCGGCGCGGGCGGGCAAAAACTCAAGGACAGCCGTTTTACGATTTACGGTTGGATCGAGCCCGGCGGCAACATCAGCACGTCGCATACCAAGTTCAACTACGCGACCGGCAGCGGCGGCAACTCTCCGGCGGCCTATTCGTTCGAGCCCAACACCGTGCAGCTCGATCAGGCGGCGCTGTACATCGAGCGCACGCCCGATGAGGTTCAGCTCGACCACATCGACTGGGGATTTCGCTTCGCGGGAATATACGGCACTGACTACAAGTACACTTTTTCCCAGGGCATATTCAGCAGCCAGTACACCAACGCCGAAAAATTCAACGGCTTCGATCCCGTCATGTACTACATGGATTTCTGGTTCCCGCACTTCTTCGACGGCGAGAATGTGCGCGTGGGCCGCTACATTTCAATTCCGGATATCGAAGCGCAGCTCGCGCCCAATAATCTCACCTACAGCCATTCACTGCTCTACACGGTCGATCCCTACACGCAAAACGGCGTCGTCAGCACCACCAAGCTCAACAAGAATTGGCAGATCCAGACGGAGCTCTCCGCAGGCAACGACATTGGGCCCTGGGTAAGGAGCGAACGCCACCTGACCCCGGCCGCGTGCGTCATCTGGATCTCCGATTCCGGGAAAGACAACATCTATCCCTGCATGAACGGCCTCAACGACGGCAACTGGCGCTGGAACAATTTGCAGCACGCGGTCGTCACCTGGTACCACAAGATCGACGAGCACTGGCATACCGACACCGAGGTCTGGTACATGTGGGAGAGTCATACGCCGAATGTCAACAATCCGGCCGGCGTGGCATTCATCGGACAGCGCTACTCCTACGTCAATGTCGGGGCGCCGAACGGCGCGCAGTGCAACCCCGCGGTCGTGTTTTGCTACTCCTACGAGTGGGCCGCCGTCAACTACATCAACTATCAATTCGGGCCGCGCGATATCGCCACCTGGCGTACCGATTACCTGGATGATGCCAAGGGCCAACGCACGGGATTCAAGACTCGATATTACGAGTTCGATTTGAGCTATACCCATTGGATGGGCGATGTGATCGAACTGCGCCCCGAGATTCGCTTCGAGCACGCCCGCGATGCCGAAGCCTACGACAATCCGAGCGCCACGCCTTATGGCGGCAAGCACTCCCAGGCGATGATAGCCATGGATGCGATCATTCACTTCTAAGTCACGCGCTCGCGGCATAATGCTGTGATGTTGCCCGGCTCGGAGTTTTTGGAATGAGCGAACCGCAGACCGATCCGCCGCCGGGTCCAGCAGGCCAGGATGCAATCGACCGGCGCGCCTGGCCGGCCGCGCGCCAGTGGCGCGCCGCGGGCATCGCCGCCGCGGGCGCCGTGATCATCGTGCTCGCGGTGTGGTTGGGCGGCAAAGTCTATGGGCCGCATGAGCTCCCGGCCGCGGCTGCCTCGCCGCCGGGGACCTTCCGCGCCACCCCCCAGCAGCTGAAAACCTTCACGGTGGAATCGGTACAGACGCATGCATTCGTCAGCGAGGAATTGACCGAAGGCAAAATCGGGGTCAACGGCGATCGCGCGACTCCGGTCATCTCGCCCTATTCGGGCCGGGTCACGCGAGTCATCGGCGGGCTGGGCGATACGGTGAAGGCCGGGGCAGCGCTCGCGACCGTGGAGGCATCCGAGTTCGTGCAGGCACAGAATGACCTGAAGGTCGCCGCGGCACAGGTCAAGCTCGCGCGCATCAACGAGACCCGCAAGCACGCGCTTTATGACGCAAAGGGCGGCAGCCTGCAGGATTGGCAGCAGGCGCAGGCCGACCTGGCGGCGGCGGAAACGGCATTGAATGCGGTGCGCAATCGCCTCAAGATCTTCGGCAAATCGGAAGTCGATATCGCGAATCTGGAATCCTTGCAGGCCATGAATCCGGTTGCGACCATCACCGCGCCCATTGCGGGCGTGGTGGTGGATCGCCAGGTGGGCCCGGGCCAGTATCTGCAGTCGGGCGGCACAGCGGTCTTCACCATCGCGGATCCCACCAGCGTTTGGCTGCTCGCCAATGTGCGGGAGGCCGACTCAGGCGCCGTCAAACTGGGTCAGCCGGTCGAGGTCCGCGTGCTGGCCTATCCGAAGCGGATCTTCAAAGCGCGCGTGACCTACGTGGCGGCCGTCGTCGACCCCGTGACCCATCGATTGCCGGTGCGCGCCGAAATCGACAACCACGATCTGGCCTTGAAGCCCGAGATGTTTGCGACCTTTCGCATCATCACCAGCGGCGCGACGGAGTCCCCCGCCGTGCCGGCGGCCGCGGTGGTCTATGAAGGAGCGGCGGCACACGTCTGGGTGGTCGCCGGCGACGGCTTGCTGAGCTTGAGGGCGATACGCACGGGCCGCAGCGACGAAGGGCTCGTGGAAGTGCTCGAAGGACTTAAGGCCGGCGAGCGCATCGTGACCAAGGGCGGATTGTTCATCGATCAAGCGGCGGTCGCCGCCTCGTCATGAACGCCATCGTCACCTTCGCGCTGCGGCAACGCGTGCTGATCGTGGTGCTATTGGTGATGGTGCTCATCGGCGGCGCCGCCAGCTTCCTGTCGCTCAACATCGAAGCCTATCCCGATCCGGTGCCGCCGCTGGTCGACGTCGTCACCCAAAGTACCGGGCAGTCGGCCGAGGAAATCGAGCGCTACATCACGATTCCGCTCGAGATTCAGATGGCCGGCATTCCCAACGTGCAGGCCATCCGCACGATTTCATTGTTCGGCCTGTCGGACGTCAAGGTGCAGTTTACCTACGACTTCACCTACACCCAGGCGGAGCAATGGGTCACCAACCGCTTGTCACAGCTCGGCGCGCTGCCGAACGGCGCGCAGCCGCAGATATCCCCCACCAGCCCCATCGGGGAAATATTCCGCTATCGGGTCGTGGGACCGCCCAATTATTCGGTGACGGATTTGAAGACGCTGCAGGATTGGGTGCTCGAACGGCGCTTCAAGGCTGTGCCGGGCGTCATCGACGTGACCGGTTGGGGAGGAAAGACCAAGACTTACGACATCGCGATCGACCAGCACAAGCTGGTCGGCTACGGATTGTCCATACCGCAGGTGCTGCAGGCGCTGGGCAACGCGAATATCAATGTCGGCGGCCAGACCGTGAATTTCGGCGCGCAATCCGCGGTGGTGCGCGGCGTCGGCCTCATTCATTCGGCCGACGAGATCCGCCGCACGATGATCGCCAACAACCAGGGCGCCCCGGTGCTGCTCGGCGATGTTGCCGATGTCACCATCGGGAATCTGCCGCGGCTGGGGATCGCCGGATTCGACAATGTGGATGACATCGTGCAGGGCATCGTGTTGATGCGCCGCGGCGCGCAAAGCATTCCCACCATCAAACGGGTGGAGGCGGAAGTCGACAAGATCAACAGCTCGGGGATCCTGCCGCCCGGGGTCAGCATCCAGCGTATCTACGATCGCAGCGATCTCATCCATGTCACGACGCGTACGGTGCTGCACAACATGCTCGCCGGCATCCTGCTGATCTTCATCCTGCAGTGGGCCTTCCTCGGCAATGTGCGCAGCGCCGTGATCGTCGCCATGACCATACCGTTCGCATTGTCGTTCGCGATCGGACTCATGGTGCTGCGCGGAGAATCGGCGAATCTGCTCTCGGTCGGCGCGATCGATTTTGGATTGGTGGTGGATGCCACGGTGATCATGGTCGAGAACATCTTCCGGCACATTGCGCAGGACGCGGCGCATCTTGGCCAGGGCCCCAGCACCCTGCATCGCATGCGGGTGCGCAGCGGCTTTCGCGGCCGTACCGCCACGATTTCCATGGCCGCCGCCGAAGTCAGCCAATCCATTTTCTTCGCCGCTGCCATCATCATCGCCGGCTTCGTGCCGCTCTTTACGTTGTCGGGAATCGAAGGGCATATTTTCGGCCCGATGGCCAAGACCTACGCGTATGCCATCGCCGGCGGCCTGATCGCCACCTTCACCGTCGCGCCGGCGCTGAGCCTGATGCTGTTTCAGGACAAGGTGGCGGAGCGCGAAACTCCGGTGGTGCGCGTCTTGAGGCGGATCTACGAGCCGGCCCTCGAATTCGTGCTGGCCAATCGCATCATCACGTTTGCCGGACTCGCGCTGATCGCCATACTGGCCGTCGTCGCCGTGCGCACTCTGGGGCTGGAGTTTCTTCCCAAGCTGGAAGAAGGCAACTTGTGGGTGCGGGCGACCTTTCCGCAGTCGGTCTCGCTCGAAGACAGCGATGCCTATGTGAATCGGATGCGGGTGCTCATGTCCAAGTATTCCGAAGTGCAATCGGTGGTCTCGCAGCACGGCCGGCCGGATGACGGGACCGACGCCACCGGGTTCTTCAACGCCGAATTCTTCGTGCCGCTGAAGCCCTTCGACCGCTGGCCGCGGGGCATCACCAAGGACAAGCTTACCGAAGACATGACCAACGCCCTGGAACAGGAGTTTCCGGGCGTGAACTTCAATTTCTCCCAATACATCCAGGATAATGTGGAGGAGGCGGCGTCGGGAGTGAAAGGCGAGAATTCGGTCAAGATCTACGGCAATGACCTGGAGACCTTGGAGAAAACCGCCGACAGCATCGCCACCGTATTGGCCAAGATTCCCGGCATCACCGATCTTGCGGTGCTGCGCTCCCTCGGCCAGCCCACCATCAAAATCGACGTCGATCGCGTGCGCGCGGCGCGCTATGGACTGGCTCCCGGCGATGTCAATGCGGTTGTGCAGACGGCAATCGGCGGGCAGAGTGCCGGGGATCTTTACGAGGGCAGCAGCGATCGCCACTTTCCGATGATGGTGCGGCTCGCGGCGCCGTTTCGCCGGAACTTGGATGCCATACGGCGCATACCGATAACCGCCGCAGCCAGCACGGGTAACGGCGTGATCCAGATCCCGCTCGAGGATGTGGCCGAGGTGCGCTTGGTATCCGGAGCTGCATTCATCTATCGCGAGCAGCAGCAGCGCTATGTGCCGATCAAATTCAGCGTGCGCGGCCGCGATCTCGGGGGCGCGGTGCTCGAGGCGCAACGCGCCGTCGAGTCGCAGGTGACATTGCCGGGCGGGTACTACCTCGAGTGGGTGGGCGAGTTCGGGAATTTGCAGGAGGCCGCGGCGCGTCTTGGCGTCGCCATACCTCTGTCATTGGCGCTGATCGTCCTGTTGCTGTACCTGAATTTCGGCAATCTGCGCGATGCGCTGCTGGCGGCGAGCGTGATTCCCATGGCGCTGCTCGGCGGTATTTTTTCCCTGCGCATCACCGGCACGCCGTTCAGCGTGTCATCGGCGATAGGATTCGTGGCGTTATTCGGCATCGCCGCCATGGATGGCATTTTGATCCTGTCGTACTACCACTTGAGCCTGGAGTCCGGACTGGATCGCGCCGCCGCCATGCTGCAAACCTGCCGCACGCAGCTGCGTCCGGTCATGATGACCTGCATCGTGGCCTGCGTGGGGTTGTTGCCGGCGGCGTTTTCGACGGGGATCGGTTCGCAGGTGCAGCGGCCGCTGGCGCTGGTGGTCGTTGGCGGCATGCTGCTGGCGCCGGCGCTGATTCTGCTGGTGCTGCCGGTCCTGGTATTGAGATTCTCCCATGCCCGGGAGCTGCCGCAGGAATTGCCGCGGGAGGGCGGTACATGAGGCGGAATTGGGTCGCTCCCCCTGCAAGTGCAATGATGCGCGCCTGCTCTGTGGCGTTGGGGTGCGCTGGATTCGGCCTTGCTGCGTGCGTGGGGCCGAATTTTCACAAGCCCGCGCCGCCGCAGGTCGATCGCTACACAATCGAGGCAACGCCGGTGGAAACCGCTGCGGCGCCGGGGCCGGGAGGCGCGGCGCAGAAATTCCTCGCGGAACAGGAGGTACCGAGAAATTGGTGGACGTTATTTGGTTCCGCGGAACTCAATGCGCTGGTGACCGAAGCGCTGCGCGCCAACCCCGATGTGTTGTCGGCCCAGGCAGCGCTGCGTCAGGCGCGTGAAAATACCGCGGCACAGCGCGGCAGTTTTTTTCCGACGGCGCAGGCCGGTTTCAGTGCCAGCCGCAATCTCAACGCCACCGGCGTACTGGCGCCGAATCTGGCTTCCGGGACCGCGCTCTACAATTTATTTACTCCGCAGGTCACGGTGAGCTACGTTCCCGATGTCTTCGGCGCGAACCGCAGGCAGGTGGAATCACTGGCGGCGCAGGCCGAAGCCAGCCGCTTCCAACTCGACGCAACCTACCTCACGCTCACGGACAATGTCGTCAACGCGGCCATCCAGGAAGCGGGATTTCGCCAGCAGATTTCCGCCACCGAACGCGTGGTAGCCCTCGAGAAAGAATCACTGGCCGTGCTCAAACGCGAACTGGAACTGGGCGCGGTCGCGGAAGTCGAGGTCTACGCCCAGGAAGCGGCCCTGGCGCAGCTGGAAGCGACGCTGCCGCCGCTGCGCCGGCAATTGCAGACCACACGCGATCAGCTGGCGGTATTGACGGGGCACCTGCCCGCCGATTTCAAGCCGCCGGCAATCGATCTGGATCAGTTGGTGCTGCCGATCGATCTGCCGCTGGGCGTGCCCTCGCAGCTGGTCGAGAGACGGCCCGATGTGCGCGCCGCGGAGGCGCAGCTACATGCGGCCACCGCGCAGGTCGGGGTCGCGATCGCCAACATGCTGCCGCAATTCACGATCACCGGCGACATCGGCAGCTCGGCCACCGCCATGAGCGATTTGTTCAAGGCCGGCACCGGCTTCTGGAGTGTCGGCGCCAACGCCACGCAAACGCTGTTCGCCGGGGGCACCCTGGTGCATCGCAAGCGCGCTGCCGACGCCGCGCTGGATCAAGCCGCGGCAATGTACAAGGCGGCGGTGCTCACTGCATTCGGGAACGTTGCCGATGCGATGCACGCCCTCGATACGGACGCCGACGCGCTGAATGCGGCAAGCCGCGCCGCCGCCGCGGCTTACCTTAGCCTCGGCGTGGCGCGGCAGCAGCTTGAGTTAGGATCGGTGAGCTATCTGGCCCTGATTGTCAGCGAACAAACCTACCAGCAGACCGTGATCGCGCTGATTCAAGCCCGCGCCGCTCGCTATGCCGACACCGCCGCGCTGTTCCAGGCGCTTGGCGGATCGATCACGCCTTAAGCCGGTCCAAGCGATCCCGCGCGAACGAAGAGCGCCGCTAGTGAGCCGCGAGTGGCGCCGCCGATTCCGCGACGGACGCCGGCGCGCCCGGCGCCGCTCGGGCGACCAGCAGAGTCTTGGCAAACCAGGCATGCAGACGTCCGACGCCGCGCGCCAGGTGCATGGTCGAGGTCAGCAGCAGCACTCCCACCAGCATCAGCAGCGGCAGCACGAATACCGACTCCACGATCCATTCCGCGGCGGCGGGCGCGGCGATCTGCACGTCGCTGAAGCCGGCCACGCCGGCGCGGTGGAGAATTTCAACGATCGGCGCGAGTATGAATGCCAGGCTCACGGACAATCCCACCACCGCCGTGACGAAGTAGGCGATGCCGATCGGCAGCATCAAAATGAAATATGCGATGGTGGTCCAGGTGCGCCGATCCTTCAGCATGTCGACTATCCGGGTCCAGAACCCTGTCGCGTAGCCCTGGTATACCGGCCGGCGCGGCATGCGCTCGCCCGTCATGGCTTCGATCAAGCGTCCTTCCGCCAGCGACACGACGCGGCTCACCGCGACGAACATCAGGAAAAACGGTACACCGATGATGAGCACCGCCAAGCCCGCGGACAAGGACAGTCCCGTTACGGCGAACACGAAATAAATGATGCCGGTGGCGAGCGACAGCAGCATGAAGAACAATGAGGTATAGGCGCGGGGATCCAGGAACACGCCGAAAAACTTGCCCGCCACGGTGTTTGGTTTTTTGCGCGGCGTCGCCATCGCAGCTTTGACCTTGACCTCGGTGTCGCGATAGGCGTTGGCCACTTCGTCCGGCGCGCCGTAGGTCGAAGCGATCAATTCGAGCACATCGGATTCGGATTTGTCGGGATGCGCGGCGACCTCGGCACGCAGGTATTCCTCGGCGTCGTACAGCGCATCTTGAATGAGCGCACTGTCCGCACCGGCGAGTTCTTCGCGTAGCTGACGTAGATACTGATCGATGGAGCGCGGCGCAGTGCGGTTCATGGCGAATGTCCTGTGTTCGATTGTTCTGTTTCGATGAAGCGGTCGACGAAGCTGCGGGTACCCTGCCAAATCAGCGTCCATTCGGCGAGCACGCTGCGGCCCAACTCGGTGATGCGGTAGTAGCGGCGCGGCGGGCCGGAGTACGAAGGAACAATGCGGCTGGTCAGCATATTCCCCGCCGACAGGGCCCGCAGCACGGGATATATGGTGCCTTCCTTGAAGATGGAGGTGCCATCATTGGCGCTGGCCAGGCGCTTGGCTATTTCGTAGCCATACAGATCGTCGCCCGACTGGGCTAGAACCGAAAGCAGCACCAGGCCGACCAGGCCCCCGTTGAGCTCTTTTTGAAACTTACGCTCATTACTATCGTCCATGGGCTAATACTATATAGTTACTAATAGTATTTAGCAAACAATATCACATGCTACACAGAACCTTTGGGCCTCTGGCCGGTGGATTTCCGGGCTGTCTCGGGCACACTAGGCACCCTTTTGCTGTGAAGGCCTCGAAAACATGTGTGGCATCGTCGGAGTGGTCGCGGAACGCAACGCAGTACCCATCCTCATGGAGGGTTTGCGGCGGCTGGAATACCGTGGCTACGATTCGGCCGGCCTGGCCGTGATGGATCATGGACACCTCACCCGATTGCGCACCGTCGGCAAGGTCAACGTCCTGCAGGATGCCCTCGATGCGCAGCCGATCAGCGGATCCATCGGCATCGCCCACACCCGCTGGGCGACGCACGGCGTGCCAACCATGGAAAATGCGCACCCGCACATGTCTCGCGGCGGCGTGGCAATCGTGCACAACGGCATCATCGAGAATCATGAGGCGCTGCGTGCCGAGCTGAAAAATCTGGGGTACAGCTTCACCTCGGAAACCGACACCGAAGTGGTGGCGCACCGCATCCATCATCACCTGGGTTCGTCCTCCGATTTGTTCGCGGCGGTACGCAAGACCGTGGCCGAATTGCATGGCGCGTATGCGCTGGCGGTGGTGTGCGAGGCGGACCCCGAGTGCATCGTGATGGCGCGCGAAGGATGCCCGGCGGTCATCGGACTCGGGCTCAACGAGAACTTCGCAGCCTCGGATGTCGCCGCGCTGCTGCCGGTTACGCGGCGCTTCACGTTCCTCGAGGAAGGCGATGTTGCCGAGGTGCGCCGCAAATCCATAAAAATTCACGACGCCGCAGGCAAGCCGGCGGTGCGGGCGGTGCGGGAAAGCGATCTGCCGGCCGACGCCGCGGAACGCGGGCCGTATCGGCATTTCATGCTCAAGGAAATTCACGAGCAGCCGCGGGCGATTGCCGAAACGCTGGAGGAGCGGGTCGCGGGCGGGAAATTGCTGAATGCCGCCTTTGGACCCGGCGCGGCCGCCATCTTCAAGCGCGTCAAGGCCGTTCACATTGCCGCCTGCGGCACCAGCTTCCACGCCGGCCTGGTGGCGAGCTATCTCGTCGAACAGGTGTGCCGCATTCCGGCGCGGGTCGAGATTGCGAGCGAGTATCGGTATCGAGATCCCGTAATCACCGCGGATACCTTGTTCGTGACCATTTCGCAGTCCGGCGAGACGGCGGACACGCTGGCCGCGCTGCGCAATGCGAGGCGCGCCGGGTATTTGGCGGCGCTCACCATTTGCAATGTCGCCGAGAGTTCGATGGTTCGCGAATCGAATCTGGTGCTGCTGACCCGCGCCGGACCCGAAATCGGAGTTGCATCGACCAAGGCCTTCACCACGCAGCTCACCGCGCTCGCCATGCTGAGCATCGCGCTCGCAAAAAACGGCCCCAACGCGGGCGAGGAAGCCGCGCTGGTCGCGCAGCTGCTGCAATTGCCCAGCCTCGTGGAGCGCACCTTGAAACTCGATGACACCATCCGCGCACTCGCGGAAGTCTTCGCCGACAAAAGGCACGCGCTGTTTCTCGGTCGCGGACCATTGCAGGCCATTGCGATGGAAGGCGCCCTGAAACTCAAGGAGATCTCCTACATTCATGCCGAAGGCTATGCAGCGGCGGAACTGAAGCACGGACCGTTGGCGCTGGTCGACGAGGACATGCCCGTGGTCGCGGTGGCTCCGAGCAACGAACTGCTCGAAAAGCTCAAGTCGAATCTGCACGAAGTGCGGGCCCGCGGCGGAAAATTGTTCGTGTTCGCCGATCCTGAATCCGGGATGGACAGCGAAGAGGGCATCACGGTGATCAAGATGCCGGCACACGCCACCGCGTTGCAGGCGCCGATCGCGTTTGCCGTTCCGATGCAGCTGCTCGCCTATCACGTCGCGGTGCTCAAGGGCACGGATGTCGATCAGCCGCGCAATCTCGCGAAGAGCCTCACCGTCGAATAATCCGCGCTACGCTCAAGATCCGGCGCGCCGCGCCGATGATACGAGCCTAAGGTCAAATCCTAGGATCGTCTCGTGGCAGCTATCAAAACGGCATTCAGTCGCTTGCCTTGGCTAAGGAACTCGGCGCGCCTGCGTGAGCTCGAGTCCCTTTATGTGGCCATCAACAAGTCGCAGGCCGTCATCGAGCTGGACATGAATGGCACGGTGCTCGCGGCAAACGACGGCTATTTGAAGATGTTCGGCTACACGCTGGCGGAGATTCTCGGGCACTCGTACACCCTGTTCGTCGATCCGGCAGACCGCGAGGGAACCGAATATAGGTCTCTGTGGGAGCACATGCGCGCAGGTCAATACGAGCAGGGGCGCTTCAGGCGCGCGGGCAAAAACGGCCGCGAAGTCTGGGTTCGTGCCAGTTTCAATCCGCTGATCGGACGGGATGGCAGACCCTGGAAGGTGGTCAAATTCGCGAGCGAAATCACACCCATCATCCTCGAGGGGCGGGCCTTTGATAGCGCGGTGCACGAATCCCAGGATGTGATCCAGGCGGCGCTTCGCGGCGCGGGCGACCGGCGCATCGGTCTGAACGGCAAGACCGGTAACCTTGAGCTGTTGACGCGCAGCATCAACGAACTGATCGCCAGCGTCGCAACGACGGTGGCGGAAACGATGCAGGTCGTGCAGCGCGCGGTCGCGGGCGATCTTACATCGCGAGTAAAAGTAGTGGACAAGTCGGGTCACTTCAAAGCGCTCGCTGAATCGGTCAATTCGATGATTCAGTCCATGATGGAAGTCGTCGACAGTGTGACCAAGACCTCACAAGAGGTTCAGCTGGGTGCCGAGGAGATTTCCCGCGGCAACCTCGAATTGAGCCGGCGTACCGAGGAACAAGCCTCGAGCCTGGAAGAGACGGCCTCCTCGATGGAACAGATGACCTCGGCCGTCAAGAACAACGCGGATAATGCGGCGCACGCCAGCCAGCTGGCGGAAGCGGCGCGCGAGCAGGCCGAGCGCGGCGGCCGCGTCGTAGGCTCGGCCGTGGCCGCGATGAGCGAGATCAACGTGGCGAGCAAGAAGATCGCCGACATCATCGGGGTGATCGATGAAATCGCCTTTCAGACAAACCTGCTGGCGCTGAACGCGGCGGTGGAGGCCGCCCGCGCCGGCGAACAGGGGCGCGGTTTCGCGGTAGTGGCATCCGAGGTGCGCAACCTTGCATCGCGGAGCGCGGCGGCGGCCAAGGAGATCAAGACGCTGATCCACGACTCGGTCGGCAAGGTGAACGAGGGGACCAGGCTGGTGGATGAATCGGGCAAGGTGCTCGATGAGATCGTGACGCGCGTGAAGAAGGTCACCGATGTCATGGCGGAGATCGCGAGCTCGAGCCGCGAGCAGGCCTCGGGGATCGAGCAGGTGAACAAAGCGGTGACTTTGATGGACACGACGACGCAGCAGAACGCCGCGCTGGTCGAAGAGGACACCGCCGCAGCTCAGGCGCTGAGCGCGCAAGCCATCGGCCTGACGAAGTTGATCGCCCACTTTCGAAGCAACGAGACCCGCGCCAAGGGCGCCGCTCAACCCGCGAGCCTCCGCCGCCGCGCTCACGGCTAGGTTACCTGGGCAGCGAATAGGCGACGAGGTAATCGCCGCGCGGGGTATCGCTCTTGTAGCCGCCGGCGGCGATCACCACATACTGCCGGCCGCCGATGGAATACGTCATGGGCGTGGCCTGTCCGCCGGCCGGCAGCTTGACCTCCCACAGGCGCTTGCCGCTGTCGCTGTCGAAGGCCCGCATCCGGCCGTCGAGACTGGCGGCGATGAAGGTGATGCCGCTCGCGGTGACGATCGGTCCGCCGATCGCCGGCATGCCGATGTTCAGGTGAACGTACGGCGCGTCGCCCAGCGGGACCTGCCACTTGATGGTGCCATGCTCCATGTCGACCGCCGTGAGCATGCCCCATGGCGGCTTCACGCAGGGGACGCCGAGAGCTGACTTGAATGCCGTGCGGCGCATGCCGTATGGCGTCCCTTCCTGACGCGCGAATTCAAAGTCCTTGTAGTCTTGCGACTCTCGCTGCTTGATAAATTCGGCGCGCGGAATCAGCGCAACCACGAACGGCAGATTCATGGTGTTGACCACGGCAAGTTGGCGTTTGGGGTCGAAAGCGATGCCGCCCCAGTTGGCGCCGCCAGCGTTGCCCGGCTGCATCAGCGAGTCCTTGAGTGCCGGCGGCTGGAACATGCCCTCGGAGCGATAGCCTGCAATGCGCTTGCGGCAGGCGCGGGTATCGAACCACGCGACGCCCCAGGCATCGTCTGCGGCCACCGGCGCCTGGCGAGTCAGTGCCGGCGGCGCGACGGGGTAAGGTTGCGTGGGCGAAGGCTGCTCGCCCGGCACCGCGTCCTGCGGCACGGGCTTCTCGATGATGGGAAAAATGGGCGCACCATTGTCGCGGTCGAAGGTGTACAAAAAACCGGTCTTGGTCGCTTGAATCACCGCTGCCACATGTCTGCCATCGTGCACAAGGTCCGCCAGCGTGGGCTGCGAGCCCACGTCATAGTCCCAGAGGTCATGGTGCACCAACTGCTGGCCCCACTTGAGAGCGCCGGTGTCGCCCTCCAATGCCACCACGGAATTGGCCCAACGGTTATCTCCCGGCCTCATTCCCCCGAAGAAATCGGGGCTGGCAGAGCCCGTGGGTGCAAATACCAGGTGCCGTGCGGCATCCACCGACAGCGGTGCCCAGGCATTGGCGGCACTGGCGGCGGCTACCCGCTCAGCGCTCCACTCCTTGAACACGGGATTCGCCGGATCACGCGGAATGGGGTCCCAGCTCCAAACCAGTTTGCCGCTCCTCGCATCGAAGGCCCGCACGCTGCCGAGTTCCTCGAGCACCGCGCGATTGTCGCCGATCGAGGAACCGACGATCACCTTGCCGTCCAGGATCGCGGGCGGCGAGGTGACAAGATAGTTGCGCCACTCGTCGCCTTCCTTGAACTGCGAGCGCACATCATTGAGCAGATTCACCGCGCCATGCTCGCCGAAGTCGGCGCAAGGCTTGCCGGTGGCCGCATCCAGCGCCAGCAAGCGGGCGTCCAGCGTCGGGGCATAAATGCGCGCATGACACATCGCCTTGGCTTCGCTCGCCTCGTCCACCCACAGGGACACGCCGCGCGATACGCCGTCGGAGTAGTGCAAATCCTTGCGGCTCTGGCTGTCGTGGCGCCAGCGGAGAGTTCCGTCGCCGGCATTCACCGCGACGACATCAGTACTGCTGGTGGTGAGATACAGCGTGCCGTCGTAGAGAATCGGAGTGACTTCGAAGGCCGAACGGCTCCAGTCCTTCACGCCCTGTCCCAACTCACCGGTCCGGAAAGTCCAGGCCACGCGCAGTTGCGCGACATTGGACGGCGTGATCTCCGCCAGGGGCGAATAGCGGGTACCGCCCGCGTCGCCGCCGTAGGCGGGCCAGCCGGCGTCCGGCGCGGCGGCCGCGGCAATGCCGATGACGGTGAATGAGGTCAGCAACGCAAATAGTCTGTGCACGGGTATCTCCACGCTCCAAGCCTTAATTTAGCCGCAAGCGCGGTCAGCGTCACGGCTCATCGCCGATGGGCATCCCCGGCGGAGCTTCCACGGGCGCTGCCGCAACGAATTTTTTCGGATCGCTCTGAAACTCCTGAATGCGATGATTGAGATAGGCCTCGACCGGCGAACTCGAGTCGGCGTGGCGTTTGATGTCGTTGAGCTTAGCGCCCGTGATCGCACGCACCGAGAGCGATGCCTTGGGATCGGCGGCCAAGGTTAGAATGGCTTCCACCGTGCGCGCGTAGATCGCGGACTGCACCGGCCCGGCGAGACCAGGCGCGGCGGCCAAGGCTGGGGTGCGCGCCGGCCGGCTGGCGGCGAGCGCAGTCTCGATCACTTCTTCCAGACTGGGGGTTCCTGCCAGGCGGGCATGGTATTCAACGATGCGCGCGGCCCGCTGTGCATTGAACAGCAGGGACAGGGTGAGATCAGCCGCGGATTCCGCGGTAGCGATGGGGTCGAAAGTAGGCCCGGTAGCGGATGGCAAGGACTCCGCAGTGCGCGGAAAACCGGGTGGGCGCGGCGGCAGCAGCTTGAGCAGGGGTTCCGGCAGGGTCAACGCGGCGGGAGACAGCGTCATCGCCACCGCGCGCAGCGCGTTGCTCTGCTCGCCGGGAGCAACGATGGCGGCATTCCGTTGACCGTCGCCGCGCAACTGGTACCGGTAGTCAAGACCGCCGATTTCCTTGATGGCGGCCTCGGTCTGATAACGATGCATCAAATAAAGCGGCGCAAGCGTGTCTTGCAGTTGCGAGAGCGGCGCGCCCATGGGAATGGCGTTGTCACCGAAGCGGGTCAACGCCGCCACGCGAATCTTCATGATTCGGACAAGTTCCTGCGCCGCGTCCTGGCCATTGTCCCAGAGATGCGCAAACGGGTGCGCGCTGCCGGCTGGGCGCGCATCCTCGTCGGAAATGTAGACCAGCCCGGATTTGGTGGCATCCCTCAAGATGGCATCGAGTTCAAGTGGCTCATTCGACGGCACGGAAAATTGCCGATAGCCGTAATTGATCGCCACCTTGTCCCACACCCCGATATTGGTGCCGTAGGCTGACGCAAGATCAGGGACACCGTCCTTGTCGAGCGTTATCCAGGGGTGCGGATAGTCCATGACGGAGACCGACTCGGCGGGCGCGTGCGGAAAAGCGCTTGCTGCGAAATTGTGGGCGAGACCCAACGTATGGCCTGTCTCATGCGCGGCCAGTTGCCGCGTGCGTGCGAGCGCCATCGCCAGCATCGGGTCGCTGTCGGAATTTATGGCCCTGCCCGACACGTAGGGCGAGAGCAGCGCCGCGGCGATCAGATAATCCTGCCGGCCGCGCAACGATCCCAATGTCACATTGCCCTTGATGATCTCGCCGGTGCGGGGATCCGCCACCGAAGGTCCGTACGACCATCCACGAGTGTAACGATGTACCCATTGAATGATGTTGTATCGAGCATCCATGGGATCGGCGCCTTCCGGGAGAACATCCACCCGAAAAGTCCCCGGCGCCCAACCGGCAGCCTGGAATGCCTGATCCCACCAGCCCGCTCCCTCGACCAAGGCGGAGCGAATCGGTTCGGGGGCACCGCGATCCACGTAATATTGAATCGGCTTCAGCGGCGCGCACGCGCTGCTGCACGCCGGATCCTGCTTGATCAGGCGATGCCGCAGGATGAACCTTTGCTCCAACGGCGCCGACAGCGCAGCGGCATAGTCGCGGAACTCAAACTGAAAATACCCGGCGCGCGGATCGTAGCGGCGCGGCACATAACCTGGCCCCGGCAATTCCAGGAAGGAATGATGCTCGTGCACCGTCAGGGCATGGGGGTCGGGCGTGACCTGGGCGACAAATGAACCTTGCAGAGGCGCGTCGGAGGCAAACGTCAGGACTGCTTCGACCTCGGTATTCTTCGGAAACACCCGTGTGGCATCGATGACGATGCTCGAGCGCGCGGCGTCAAGCTTGTAGGGTCCTTGTTTTACCAGCGCGTCCAAAACTCCGTGAGCGTCGCGCAGAAAGAATTCAGTGGCGTCCACCAACACCGCGCCCGCCTGCGGCGTGGTGCCGGTACTTTCCGCTTCCACCGAAAAGCCGGCCAGAACCGATTCCGGGAACGATTGGCGTACCGCCAGCTGCTCCGCCGGATTTTGCGAGGAGCTGCGAAAATACTCATTGGGCTGAACCAGCAGGATCCGCGGCCCAAAACGCTCGAATCGCACCAGTTTTGCCCGCGAAATCTGACCGCGGTCGAGACCCAGATCGTTGGACCCGGTGCCGTACGGCAGCGATTCGAAATACGCCATATCGACGTTCAAGCGCGGGATTTCCAGGTGCAGCTTGCCGCTCCTTGCATCCCAGTACAGCGGCAGGAAGCCCGGCATGCGCTGCATGCCCGAGGTCTTCGCCTCGATGCTGGGCGGTGTCCCGGCGGGCGCGGTCGATGCTTGTGCGGATAGCCTGGATACCGGGAGGCAGAAAATCAGCGCCATCGCTACCATAGCCTTAAGCCACTTTTCCCGCGAGATCAACTTGAGCATGAGTGCAGCCTCGGTACGTCGGAAGAAACCATCCAAGGTACACCGGCACAAGCCCCTGAACAATTTCGGCGCGGCCTATTTTCGAAGGTTCTATCTCGACCCCGCGACGCGCGTGGTCACCAACGGCGAAATGCGCAGCCGCGCCGCCGTGATCGCCTCGATACTCGGGCATGTTCAGATTCCGGTTCGGCGCATTCTCGACGCCGGCTGCGGCTTGGGGTTGTTGCGCAAACCGTTGGCGGAATTTTTTCCGCGGGCGCGGTATTCAGGCCTCGAAGCCAGTCCGTATCTTTGCAAACGCTTTGGTTGGATAGCGGGTTCGGTCATGGATTTCGCGCCGTCGAAGCCGTTTGATCTCATGATTTGCTACGACGTTTTGCAGTACCTGCCCGACCCGGAGGCCGCCCGCGCCATCGCAAACTTCGCCAAGCTGACGCGCTCAGCGCTGTATGTGTCCGCGCTGACCACGGAGGACTGGCGCGACAACTGCGACCGCAGCCGCACCGATCGCGACGTGCATCTGCGCCCGGGAGCATGGTATCGGCGGCGCCTGCAGAAATCCTTCCGCTACATAGGCGTGGGCGTGTGGCTGCGCAAGGACGTGACGGCAACCCTCTGGGACATGGAGCAGCCCCGCGCCTAGAGATTGTGCTGCATCCACGTCACCAAGGCGGCGTGCAGGGGCTCGGCGGCGCCATCGTCGGCGCGCACGTGATTCACCAATGATGCGAGCACATAGGTTTTGCCGCTGGCGGCGGTGACGTAGCCCGCGACGCCGCTGACGGCGTCGAGGTGCCCGGTTTTCAAGCGTACGGAGCCTCCCGGGCTGCCCTTCATGCGCGAGCGCAAGGTGCCGTCCATGCCGCCGAGAGGCAGGGATGCCATGAACTCGGGCGCGAAACGGCTGTGATACGCGGCGCTTAAGATCACCGCCAGCTGCCGCGCCGAAATGTGGGTGCTGCGCGACAGGCCCGATCCGTTGTCGATGTCGAGGCCTTGCAGGTCAAAACCGTGCTCCCGACCCCACTCCGACACGGCGGCGCCGCCCTTCTCCAGGGTCGCAGGCTCACCGAAGCGTTCGATTCCCAACGTCAGGAGCAGATGGCGCGCCATGAGATTGTTGCTGAATTTATTGGTGAGCCGCACGATCTCGCCCAGGCTCAACGAGTCGAAGCCGAGCAGCGGCTTGGCGTCGTCGGGCTTGGGCGCGATGCGCAATTTACCAAGAAATTCGCCGCCCGAATCACGCCACAACTCGACGAAGGTGCCGAAGGCATAAGTGGCCGGCTGCAGCAGCACGCGCGTAAAGCTTCGCTGCGCGCACTGCGGCGACAGGGCGCCGGAAAACACCACCCTGTCCCAGCGCGCGGAGTCCACTTGAAAATCCACTCTGTCGGCGCCGCGGAGGCAGCGTCCTGGAACGAAGCGGATGTGATTTTCTATCGCCAGATTGCCGGGCGACGGGCTGGCGATGATCTCCACCCGGCGAGATTCCGCATTTGCAGCCAGTTTGAACTCGACCGACTGAAAATTCACCATCAGCGCATCCGGCAACACGTTGTAGGAGCGATTCGGCTGCCCATCGAAGGCGCCGGGATCCTCCGGCGGCAGGGAAAACGCGGTGTTGTCGATGACAATGTCGCCCCGGATCGATTTTAAGCCGGTGGCGCGCAGCGCCTGCACGAAGCTCCACCAGCGTTCCAGCGTGATGTAGGGATCGCCGCCGCCCTGCAGGATCAAATCCCCATCGAGCACACCGGCGTTCACCGTGCCGCGAATCCACGCTGAGGTTCGCCAGGTAAAGGCGGGACCCAGCAGGTCCAGCGCCGCAAATGTGGTCACCGTTTTGATCGTGGATGCGGGGCTGCGCGGCGTATCGGAATTCAAACTCATCAGCACGCGATCCGAATCCGGATCCATGATCACGAAGCTGACCGCACTCGGCGGCAGGTGCTGTATCGCCATCACCTGGGTGACGCTGACCGGGATCGTGATGGCCGGCCACGCACACAGGGGCGCGCAGCTCAAGGCTGCGAGCAGAACGCGATGCACCGTGGCCGTGGAGCGCCGCATCAGTTCAAGGGCAGTGCAATGCGCTGCCAGGCGCGCGAGTACCAGCGCAGAAACAGCATCAGCCCCAGGCAGCAGATGTAGATCAAGGCCGCAAACCAGCCGCCGACCGCACCGAGCCCGAATTGCGGCAGCCAATCGACCCAGCCAGAGCCCCGCGCGAAGGACAGGCTGTGCGCAATCGGCACGAACACCAACCACGACAGCGCCAGGACCATTATTGCGGGGAGCCGCACGTCGCCGGCGCCGCGCAAACACGCGCTGCTGCTGATGTTGAGTCCGTCGAACAACTGATAACCGGCGGCAATCCATAACAGCGTGCAGCTTCGCGCAATCACATGTGCGGCATCGGGATCGGCGCGATTGGTGAAAAACGGCAGCAGCCAGGGCCCCGCCGCAGCGAGCAGTATGCCGATCGCGGCCATATACAGCGTCGCCATCAATACGATGCCATTGCCCACTCTGAATGCCCAGTCACGGCGATGCGCGCCGATGGCCTGCCCGACCAGCGTGGTTCCGGCCATCGCGATACCCACCGCGGGCATGTAGCAAAAGGAAGTGAGCATCATGACGATCTGACTGGACGCGCCGTCGACGGTTCCGAGGCGTACCTGCATCAGCTGAAAGAGCGCAAAGCCGAGAATATCCGCGGCAATCAGCAGACCCATCGGGAATCCCAATTTCAATTGTTGCCACAGCGCCCGCGCATGCAGCCGCGTCGTCAGATGCGAGGAATAGCGCTTGCGTGTTGCAGGCCCCAGAAACCAGACCAGCCCCGCGGCAACCCCGAGGGCCTGCGCCGCATTCGTCGCCCACGCGGAACCCGGCACGCCCATCCCCAGGTTGAACATGAACAATTGATTCAACAGCGCGTTGATGACGGCCACGCTCGCCGCGATCCTGAGGGTGACGGTCGGGCGCCCGATGCCGTTGAAGAAGCCGAGCACCGCCCACACCGCGACTCCCAGCGGGGCGCCCAGCATGCGGGGCTGCCAGAATGACACGGCCAGCCGCAAAGTGTCGGGGGCGATACCGAAAGGCGCGAATATGCGGGCGCCGCTTACGCTAAGCACCGCAAACAAGGGCACGGTGAACAGCGACGCCCAAAGCGCGGTCCAGGTCGCCTGCGATGCGCGCGCGTAGCGGCGCGCGCCGTAGGCCTGCGCCACCAGCGTCTGCACCGCGAGCCCCACTCCGCCGAACAGCAGCACGAACACCAGCACGGGCCAGTACACCGCGCCGATCGCGGCGGTGGCGGCAGGCGACACGCGGCCTATGAACCAGGTATCCGTGGCGTTCAAGAGCGCCTGCACGGCGCTGTTCACCATGAAGGGAAACGCCAGCGTTGCCACGGCCCGGTAGTCGAGCCGCAGCCGGCCGCTCGGACTCAAGGCCTGTCCGGGGAGAAGATTTATCGACGCGTCCAAGAAGTGGAGTCTCCAGTGCTAACAGTCGCGCATATCCTTCGGTAGGATGAAGCAATGAGCGCGAACAAGCGACGCAATTTTTCCGGAACATTTCTACCACAGGATCGCGGCGCTGGCGCGTGGCACTTGAGCGGCGCAATACCGCAGGAGATCGATGTGCTCGTGCAGGGCGCGGAGCGCGGCGCCGCGCGCGCCTTTGGCGTGGCGCCGGTTGCGGATCTTTGCGTCGAATGGGATGCGGAGACTGCGCTGTTGACCTTCAAGTCGGCAGGCCGGGCCGCGATGGTGAGGGCCGCGGGCGTGATCGTGCATGAACCCTTGAGGACCATGTACGACGCCCTGCCGCTGGTGAAATTTGACGCCGGCGCGCGGCGTTTTTGGCGGCGCGTGTTCCTGCTGGTGCGCATTCCGGGAGGCCGATATCTGCTGAAGTTCCTGGGCGGTGCTGCGAAGCCGAAGCCTTAGAACCGCGATCTGCATCACAAGAACTGTTAATTATTGTCAATTTTGCAGCGATCAAGCAGCCAGCTTGAGCGCCGGAGGCCCGGGTCTTAGTCGAACTGCGACGCTCGTCAAAGCTGCGCAGCAGCGTTTCCAGCACATTGATTTGTGATCTCAAACTGCAGAAATCCCTAAAGATGGCCTCAGTGCTGGACCTCAATTCCAAAGCCGTCGAGACCCTGGATGCGGACGCCTCATTCGATCCCTACGGTCGCTTGTTGCGCATGCTCATGCCGAGCCTGCGCGGCATCGTCGTGCACGACGGATATTCCAACCTGGTTTGGGCCTCGGAAGATTGGGATCTGGAGGATGAGCAGCAGATCATCAACGACGCCATTGCGAATGCCCTGGCGGATTCCACGGAATTTCCCGGTGTCGCGCGGACCATCGACGCCGACCGCGTGATCTACTCGTTCGCCGTGCGCGGCGAACACATCGAAGTGCTGGGCGTCGTCAGTCTGATAGCCAGGTTATCGGGCACCCAGATCGAGCCGCGTCCGCTGCACAAGGTGCAGCAATTGGTGCAGCCGGCGCTGGAGTGCCTGCGGCGCGAATTGACGCTGCGCGCAAAACTGGGCTCGAGCGAGCGCGATCTCGGCATCAGGGAGCGGGATCTCGAGCTCATGATGGAGATCTCCTCCAATCAATCCGCCTCGGTGAGCGACGCGGACGAATTTTCGCTGATATTGAAGACCGGCCTTGACCGCATGGGATGTGCGCTGGCGGCGCTGTGGGTGCCGGACAAAAATGTCTCGGTATCCCTGACGCGCAGCGGCCAGCCCATGGCGCCGGAGGCATTGGCGCGCGCCCAGCATCACCTGATGGCGTGGATGCAGCTGCAGCAACGCACCATCGTGATCAATCACATTTCCAAGGTGGCGAGCGACGTCGCGGCCCCCTACAAGATTCTGGCGTGTCCGATCCGGCATCACTCGGAGCGCGTCATGGGCGTGCTGGCGCTGTTCAATCCGCCCAGCGCCCCGGATTTCGACGTGCAGCAAACACGGGTCGCCGAAATGCTGGCGAAGAGATCGACCGTCATCATCCAGGCACAATACGACAGCAGCACCGGGCTCATGACCCGCCAGGCCTTCGAGCGCCAGGCCACCGGCCTGCTCGGCGGGGACGGCGCCGACTCGCACATCATCCTGTATCTGGACATCGACCGGCTGCATGTCATCAACGAAACCTTCGGCATGCACGTCGGCGATGACGTCATCGTCAGCGTGGCCGAGCGCATGGCCCGGACGCTGCCGGCGGAAGCGCTGTCGGCGCGAATTTCCGGAGACCGTTTCGCGGCGCTCATCCCCAACTCCAGCATGGAAGTGGGCGCGGTGGTCGCCGAGCAGATTCGAGCCGCCGCCGAGAGCATCGTGCCGCGAGCCGGCCAGGGCTCGTTCGAGGTGTCCGTGTGCGTCGGGGTCGCGCCCATCGGCCGTTCCGACAATCCGCTCGCGCACGCCCTGGCCACGGCGGAAATCGCCTGCAAGGCGGCGAAGGACCGCGGCCGCAACCGCGTCGAAATATTCCAGGATTCCGACCAGAGCATCATCAGACGCCATACCGACATCCTGGTGATCGGCAAGCTGCGCGATGCACTCGACAACGATAGTTTCCGCCTCGATGCCCAGCCGATCCTGCCGCTGCGCGGCAACTATGGACGGCCCCGCTTTGAACTGCTGATCCGCATGCTCGGGGATCGCGGCGAGATCATCCCGCCGGGTAAGTTTCTATCCTCGGCGGAGCGCTACCAACTGATGCCGACCGTGGACCGCTGGGTGGTACGCCGCGCCTGCGAACTGCTCGGCGAGCACAGCGCGGCGGTCGGGGAGGAATTCGCGCGCTTCGCCATCAATCTCTCCGGTCAATCCCTGCAGGATGAAACCTTCCTCGGTTTCGTGGTCGAGCAACTCAAGGCGAGCGGCGTGCCGCCGGCAGTGCTGTGCTTCGAACTGACCGAAACGGCGACGATCGGCAATTTGGAGAAGGCGCAGGTTTTCATGCGCACGCTGCAGGATCTGGGTTGCCAGTTTGCGCTCGACGATTTCGGCACCGGAGTCAGTTCGCTGGCCTACCTCAAGGATCTGTCGGTCAACTACATCAAGATCGACGGCAGCTTTGTGCGCGATGCCATCAGCAACGCGCGTTCCGAATCAATGATCAAGGCCATTGCGCAGCTCGCGAAGGTCATGTGCATGGAAACCATCGCCGAATACGTCGAAACCGACGTGCTGCGCGTACGCATGGCGGACCTGGGCGTGGACTACGGCCAGGGTTTTGCGATGGGCAAGGCACAACCGCTCGAGGAATTGCTGCAGGAACTCGCCATCTACGAAGCCACGGTCAGCAACTGGGCGGTGTCGGAGAACGACGTCGCGCAGCTTGCCGCCGACACCCGCGCCTAGGGCGTCGGGCTGATCGCGGACCGCCGCGGGCGGCCCCTTGGGCTTAGGTCAATGCGAAGCGGATTCTAAGTTCGGTGCGCACCGCCACCGGTCTGCGGTCGCGCAATACCGGCTTGTAGCGCCACTGCGATACCGCCTTGACTGCGGCCTCATCGAATACCCCGGGAACGCTCGCCGCGTGCACGACCACGTTCTTCACCTGGCCGGTTTCGGTAACCGTGAAATCCAGCTCGACCCAACCTTCGGTCCGGCTCGTCGCCGCCTTGGTCGGATAAACCGGCTGCACCGACTTGAGCAGCGTCAGTTGATTCGCCGGGGTCAAGCTCGCAAGGAATTTCTGTTTCGCGATCGCGGCGTCCAGATCATGCTGCGCCGAATCGCCCTCGCCGGAAGAAAAGCCGATCGCCGCCGCCTCATCCAGCCAGCTGCCAGCCGCGTCGAATTGTTCGAGGGCCAGCGCCCGGCGCGCCTTGGCAATGAGGCGCGAGCCCAAGTCCTGCATGGCTAAGCTAAGCCCGGGACTGCCCGGATCCAGCTGGCGCAGGTTGAGCAGGTAGTATTTGGCATTGTCGTTCGCCGGTTCAATCAGCCGGTCCTGCTGCAGGCGCTCGATGGCGTTCTTCAGCAGCTGGGCACGTGCGTCCACCTCCACTTGCTTGCGCGCACTCCCCAGCAGGCGCTGTGCAGATTCAATGTCCGCCGCAACGGCGATGCCCTCGGCGCCTTCAATCAAGGAGGCCGCAAGCGCAAAATCGCGGCGCACGACGGCGCTGCGTGCGTCGCCGAGCAGCCGCGCGGCGAGCACCCGTCGTGACTCCTGCCCGGCTGCATTGCTTGGGTCCAGGCGCAACGCCTGCTGCAGGTAAAAGCGGGCGTTGTCGCGATTGGGGGCCAGCAAGCGGCCATCGACCATGCACTGCGCGGCGAGATTTAGCAGACGGGCAACCGGATCCACCTCGGCCTCGGGCTGGCTGCGCACGCGAGGAGCGGAAGCGCGCGCCTGCGCGGCTTTGACCTGCTCGCGCGACTTCGCAAGCTGTGCGGACAAAAAGGAAAGGCGGCTGCTTTCAACACCTGAGGTGCGCGCCGTTTCGATGGCCGCCGCCGCTTCATCCAATCGCTCCTCGAGCAGCGCATTCTCGGCTCTCGCCAGAAGCCGCTCGCGCACCTCTTGAAGGCCGCTGCGCGCATGGAGGTTGGCGGGATTGCGCGCCTGCACTTGCTGGTAGAGTTCCAGCGCGTTGTCGCCCTTGGGCTCGGTCAGCCGGTTGGCCGCCAGCGCCGCCGCGGCGCGGGCCAGCAGCGGCGCCTCCGCGGCTGCATTGTCCACCGCGCTTGGCGGCGGCCCGCCATCGTCGCGCGCGCCTCTCTGCGACAGCCACGCCACACCGATCAGAACCAGAATCCCGACGGCGCCGCCAATCAGCCAGGGGCGCCCCGACCCGGCGGACCGATCCCGCCGCGGGGATTCCGCCGCACGCCGGCGCTGCTCGTCGTGCTTCTTGATGGCCGCTTCCGCGAACAATTTGGCCCGGCCCGGGGACATGGGTTTGTGAATGAATCGGTAGACGATGCCAGCGCTGATCAATGCCGCGAGCGAGCTTTCGTCGTCGCGGTTGCCGGCACAGATGACCACGAGGTCGGGAAATTGGCGCTTGATCTCGCCGACGAAGACGCTCGCAGGCTCGTTCAACGCCTGCAGGTCGAGCACCACGATCCCCACCTGGCCTGCGACCAGCAAGTCGCTGACCTTGTCGCCCGTCGGGACGTTCCACAGGCGTCGCGCGCCGCCCACGGCGTCGCGCAAGGTTTGCAGGAAGACCTGGTCCGCGGTCAATACGACGAGTTCGACAATGTCGCTCGCCAGGCTGAATTTCAGCTCTTCCAGCGAATCACCGTCTTCGTCGGAAGCTAGCACCAATTATTTCCTTTCATACAAAACCCAAGGGGACAGAGGGCGCGCGATGCCGCGCTGCAGCATGAGAGCCGTCCGGTCAGGCTAGTGTCATTCCACGAGCGACGCTATACGATACGGAGTCTCGGGCAGCAGACAATGTCTGCTGCGTTGCGTCAATTCAGTTCTGTGACCCGTCGCTCATTCGCACGCAGAAGGTACTCGGGGGATCATTGGGCGCGTCAATCGCTATCACCTCTAAATTGGCCGTTGAGCAGCGCCCGGCGCTCGAGCAATTGCTGTTTTTCAACGTAAACCAGCATCGGGTCAGGGTGGGAATTCAACAATCCATCGATACCTATGGGGTGCCCGAAATCTATGAGCAGGACGGCGGCTTGCGCGTTCGCGTTGGCGACATCGCGGGAGTCCAGACCCTGTTCGCAGTTTCCGATGAGGGCCGGCCGATGGGGGTTGCCGTTTTCGTGCGCTCGGCGCACGAACGCTTCGCGGTTCTGCATCTCGGGGTTGATCCTCGATTGAGCGCGGCTGCGGATGTGAATACCCGCGTGCTGCTGAAACTCATGCATGAAATCCGCAGCACCGCACGCCGCACTCGCGGCGTGGATTGTATCGAATTGGTCTACAAAGTACGTCATCCCGTGCGATTGCACGGTTAACCAAAACAAAGGGGACACAATGTTCAGCATGAATTCTGGGCGCAAGCTCGTTCTCGCCGCGACCGTCTTGGTGTTTGCAGCAGCCGGCTCAAGTGCACACGCCGCCGACTCATCGAAGGTCGTGCGATTGCCTCTGCCCGACGGCAACGACTTTCCGATCTCCTCGGCGGTCACGGTGAAGGCCGGAGTCGACACATATTTCCTGAGCGGCGCGCTCGCGCCGGTGATCAACAAGGATGCGCCGAAAGGCAGCGTCGCCGCCTACGGCGATACCGAAACCCAGACGGTTGGGGCGTTGAACTCGATCAAGGCGACGCTTGCCAGGCTGGGGCTGACAATGGGTGATGTCGTGAAGATGACGGTATTTCTGGTGGGCGATCCCGCGAAGGACAACAAGATGGACTTCGCCGGCATGATGGCGGGATACAAGCAATTCTTCGCCACCGCCGAGCAGCCCAACAAACCATCGCGCAGCGCCTTTCAGGTCGCCGCCCTCGCCGCCCCGGGGGCCTTGGTCGAGATCGAGGTGGTGGCCGCCAAGGCGCATTGAAATCAATCGATGGCGAGCGGCGTCGACCGTCGAAAACTTAAGGCTCAGCGGCATGCCGATGGCAAGCTGCGCTGCGCTTGGTGTCCCGCCGATCCCCTGTACGTCGCGTATCACGATACCGAGTGGGGGGTGGCGGTCCGCGACGACCGCAAGCTTTTCGAAATGCTGTGCCTGGAAGGTGCGCAGGCCGGCTTGAGCTGGCTCACCGTGCTGCGCAAGCGCGACAGCTATCGCAAAGCCTTCGACGATTTCGATGCAGAAAAGATGGCCCGCTACGGCGCCGCGCGCCGCCGCCGGCTGCTGCAAGATCCGGGGATCATCCGCAATCGCCTCAAGGTCGACGCGTTCATCGGCAATGCCGCCGCATACCTGCAGATCCGCTCGTCCCGCGGATCCTTTGCCGACTACCTGTGGCAGTTCACCGGCGGCAAGGTATTGCGCCGCCGGCCGCTGTACCTGGGCAGCGTCGCTCAATCGACCGCGCACAGCGACGCTATGAGCAAAGACCTGAAGCAGAAAGGCTTCCGCTTTGTCGGCTCGACGATTTGCTACGCCTTCATGCAGGCCGTGGGCATGGTGGATGAACATCAACGTTATTGCTGGGTTGCCGGCAGGGAAAGTTAATGCGTAAGCGGATTTCGACGAAGCTCAAGTTTCACGCGGCGGCGGTGGCGGCCGCGGCGGCTTTCTGCGTCATGGCGCCGGGATTTGCGCAGACGCAGACGCCGAAGCCGGCGCTGAAGCCGCTCGATGTGTTCGATCTTCAATGGGTGGCGGATCCAGAAATTTCGCCCGATGGGCGCAGCATTGCCTACGTGCGCATGGGTTTCGACATCAAAACCGACCGGCCGCGCGGTACGATCTGGCTGGTCGGCGTCGACGGCAAGAACGAGCACCCATTGTCGAGCGCGCCGTCGAGCACCGCACCGCGCTGGTCGCCGGATGGCGCGCGCATCGCGTATCTCGCACACGCCGCGGATGGCTCGACCCAGCTCTTCATGTATTGGACCGCGAATGGCGCAACCGCGGCCATCAGCAATTTCACCGAAGCGCCGCGCGGTCTCGAGTGGTCCCCGGATGGCCGCTGGCTGGCTTTCACCATGCCCGTTGCCGCGGAACGCAAGCCGCTCAAAGTGGAGCTGCCCGAAGCGCCGAAGAATGTACATTGGGCTGATCCGCCGAAATTGATCGACCGGATGGTGTTCCGCGCCGACGGCGAAGGTTATCTGCCGAATGCATTCAGCCAGCTGTTCATCGTCGCAGCCGACGGCGGTGCGGCGCGGCAGCTGACCCACGGCGATTTCGACCATGAGGGACCGCCCTCGTTCACGGCCGATGGCAGCGCAGTGCTCATCAGCGCAAATCGCCGGGCGGACGCGGACTTCGACCCGCTGGATAGCGAGATTTACCGCGTCGAATTGTCCGACGACTCCCTGCACGCGCTTACCGACCGGCGCGGGCCGGATCGCCATCCGGTGGCCTCTCCGGACGGCAGGCACATCGCCTACCTGGGATTCGACGACAAACAACTCGGCTATCAGGCCGTCCAGCTGTACGTCATGGACAGCGACGGCAGCCATCCACATTCGCTGACCGCGTCCCTGGACCGCGACGTCTCCTCGCCGCGGTGGAGCGGCGACGGCAAGCAGCTGTTCTTCTCGTATGGCGATCACGGCTTGGCGAAGATCGCCGCCATCGACCTTGCGGGCAAGATGCGCGTGCTGGCGGATGGCCTCGGCGGCAGCGATGTGACCCGGCCCTACTCCGGCGGCTCCTTCTCCTCATCCAGCAGCGGGCGATTCGCTTACACCCAGGCGAGTGTAGCGGCCCCTCCCGCGCTTGCCACCGGCACGTCGTCGCGCGATATCTCGGCCCTGACCGCGCTCAGCGGCACTCTGCTTCAGCAGCGAACCTTAAGCGCTGTCGAAGAAATCGCGTTCGACTCCTCGGCGGATCATCTTCGCATGCAGGGCTGGATCGTCAAACCGCCGCTGTTCGATCCGGCCAAGAAATACCCGCTGCTGCTGGAAATCCACGGCGGACCCTTCGCCAGTTACGCGGGAAGCTTCGCCGCGGAAATTCAGCTGTACGCGGCCGCGGGTTACATCGTGCTGTACATGAATCCGCGCGGCAGCACCGGCTACGGCGAGCAGTTCGCCAATCAGATTCATCATGACTATCCGGACAAGGATTACGATGACCTGATGTCGGGCGTCGATGCCGTGATCGGGCGCGGCTACATCGATACTCAACGCCTGTTTGTCACCGGCGGCAGCGGCGGCGGCGTGCTCACCGCGTGGATCGTCGGTCATACGGATCGCTTTCGCGCCGCCGTCGTCGTAAAGCCGGTCATCAACTGGACCAGCTTCGTGCTCACGGGCGATATGACCAATTACTTCTATCGATACTGGTTTGGGGAGTTTCCCTGGGAGAACATGCAGGCTTATTGGCGGCGCTCGCCCCTGGCCTATGTCGGCAACGTGCATACGCCGACCATGCTGATGACCGGCGAGGTGGACTACCGCACGCCGTCCAGCGAGGCGGAACAATTCTATCAGGCGCTGAAACTGCGCAAGGTCGATACCGCCCTGGTGCGCGTTCCCAACGCGTCGCACGATATTTCCGCCCGGCCCAGCCTGCTCATGGCCAAGGTGGCATACGTCCTGGCGTGGCTGAAGGCGCATGACGTGAAATCACCCTAAGGCATCCTCACGCGATTGACGGACTGCGCCGTCTGGCCGAACAGAATATTTTTCGCCTCGTCGGTCATGGTCGAACTGCCGCCGATCCCGGACGCCAAAGCATAAGCGCGAAGCGTGGCGGGGCGCGTCTTGATTGCTTCGAACCAGCGCTTCAGGTTCGGGAAATCATCGAGGTTCTGACCCTGATTCTCGTGCGGTACGATCCATGGGTAGCATGCCATGTCCGCGATCGAATACGCGCCGGCGAGAAATTCTTGGATCCCGAGCCGCTGGTTCAATACGCCGTACAAGCGATTTGTTTCCTTGACGTAACGCTCGATGGCGTAGGGAATTTTTTCCGGCGCGTATCTCGCAAAATGATGATTTTGTCCCGCCATCGGTCCAAGTCCGCCAACCTGCCAGAACAGCCATTGCAAAACCTCCGCCCGGCCGCGCAAATCGTTGGCGATGAATTGTTCGCTCTTGTCCGCCAGGTACAGCAGAATGGCGCCGGATTCGAACACCGATACCGGCGCGCCGCGCTCGCGCGGCGTGTGATCGACGATTGCCGGCATGCGGTTATTCGGCGAGATTCTCAAGAACTCCGGCTTGAATTGATCGCCGGCGCCGATGTTCACGGGCACTATCCTGTACGGCATGGCGGTTTCTTCGAGGAACAGCGTTATCTTGTGGCCGTTGGGCGTCGGCCAATAGTACAGGTCGATCATTTGTGATCCTCCGCCGGCTCGGTACTCACCTTGTGTCCCCGTAATATCGCTATGCAGACGTCCTCTTCGCGCGGCTGCAAGCGCATTTGCGCAAGCCGCGTGCGCGCTCGCGTATTCTTGGTCCACGGCATCAGCGGCAGATCGAACTGCGCCGCCGCCGCCACGCGCCATTCCAAGAGATGCCTGGTCTGGGCGATGCCCCTGGCTTCCTTGCTGTCCGGCGGCAGCAGGCGCCTTTCAATCCCGAAGCCCGCAATCTGCGCCGCGACCGTGTCGCTCCTCTGCATGGTCTTCGCCAGCTTGAGACAGGCGTCGCGGCGCGCCGCTGATTCCCGGCAGGCATCCTGCAGCGGCGTGAAGGACGGAATGATCTGCGCGCTCGCAATGCCGCTGACTTCGACGAGCCGGGCCCAATCCGATGCGGCATATTCAGCCGGCAATTCGTGGCGCGAGCTTTTCAAGGCGTCGAACATCATCACCACGATCTCGTTCGAATAAAGATCGAAGCGCGACCCCTGTGCCATATCGGCAAGAACCCGGTCGACTTCCTCGGTGTCCTTGTCTCTCTGCGCCACGGCGAGCGTCGGCATCCAGGCTGCGCCATTGTCAGCATCCACCCAGCGCATGACCGTGGCGACATCGCGCCGGTCGCAGGCGGGCGTTTGCGCGCATAGCTGCAGGTGCAGCCAGGCGATGCCGGCGTTCTGCGGAGCCATTTCGCTGGCGCGAGCAAGCAATTCGAGCGCCGGGATCGAGGACTCCGGATTGCCCGCCGCGGGCTTTGGTTTGGCCGCGCGGCCCGCGAACTTGAGCGCGGCCGCCGTCGCCAGCGAGTTTGCGTCCTCATGCGCGCTGAGCGCTTTCGCCGCGAGCACCCTCCATGCCTGGTACTCGCCGGCGGGCATCCGCGAACCGCTTGCCGGCGCCGCGGCGAGCGCGAATGCGCAGTTCGCCCACAGCAGCGCGAACTGCGTCGCTAGAAGCGCAAGTACCCTGAAACAGCCCTTCACCACAGCCTGCCTGATTATCAAATGTGGCTGCGATTACCGCTCGTGAGGCCGGCGGTGATCGCCAGGCGCATGGCGTCCTCGACCGAAATATCGAGCGGCTGCAGTCGGTCGCGCGGCAAATAAATGGTATAGCCGCCAAAGGCATAACTCATTGGAAAGTAGACCGTCACCCAGTCCTGGCCGCCGTGGGACAGCAACACCGTCGGCACATCCTCGCGGGTGACGAATCCGATCGCATGCACATCGGCGAACCGCGCCAGCACCACGCGCTGCAAATCCCGCTTCTCGCCGCTGCCCGACGGCAATAAACTCACGACATCGCGAAATCCGCCGTACAGCGTCTTCACGAACGGAATCCGTCCCAAAAAATCGTCCCAGTACCTGAGCAGGATCTTGCCGGCATAGGCATTTACCAGGCTGCCGACCAGGAGCAGCAGCAGGAAACCGGCGATGAGCCCAAGGCCCGGCCAGTAGTGTTGCGGACTGATGATGCCCACCGCGAGCAGCGCCCGGCGCAGCCATCCTTCGACCGTATTCACCAGCCACCAAATCACATAGATCGTCAGCGCCAGCGGCAGCACGGTCACCAAACCGCTCATGGTCAGCGTCAAGATCTTGCGCATGGGATTATCATCGCATGAAGGGGCCCAACCCGCCCATCTGGTAGCCACATCCATGACCGAACCCACTGCCATCGATATCGCGCCCGCTCTCCCTGCGGATGTGCCTCTGCTGCTGGCGCTGATCACCGAACTCGCCGACTACGAAAAACTCCGGCATGAAGTGGTTGCGACCGAGGCCTCCGTCGCCCAGGCACTATTCGCGCCGCGGCCGAGCGCCGAGGCCGTCATCGCCCGCATCGCCGGCGAGCCTGCAGGCTTCGCCCTGTACTTCCACAATTTTTCAACATTTCTCGGCAAGCACGGCCTTTACCTCGAAGATCTCTTCGTACGCCCCGCATACCGCGGGCGGGCGATCGGCAAGGCGCTGCTGCGGTACCTGGCGGCGCTGGCATTGCAGCGCGACTGCGGCCGATTCGAGTGGGCGGTACTCGACTGGAACCGGCCGGCGCGCGATTTTTACGAAGCGCTGGGTGCGCAGGCGAAATCCGACTGGATCATTCACCGCATCTCCGGCGACGCGCTCAAGCGGCTGGCTGCGCCGCCGTCATGATTGGCGCGGCAGGATGAAACGCAGACCTTGGAAATTCAAGACCACGCCGTCGCGCCGGATGAGCTCGATTTTAGGCCCTTCCTGCAAAACGGCTCCTTCCTTGTACTTGCGCATGTTGATGTACACGAAGCGGTCGCCCGGCTTGGTCGCATAGACATGCACGTCCAGGTGCAGTTCGGGCAGGGTCTGCGCGCCCGTCAGGCTGAGCTCGCTGATTGACGGCAGCACCTCGTCGTTGCTGGCGGACGCGCCGGCGCCGGCATCCTCGTCGGTCAGCACCGGATCGGGCCGATGCAAGGCCCGCGCACCGGCCTGCGACGCGGCCGCGCGCAGCGGTGCAACATACAAGGGCGCCCGTGCCGCCGGGGCGCTGTCAGCCGCGGCAGAGCCGGCCGCGGCCGATACCGGAATTTCCGGCGCATACACCGGCGGCGCATTCAAGGGACTGAAGTGCGGCGCCTCGCCGGGCTGCGCTGCGGCCGCGGCGGCTGCATGCGCCGCAGGCGTCGCTCGCGCGGTGGGGGCGGAGTTTCTCAACAACATCACCAGCAATACCACGATGTTGATTGCGAGCAGCAAGCCGAGCAATACCGCCCAGACGGGCAGGCGGCCGCGCCGCCGCCGGATGCCGGCGTCCATCAAGCCCGGCTCGGATTGACGCTGCCGTTCGATTTCGGATTTCTTCAGTGCATCGAGAATGAAGGACATTTTCCTAACCGCCGCGCAGCGTCTGGGTGAGCAACACCGGCGAGCCCGGCTCGGCCAGAACGGTGTCGAGCACCACTTGGGTTTGCACACCCGCGATCCCATCGACATTGAGGCGATGTTCGCGCTGGAAGTTCTGTACGGCGATCGCCAATTCTTCATCGTAGACGTCGGCGTGTTCGGGATCCGACGCGCCGCCTCGCAATGCGTTGAGGCTGCGCCTGAGCCAACGGACTTCCTCGCCCTGCATGCCCAGCGACAGTTGCCGGGCGCGCGCCGTCTTTGGCTTCCAGATAACCGTGAATTCTCCGAACCAGTCGCTCGACAGATCCTCGAGGGACACCCGCTCGTTGTGATCGCCCAGGTCCAAGGTGGCAAACCGATCATCGAGGCCTGACAGCACCACGCGATGCCGCAGGCCCTTGTCGTCGGTCAACGTCAAAATGGCGGGCCGATTCAAGGTCCTGACCTGAGCCCAGGAGCCGCGTTGATCGAGGCAGGCAAGCCCGGCCCTTGCCGCCTGTCCACAGGGATCCCGCTCGTCCGCCATCGCCGTGCCCCACAGCGACAGCAAATGCCGGAAGGCGGCCGCATCGGTGGTGTTGGCGCTATTGGCTTCGAGCAGGGCCTTGACGGGAATCGTTGCAGGAGCGGGTGGCGCCGCAGGAACGGGTGCCGCGGGCGCCACCACGGGCGGGAGCGCCGCCGCAGGCGCGCCTGACGCTTGGGTTGCGTGGCGGAGAATGCTCAGGGCGGAATCCTGGCGATGCCACATCTGCCAGCCGCCAACGAGAATTGCGGCGAGGGCCACCGCGCCCAAGGAGCCTGCGGACCAACCCAGCCACCTCGGGCTGAACCGGCGGCCGTAAACCTCGCCCGCGGCACGGCGCACCAGGCCGGCGGTTATTTTGCGCGTTTCCTGGGTATAGGCGCCGAGCAGGGCGCGGTCGCAAACCACGTTGATGACGCGCGGTATTCCCATGGACAGGCGGTGCACCTCGGCCAAGGCCGCAGGCGCGAATATTTCCTGCGCGGCGCCGGCAACGCGCAATCGATGGCGCACATAGCCTTTGGTTTCCTCGGCTGCCAGCGGTTTGAGGTGGTAACGGCCGGTGATCCGCTGCGCCAGCTGACGCAGGTCGGTGCGGTCGAGCAATTCCCGAAGCTCCGGCTGACCGATCAGGATGATCTGCAGCAGCTTCTGGGTGGGTGTTTCCAGATTGGTGAGCAGTCGGACCTGTTCCAGCACCTCGATGGAAAGATTCTGCGCCTCATCCACCAGCACAATGATGCGCCTGCCTTCCGCGTGCGCTTCCAGCAATCTCCGGTTCAGCGCATCGACCATTTGCTTGACGCTGCTGCGGTCGGCCTCGCCGAGGTTCAATCCCAGCTCTTCACAGATGGTCAGCAGGAATTCGACGGGGGTGACGCGCGGATTCAAGATGACGGCGACGTCGGCATGGTGCGGTACGCGCGACAGCAGCGTGCGCACGACGGTGGTCTTTCCGGTTCCCACTTCCCCGGTCAGCTGGATGAAGCCGCCTGACTCGTTGATGCCGTACAAGAGATGGGCCAGTGCTTCGGCGTGACGCTCGCTCAAATAGAGATAGCGCGGGTCCGGGGTAATGGCGAAGGGCTTTTCGCTGAGACCGAAGAAGCTGGTGTACATGAGCGCTAGGATAATACCAATGGCAGCTTAGTTTCCGTGGCCGGTGTTGCGGGGCAACAAACTGGCGCGGGTCAACAAGCCCTGCCCAAAACGGTCGCGTATGCCGTCCACTGCCGAGTCCAGCCTCTCACCTGCGGCCGGCTGTGCGGCGGAAAAGAGATCGGTCTGCCGCAGGATGCGCAATTCGCTGACGCCCACACCCAGCAGTCGCACGCCGGCACCGGGTTGGGCGGCCACCCAGGCGAGTAGCAGCGACTGCGCGGCGGCCGATACCATGGCCGTGTCCTGGGTGGGCGGCTTGAGCGCCCGCTGCCGGGTATAGGTCGTGAAATCGCCGCGGCGAATTTTGACGTTCACCCTGCCGGCGAGAAGTTCGTGAGCACGCAGCCTTGAGGCCGTTCGATCGGAAAGGCGCACGATCTGCGCCGTCAAGTCCGCCGGCGTGTATATATCCGCGGCAAAGGTCTCCTCCGCGCTGATCGACTTCTCTTCGCGATCCGGCACCACCGGCCGATCGTCGCGACCACAGGCGCGGTCGCGCATGGCTTTGCCGTGTTTGCCAAAGGCCTGCCACAGCACCGCCTCGCTGGCGGCGCGCACGTCGCCGAATGTGCGGATGCCCGCGGCATGAACCGCGGGCAGCGTTTTTTGTCCCACGCCAAATAATTTCTGAATCGGCAACGCGTCCAGAACCTCCCGCATGTTGCACTCGTCGATGCGGCACATTCCGTCCGGCTTGTGCAAATCCGAGGCGATTTTGGCCAGCAGCTTGTTGGGCGCGATTCCCACCGACGCGGTGAGCCCGGTTTCGGTCGCGATGCGGCGCCGTATTTCGCCGCCGATCGATTCCGGGTCTCCCAGAAGCCGTTGGCTCGCCGTGACATCGAGAAAGGCCTCGTCCAAAGATAGGCCTTCGACCAGAGGCGTGAACTCGCGAAAAATCTCGAAAACCCGTGCCGAGATCTCTTGGTAGCGGCCCATGCGCGGCGCCACGACCACCGCATCGGGACAGCGGCGCAGCGCTTCGCGCGTCGGCATCGCCGAGCGCACGCCGAAGCGGCGCACCACATAGTTCGCGGCCGCGACCACGGCGCGCGCGCCGGTGCCGCCGACGATGAGCGGCTTACCCTTGAGTTCGGGACGATCGTGCTCCTCGACGGATGCGTAAAACGCGTCCATGTCGACATGCAGTATCGTTCGGGCGTCGCCGCGCCCGGCGTCGCCGCTGTGCATCGCTAGTTCACGGTGACGGTGATTTTCTTCGAAACCAGCGGCGGATCGAATGAGGTATGCAGGTAGTCCGCGAACACGAGTTGCAGCGTGTGCTTGCCGGGCGCCAGGCTCAGCTCGGTTTCGGTTTGACCCTTGCCGAAGTGCAGTATCTTATCGGTCGCCGGCAGCGGCGCATCTATTTTAAGTTCGCTGAAATCGGTGTCGACCAGCAGATGATGATGCCCGGTGTTGTCGAATTTGACCCCCGCCGGCGCTACACCTGCGCCCTTCAAGCCGAAGCGCACGCCGACCGGTCCGTGCAGCGTCGCGCCGTCGTGCGGCGTGATGAAATACACCTCGGCACCGGCCGGCGCCGCGACGCGATCCGCAGCGACTGCGAATGCTGCCAACAAGCAAATACCCAACGCGAGAACTGAACGAATCATGCTGCTCTCCTTTCATGGTGCGACGGATGCGTTACGCATCTTAGCGCTGCTCCTGCGCGCCGACACCCAATTCATGCGGCGCGAAATCATCGACGTTGATGATATTCATGACTTTGGCATCGTAATCCACAAGCAGTGAAGCTTCCGCTTCGCTGAGGATGCCTAGATCCAGCGCCTGGCGGATTTGTCCCGGCAGATCCAGCGCGCTGACCCTGCCGGTCTTGACGCCATCCACGCGCACCCGCTTCTCCAAGGGCTCCGCCGCGATGCAAAGTGTCAGTGCTTCCTGCAGCTGCGCCAATGGGTTCTGCGAACCCGGGGTTTTATAGATGTGGGCGCTCAAACGCTCCCTTGTTCCGGTCGGATTCATGATGAGAGCGCCGATTTCGCGGCCCAAACCATCGCTCGGCGGAAAGTAGGTCAGCCCGCGCGGAAAGATGAACAGCCGCATGAACCCACCCAAGAAGCGGTTCGGAAAATTGCGCAAAAACAGGTGCAGCTGTTCCTGCGCCTGATACAGCAGGCTCCGGCAGGCCCATTCGACGAGCGGCAGGTCCGCGGTTTCACGGCCTTGGTTCTCGTGATGCTTGAGCACCATGGAGGCCAGATACATCGCCGACAATACGTCGCCGAGGCGCGCCGACAGGGTCTCCTTCTTCTTGAGATAGCCGCCGAGCGCCAGCATCGCCACGTCCGTGGCCAGGGCGAAGGCAGCGCTGAACCGGTTGATGTGCTGAAAATAGCGCATGGTCGCGCCGCCCGGCACCGCGGTGAATCGCGCCGCCGTCAGCCCGAGGACGAGGGAGCGCACCGCATTGGAAATTGCGAATCCGACGTGACCCAGGACCGCGGCATCGAATTCGCGCGTGCCGGCCTCGCGATCCGGATTCCTGGCGGCATTCATTTCCTTCAATACGAAGGGATGGCAGCGCACCGCCCCCTGGCCGAATATGATCAGGCTGCGCGTCAGGATGTTGGCGCCTTCGACCGTGATCGCCACCGGCACGATCTGATATCCGCGCCCCAGATAATTTTTCGGCCCCAGGCAAATGCCTTTGCCGCCATGCACGTCCATCGCATCGTTGGCGATCATGCGGCCGATTTCGGTGGCGTGATATTTGAGCATGGCGGACGGCACGGATGGTCTTTCACCGCCGTCGATCGCGCCCGCGGTGACGGAGCGCGCGGCGTCGATGATGTAGGTGCGCGCCGCCATGCGTGCCAGCACCTGCTCGACGCCTTCGAAGCCGCCAATGGGCGTGTTGAATTGGCGGCGAATGCGCGCGTACGCGGCAGACGCATACACTGCGGCCTGCGCGCCGCCGGTGGCACTGGACGGCAGCGAAATACAGCGGCCGACCGACAGCTGCTCCACCAGCATGCGCCAGCCCTGGCCGGCTGTGGCGAATCCGCCGATGATGGCGTCCAGGGCTACGAACACGTCATGCCCCTGAATCGGGCCGTTTTGAAAAGGCACATTCAGCGGAAAGTGGCGGCGGCCGATCGTGACGCCGGGAGTGTCGCGCGGAATCAGCGCGCAGGTAATCCCCAGGTCGACTTTGTCGCCCATCAGGCCATCCGGATCATAGAGTCGGAACGCCAATCCAATGATGGTTGCGACCGGCGCGAGCGTGATGTAGCGCTTGGAGAAGTTGAGTTTGATGCCGATGATCTCGGCGCCCTGCCATTGGCCTTTGCAGATTAGCCCGGTGTCGGGAATGGACGCCGCGTCCGAACCCGCGCGCGGGCCGGTGAGCGCGAAACAGGGCACATCGTCACCGCGCGCGAGGCGCGGCAGATAGTGCGCCTTTTGCGCGTCGGTACCGTAGTGCAGCAGCAGCTCCGCAGGGCCCAGCGAGTTTGGCACGGCGATGGTCGACGATGCGGTGGTGGACCGCGAGGCGATCTTGATCAGCACGCACGAATGGGCATATGCGGAGAACTCGAGGCCGCCGTAGCGCCGCGGAATGATCATCGCAAAGAAGCCGCGCGACTTGATGAACGCCCACACCGCGGCGGGCATGTCGGCGCGCCGATGGGTGATGTCCCAGTCATCGAGCATCGCGCACAATTCCTCGCAGGGTCCGTCGAGAAATGCCTGCTCGGCCGCGGTGAGCGCGGGCGCTTGCGCCGACATGAGCTTTTGCCAGTTTGGATCGCCGGTGAATAATTCTCCGTCCCACCACACCGTGCCGGCGTCCAATGCCTCGCGCTCGGTGGCCGACATGGCCGGCAGCAGCTTGCGGTACTTCCTCATGAACGGCCGTGTCACCAGCGGCAGGCGCAGCGCGCGGATGTTCAAAAGCAGCAGGACGGCGAATGGCAGGGACACCGCGATCTTCCACGCGGCCGGCGCGGCGCCCAGAACCCAGTAGGCCGCGAACAGCAGCAGCAGCACGCAGGAACTCGCGGCCCGTCCGGCGCGGCGATACGCGAGGATCATGAAGGCGCCCACGAACAGCGCCAGCCAGCCCACTGCGGCGCCGACGCTTGGCCACAGGTGATTCATGATCGCCCCTTTGAATCAGATCAAGTCTTTTACGCCGTCGCGCTCCTCGAGCAATTCGCGCAACGTCGCCTGCATTTTATCGCGGCTGAAATCGTTGATGGCGAGCCCTTGAACGATGCTGTATTCGCCGTTCTTGCAGGTCACCGGATACGAATAGATAACGCCTTCCGGTATTCCGTAGCTGCCGTCCGAGGGTACCGCCATGCTCACCCAGTTGCCGGCCGGAGTGCCGAGCATCCAATCATGAATGTGATCCAGGGCCGCAGCCGCGGCCGAGGCGGCGGATGAACTGCCGCGCGCCTTGATGACGGCCGCGCCGCGCTGCTGCACCGTCGGAATATAGCTGTCCTTGAACCAGCTTTGATCGACCAATGACAGCGCGGGTTTGCCGCCGACGGTGGCGTGGTGCAGATCCGGATACTGGGTTGCGGAGTGATTTCCCCAGATGATTATTTTTTTCACATCCGACAACGCAGCGCCGGTTTTCTCCTGCAGTTGCGCCAACCCGCGATTGTGATCCAAGCGGGTCATCGCGCTGAAGTGCGACGCCGGGAGCGACGGCGCGTTGCGCTGCGCGATGAGCGAATTGGTGTTGGCTGGATTGCCCACCACCAGCACGCGCACGTCGCGGCTCGCGACAGCTTCCAGCGCCTTGCCTTGCGCGGAAAAAATCTTGGCGTTCTCGAGCAGCAGATCCTTGCGTTCCATGCCGGGACCGCGCGGCCTGGCGCCGACCAGCATCGCAAAATTGCAATCCTTGAAGCCCACATTGGCATCGGATGTGGCGGTTACCTTGTTGAGCGGCGCGAATGCGCAGTCGTTCAGTTCCATCACCACGCCCTGGACTGCCGCGCTGGCCGCCGGGATCTCCAACAGATTCAGGTTGATCGGTTGATCGGGCCCCAGCATTTGGCCGGATGCGACCCGGAATGCAAGCGCATATCCGATGTTCCCGGCGGCGCCCGTGATGGTGACAGTAACTGGCTTCTTCATGACGAGCTCCCGCGCAAAATCGAGGAATGGTAGCCGAAATCACCCGCGGCCGTCATTGGCGGACCGGCAGCGGCGGCAGTGTCGCGGTCGGCAGCCTGACCTTTAGCAGCTGCGCCACGGTGGGAGCGATCCGGCGCATATCGATGACGCCGAGGTCGCGACGTTGGGCAATCTCCGTTCCCGTCACGAAGAATGACGCGCGCATCTCCGGAAATTCGGGCGAGAATCCGTGGCCACCCGCGGATCTCTGCACCTCGCTCAGCAACGGCGCCGCCGGGTCGCTGATCGCGTAATAGCCGGACTTCATCACCACCAGAAACCATGCATCGGGGAATGCGCCTATTTGCTTGATCGCGTCGCGCTCGAGAATTTGCAGGATGCCGTTGCGCGCATCTGACGCGAGAGTGCGCAGCAATTCGCGCACGCGCGCAACGCTGCGTTCATCGACCGGCTCGTGCAGCATGATGGCCGCTACGCCGCCTGCGCCCCAAACTTGCGCCTTCCAAGCCTCGCCGCTGTGGCTGAGATCGGCGCGCAAAAACGGCAGCAATAGATTCACTCGATGCGTGAGCGTCAGGAAGCCGTGGTCCGAGACGACCACGGTGATGCCGGCAGGATCATTGGCGCGCGCCGCCGCGTTGAGCTGCGCCAGCCAGCCATCGATCTCCTCGAGATCTTGATTGACCTCCGGGCTGAAAGGACCGTGAGCGTGCTGTTCCTCGTCGAGTGAGCTCAAATGAAGAGTCATGAACACAGGCTTTTGCGAGCGCAGCACATCCAACGCGAATCGCACCTTGATCTCATCGCCTTTCGGACTGACATCGTTTCCCTGCATGTAGGGACCCAGCCGCGCTTGCATCGCCTGCAACAATCCTTCGGGACGTGACAACGCTGCAATGAGATGCGAATCGGAAGGATTAAGATCCGCGGTCGGCCGGAAGATCCGCCAATACTCGGGAATGAGGAAGTCCACCTCGGTCGCGCCGACGCTGACCGGCCAGCCGACGCTGGCGGTGGAAAATCCGGCATCGTGAGCGGCCCGCCACAACGTGGGCACGCGGATTTGTCTCGCGTACCAATACCAGCTTTCGGCGAAATTGCGTTTCGGGTCAAATTCCAGATTGTTGTAAATACCATGTTCGGCGGGCGTTGCGCCGATCAGCAGCGTCGTGTGATTGGGATATGTAACGGTCGGCCAAACGCCGATCACGCCGCGGGCATAGGCGCCGTCTCGCAACAGACTGCGCAGATACGGAATCTTCAGCGCGTGAGCATCTGCTTCGAACACATATTCCGGCTTCAGTCCATCAACTGAAATCATCAGAACCGGTGCGGCGAATGCGGGAGTCGCTGCGATTACGGCCAGAAGCAGTACATGCCGCAGCGGCTTGACCCACGCGACCCGCCAGCAACCCTCAATCATCGTTGCTGACCGGATTAGCGAGTGGCGCAACCGCAAAAAAAAGAAAACATCATTCATGGTTTTATCGCAATCCCACAATATTGTCTTAGCAAACATGAAGTTACGTGCCAAAAAATATTTTCATAAAGTGCTTGTATGTAGTGGTGATGTATATTACTATATCACCAAGTCACCGAAACACCCGGTGATGAACTGAAGACCGAAACACTGGATAGGAGACGATCATGAACACTTCAACTTCCACCAAACTCGCCGCTCTCGCTCTTGCCCTGATGGTCAACAGCGTGATCATGGGTGGCATGGCCTACTTGTTCAATGCCCAGCTGCAGCAGCCCACGGCGGCCATTTCGCTCGCCAACGGCGGTCATCAAGCAGTGAACGCATTGATCTAAGGACCCTAACAGGCGCTCTGGTAGATTAGCGTGCTATATATCCCCTACACACGGGGACCTCACATCGAGCGGAAAATGGACCCGAACTGGAACGACAACCAACCCATCTATCGCCAACTGCGCGATCGAATGGTCGCCCTGATCCTCGAGGGCGCTCTGAAGGAGGGTGATCCATTGCCCTCCGTGCGGGCGGTGGCTGCCGATTACCGGCTCAATCCGCTCACGGTGCTGAAGGGTTATCAGCAGCTGGTTGACGAGAACCTGGTCGAAAAACGCCGCGGACGCGGCATGTATGTCAGCGACGGAGCTCGGCGGCTGCTGCTCGCAGGAGAGCGTGAACGCTTCCTGCACGAGGAGTGGCCGCACATTCTTGCGATCATCAACCGGCTTGGGTTCTCGTCCCAGGAACTGTTTGCGCAAACACCGGCGCTCACCCACCCGGCGCCGCCGCCTCGCGGCAGCGACGCCAAAGAAGAATGAGTCTAAAACATGGCCCCGCTCATCGAAGCTCGTGACTTGACAAAAAAATACGGCGCCCAGGTTGCCCTGGACCGCGCCAACCTCAAGGTGGAGGCCGGCCGCATTGTTGGACTCATCGGTCCCAACGGCGCGGGTAAGACAACGGCGCTGCGCGCCATCCTGGGGCTGACCAGCTACGAGGGGCACCTGACGGTGCTGGGACGCGAACCGCTGCGCGAGCGCACCTCGCTCATGCAGGACGCCTGTTTCATCGCCGATGTCGCCGTGCTGCCGGGTTGGCTGCGGGTCGACCAGGCGATCGATTTCGTGGCCGGCGTGCACCCGCGATTCCGCCGCGACCGCGCCGTGCAATTTCTTGCGAAGACACAAATACAGGGCAATCGGCGCATGCGCGAATTGTCCAAGGGAATGAAGACCCAGGTACATCTGTCCTTGACCATGGCCATCGATGCGAAGCTGTTCGTGCTCGACGAGCCTACGCTGGGTCTCGACATTCTGGCGCGGCGCACTTTTTACGACGCCCTGGTCAACGACTACATGGACGAGACGCGCACCATTCTGATCACCACGCACCAGGTCGAAGAAGTCGAAAATCTGCTGACCGATTTGATATTCATCGACAAGGGCCGCATCGTTCTCGATTCCTCGATCGAGGAGGTTGCGAACCGTTTCGTCGCGGTGGTCGTGGCCGCGGATCGCCTCGAGGCCGGGCGCGCAGCGAAGCCGTTCTATGAACGGCAGATGCTCGGCAAAACCGAGCTGTACTACGAGAACGGCGATCGGGACAAGCTCGCGGCGTTCGGTGAGCTGCACACGCCGAGCGTCGCCGATCTATTCGTCGCAAAATTATCCGGGGGTGCGGCATGAACACCAACTTGTGGCTGATCCGCCGGGAATTCTGGGAGAACCGGGCGATCTGGATACTTCCCGCAGTGTTCGGCGCCATGCTGATCGTCGCCGCCTTGTTCGGTCACGTGAGCCTTCCGTCGCTGGCAACGCCGAATGAAAATCGCACCTTCGGCGCCGCGTTCCTGGTGGCGTTTGGCCTGATGTTCTACTCGGTGATGTCCGTGTACGCGACCTGGTACTTGCTGGATAGCCTGTACGCCGATCGCAAGGACCGCAGCATTCTATTCTGGAAGTCTTTGCCGATCTCCGATTCCGATACCGTGGTCAGCAAGCTCATCGTCGCGCTGTTCGTGATACCGGTGGTCTCGTTCCTGGCCGCCGATGTCACGGCGTTGCTGGCCGCGTTCATCGTTTCGATCCGCTCGCGAGCCACAATCGGCGGCGCCCTTTGGCAGCCCGATCTGTGGCTGCAGATGCAGGTGTTGTGGGTCTACGCGGTGGTCACGGCCGCGATCTGGTACCTGCCGGTCGCCGGCTGGCTGATGCTGGTGTCGGCCTGGGCCAAGCGCGCGGTGATCCTGTGGTCGTTCCTGCCGCCGCTGGTGCTGTACATCATCGAGCGCTGGTTTCTCGGCACCAATGTCGTGGGCCGGATGCTCGGCCGGCGGCTGACCGGTCTGGCGATGGTTGCGTTGAACCCGAGCGGCGAAAAGTCGTGGCACGTCGACAAAGCCACGGAGACCCTCACTCTTCCCAGCAGTGTGTGGCACTTCATCAATCCGAGCGGATTCTTTTCCAATCCCGAAACATGGATCGGGGTCGCGGTAGGTGTTTTGCTGATAGTCGGCGCCATCCAGCTGCGCATGCGGCGCAGCGAAATCTAACGCCGGGCGCTGCGCCGGCCCATCGCTAAGCCTCGCGCGCCGCCCGACTCCGCCACGCGACGCCTCCGCCGGCCGCGCTGGCACCCGCGAAAATTGGATTTCTTCGTCTCCGCGCGTGGCCAATGGTGCAAAATGGCGCCAGGTATTCCGTTGATTCGAAGGGGCGCGCATGTACAAAACGAAAATCGATCTGTCCGAAAAACTCCGCCGCAACGTCATCGTGATATTGAATGATCGCCTGGCCGACGCCATCGACTTGCAGAGTCAGGTCAAACAAGCCCACTGGAATGTGAAGGGGCCCAGCTTCATTGCGTTGCACGAGTTATTCGACAAGATTTCCGACGTGCTGTTGGAACAAATCGACGAAATCGCCGAGCGCGTGACCAGCTTGGGCGGTACCGCCGAGGGCACCGTGGCCATGGCCGCCAAGCGCAGCAAACTCAAGAACTATCCGTTGAGCATCACCGCCGGCAAGGATCATCTATTCTATTTGTCGACCCAGGTCGCGGCGTTCGGCAAGAGCGTGCGTGCGGCAATAGCCGACAGCGACGAGTTGGGCGATGCAGATACGGCGGACCTTTTCACCGGAATTTCCCGCAACCTCGACAAGTACCTATGGTTCCTCGAGGCGCACCTACAAGAAAAGGCATGATCATGAGTGATCCCGATAACACGCCGGACTTCGGTTTGGGCGCAGCGCTCGCCACATTAAAGGGCCTGTTGACGGACGGTGAGACCCTGGAAGCGTGGGCGGCCCAGCATCGTCTCTATGCGCTCACTCATCGCCGGGTGTGCATCGCCGCAACCAGCGGGCGCTTTCTGTCGCTCAGCCGGCGCTTGCTCGGCGGCTACGAATCGGCCGATATTCGCTGGCAGGACCTCAAGGAGACGCGGATCCGGGCGGGGATCGTCGCCGCCGACCTGACCCTGGTCGCGCAGACCAGCTCCGACCTTAGCATCGGTTCCGAGGTGAATCGGGTCTGGAGTTTCGAAGGATTGCACAAGGATCAGGCGCAGGCGATGTACCGGATTTGCCAGCAGCATGATCAGGTTTGGCGCGAAAAGCGCCGCGTACGCGAGCTCGAAGAATTGCGCGCAAAATCCGGCGGCGTGCAGATAGGTGCGGCCGGCATGGGTGCGGCCGGTGTAGGCGCGGCCGGCGCGGAGTCCGAACCGGTGCGCCGCTTGCGTCAGGCGCGCGAAATGCTCGAGGCCAAGCTCATCAGCGATTCCGAATTCGAGTCGATCAAAGCAAAGATCGTCTCGGGCCTTTAAAAATGCACTAGCCCAGAAGATGGGCGAAGTAGCTGTTGTGCAGCCGATTCAGCGGGTCGGTTCTTTGCCGCAACGCGCGGAACAGCTTGGCGCGTTCGCCAAACGATTTCGCCACGTGTTCCGGCTGCAGGGCGCGCGTTTGATTGAAGGTGGGCGTACCGCCGTGAGACGCCGCAAAATCATTGAAGTCGATGAGAAAATCATCCCAGCCTGGATCGCCGGTGGACGAGGGTTCCAACGTTAGCATTGGACCCGAGTAGCTCGGACTGAACAAAGAACCGCGATCCTGGTGCAGCCGGCTCGCGCAGTTGACGACGTTGCAGCGGTACCCATGTTCCTTGTAGTACGCCTTGCAGAATGCAAAATAAGCCGCCAGGAGCTTTGGGTAATCAGCCTCTGGAAATGCCCAGATTGAATAGGTATGGCGCGCCTTCCACGCCTCCCTCGGCAGGTCGCGCATCCACTCGTGCGCGTACATCGCGACGCCGTGCGCGCCGCCGGAGAGCGCCCGGTGCATACCGGACAGAACCGCGGCGCGGAGGCCGGGGGCCGCCAGTACGCTGCCCACCGTCGAACCGAAGGCGGGCAGCACGTTGCGCATCACCGATTGCCGAATTTGCCAGATTCCGGAGCGGCTGATGGCTGAGGCTTCATCGGGCGTGCGTCGCTCGACGGTAATGCGGTCGTGGAAAGCCGAGACGTGCAGACGCAACGCGCCTTCGGTGCCGATGATGGAGGGGTAGCGCGAGCTGAAATCCTTCAGCGACAGCACCTGGTAGTCGATCTTGACGGCCGACATCGGCTGCACGCGCAGCACCACCTCGTGCACCACGCCGAGCAGGCCGAAACTCGAACGCATGACGCGCATCAAATCGCGCTCGCGCTCCGTCACGACCAGCTGTTTGCCTTGCGGCGAAATCACCTTCATTTCGCTGACGCATGACGACAACTGCGCCATGCCCGGGCTGTAGGACGGCTGCGGCAAGGTGGTCACCGCCACGGCACCCAGGGAGATCTGGCCCATTTCGGGCGTCAACGGCAGCTCGAGTCCGCGCTCGGCCAGCGCCCGGACCAGGGTACCCACGCGCACGCCGGCCTGGGCCCGCACGCTGTTTTCGCCAAACTCCAGTATCCGGTCGAGCCCCCCGGTATCCACCGTGGTCCCGCCGTCGCCACCCACGCAACGGGTTTGCGAATAATCCGCGCCGACCATGCGAACCGGCGTGGGATACACCTTGCTCCTGGAAAGGATCAAGGGAATGTCCTCGAATCGCTTCAGGCGCATGACGAGGCGCGGCCGCCGATAGGTGCCCGATGCATCCGCGCCGCGCGGATCAAAGACTTTATTTACCATGTGCTTCCCCCCGGAAGAGAAACCAAGCTTCGAACCAGCTGTCGGGGGGCACAAAACCGCAGTACATGGGTGCGACTGCGCTTGAAGATACTGGCGACCCCGCTATCGTCAGACTTCCCGAGAGAAGTCCCTAAGACCGGTGGTTTTGCGTCCCCACCTTTCGGCGGGTTTGCCCTTGAACAGCGCCCCTACTATGCGATGAGCGCCCAAGTCTTGTAAAGGGGTTTTTTAGGGGCCCGCTACCTTCGGGGTTTACCCCATTAAAAGCAGGGTTTCTGCGTGTTCCACGGCCTCCGGGGTGCCGTAGACCACCACGACATCGCCCTCCTTGAATATGGTATCCGGTCCAGGATCGCGTCCGACGATGCCGTCGCGGCGGACCGCGCTGACGACCGCGCTGCAGCCGCGGCCCGACAGCTCGGTGATGCTGCGGCCGACGGCCCATGCGTGGGGCGATAGGATCACGCTGTGCAGCTGCTCGCGAAACGCGTGGCTGTCGTCCAGATGCTCGGCGCCGCTGTCGCGAAAGTACTGGCGCATCATGCTGTAGCGATGGCTGCGGATCTCGTTCACGCTGCGGATCATTCGGCCCACCGGCACCTTCATCAACAACAACAGGTGCGACAACAGCATGAGGCTGGCTTCGAATGTTTCCGGGACAACTTCGGTCGCGCCGGCCGCCTGCAACTCCTCCAGCTTGGCATCGTCCTGTGTGCGCACCAGGATTGGCACATCAGTGCGCAATTCGCGCACCGCCCGCAGTATGCGCAGCGCCACGTCCGGATTGGCAAAGGTGATCAGCACCACGCTGGCATGCGCGACCCCGACGTTTTCGAGCATTTTTATCTGCGCGGCATCGCCGTACACCACCGGATCTCCCGCTTGACGGCCGAGGCGGATGCGGCGCGGATCCGTGTCGAGCGCGATGTACTCGAAGCCGGTTTGTTCCAGCACACGGGCAATGTTTTGCCCGACGCGGCCGAATCCGCAGATCACGACGTGCGGCCGCTCGGCCACCGCCAGGGTGGTTTGAACCTCGCGCATCGCTTCGCTGCGCGGGTTGCCGGATTCGCGCAACAAGGTGCGGGTAATGCGCCGATTGTGACGAATGATGATGGGCGACAACACCATGCTGAGTACGGTGGCCGCGAGCAGCGGCTGCACGATGCCGGCCGCGAGCAATTCCCGCCGCAGCAGCAGGATCAACAACGCAAATCCGAATTCACCGCCCTGCGCCACCACCACGCCGGTGCGCAGGGACTTGAACCAGCTCTTGGTCGCGGGCTTTGCGACGACCGCCACGACCGCGGCCTTCAGCAGCAGCATGCAGAGGACGATCGCGGTCACCAGCGGCAATTGCCGCAGCAGCAATCCAACATCCAGCAGCATGCCGACCGTGATGAAAAACAAACCCAGCAGAACTTCGCGGTACGAACGAATCGTCGCTTCGATCTGATGACGGAACTCGGTTTCCGCGAGCATCATCCCGGCCAAAAAAGCGCCGAGCGCCAACGACAGGCCCACCGCCTGGGTTGCCCAGGCCGAGGCAAGCACCGCCAGCAGCACCGCCAGCGAGAACAGCTCCGCAGAGCGCACCGCGGCGATCATGAGGAACACGGGCCGCAGCAGCCAGCGGCCGGCCGCCAGCACCAGCAGCAGTGCCAGCGCGGCGATGCCGATGGCGCTCAAGATGTGCACGGCGTCGGCGGCGCGGCCGCCGCTCAGGGCGGACACCAAGGCCAGCAGCAGGGGAAAACTCAGGTCCTGGAACAGGCATATGGCCACGGCAAGCCGGCCGTGAGTGCGGTTGTTCTCCGACTGCTCGGTCAGCTGCGCGATGATGATGGCGGTCGAGGACATGGCCACCGCGCCGCCGATCACGATCGCGACGGCGGGAACCACATCGAACAGCATGACTGCGGCTGCCGCGATGATCCCGGTCGTTATCAGCACTTGCGCGCCGCCGACGCCCAGCACCTCCCAGCGCATCGCCACCAGGCGCGGCAGCGAGAATTCCAGCCCGAGCGTGAATACCAGGAACACCACGCCGAAATCCGCCAGCAGTTGCGTGGTTTCATTGTCGGCCGCAAGCGCGAGCGCATGCGGACCCAGGAGCATTCCCACGGCGAGATAGCCCAGGATCGCGGGCAACGCCAATCTGCGCACCGCCGCGACCACGCACACCGATGCGGTGAGCAATATCAGGATCTGCAACAAGGGATCGTTATGCCCCATTTGCCTGCTAGCATATCGCTATGAGTGCAGCCATGACGGTTCCGTTGGCGCTCGAGCCTTGGCACGCGGGCTGGCGGCTTCTACTCCGGGGCGACTGGTCATTGGCGGCAATGCCGCAGATCGAAGCGCAACTCGAGGGTTTCCCTCAGGCGCTGCGCGGCCCGGTGCTGTGCGATTGGTCACAGACGCAGACGCCGGGAATTGGACCCTCGTGGGCGCTGCTGCGGCGCTTGCGCGATGTGGGCGTGCCGTCCGACGCAATCAGCCACAGCGGCGGTCCGCCGCACTTTGTGGAGCTGCTGCAGACACTGCGCTCCGATCCGCGTGCGGTTGGCGGCGAGCGCGCTCCACGGCCGACATTGCCGGGGATCATCGGCGACATTGGGCGATGGTCCGTGCTGCAGGGCCGGTATGCACGCGGCGTGGTCGAGTTCCTGGGACGCATCGCGACGGTCGTCGGCCAGGCATTCAGAAGACCGCGTGCCTGGCGCATCTCGTCGCTGGCCCGGCATGTCTATGAAACCGGCATCACCGCCATCCCCATCGTTGCGCTGATTGCATTTCTGATCAGCGTCATCGTGGCGTATATCGGCGCGCAGCAACTGTCGCGCTTCGGGGCCGATATTTTCGTCGTGGATCTGGTGACGATCGCGGTGTTGCGCGAGATGGGGGTGCTGCTGACGGCGATCATCGTCGCCGGCCGTTCCGGCAGCGCCTTTGCGGCCGAGATCGGGGTCATGCAGCTGAACGAGGAAACCGATGCGTTGCGCGCCATGGGCATGAATCCCATCGAGCTGCTGGTGGTGCCGAGAGTACTGGCCCTCATCATCGTGCTGCCGCTGCTCACGGTGATCGCCGATGCCATGGGCCTTGCCGGCGGCGGACTCTTGTCACTCATCGACCTGAACATACCCTTGCCGCAGTTCACGTACCGCCTGCGCGAGTCGCTTGGGCCCACGACCTTCTGGTCCGGCTTGATCAAGGCGCCGGTATTCGCCGCTCTCATCGCCATGGTGGGCACGTATCGCGGCATGCAGGTGCGCGACTCGGCGCGCGAGCTCGGGCGCCTGACCACGGTGGCGGTGGTGCAATCCATCTTCATGGTGATACTCGCCGATGCGCTGTTCGCCGTGCTGTTCGAGAAGATTGGCTTTTAGATGCTGGACCGCAGCGTCGACCCGGTGATTCGAGTGCAGGGCCTGTGCAATCGCTTCGGTTCGCAGGTGGTTCACGATCACCTCGACATGGAGGTGCGGCAGAACGAGATATTCGGCGTAGTAGGCGGTTCGGGTACCGGCAAGTCGGTGCTGCTGCGCTCCATCCTGGGGCTGCGCCACCCGGACGCCGGCACCGTGGAGCTGTACGGCCGCGATGTTCAAAGCCTGGCGGCGGCCGATCGCAGCACGCTGGTGCAGAGTTACGGCGTGACGTTTCAGAACGGCGCGCTCATCAGCTCCCTGACCGTTGCGCAGAACGTGCAATTGCCGCTGCGCGAGCATTACTCCCTGTCCGAGAATACCCTGGACGAACTGGCGCAGCTGAATCTGGCTCTGGTGGGACTGGAGCAGGGCGCCGGCGCCAAATTTCCCTCGCAGTTGTCCGGCGGCATGATCAAGCGCGCCGCATTGGCGCGCGCCCTGGCGCTCGAGCCCCAGCTGCTGTTTCTCGACGAGCCGACCGCAGGCCTCGATCCGATTTCCGCGGCGGCCTTCGATGAGCTACTGTTGTACCTCCATGGAGAGTTGCGGCTCACGGTCGTCATGATCACCCACGATCTCGATACATTGTTTGCAACCTGTTCCCGCGTCGGCGTGATCGTCGACAAGCACATGATTTCGGACACCCTCGACGGCCTGCTTGAGAATCCTCATCCGTGGATCCATAGTTATTTCCACGGACCCCGGGCGCGGGCGGCTGAAAAGGAAATCCATGGATAGAGATCCCAATTACGTGGCGGTCGGCGCGTTTGTGCTGCTGGTGATCGCCATGGCGGCGACATTCGTGTTCTGGTACACCAATCAGCAGGACAAGCGCTCCTATCAGCGCTACGAGATCTACTTTCAAGGATCGGTCAACGGGATCAGCGCCGGCAGCCCGGTGCGTTACCTCGGAGTCGACGTCGGCAAAGTGGTGCGCATCATGCTCGACCCCAAGCAGCCCAAGCGCGTCGAGGTGATCGCCGACATCGACTCGACGGCGCCCATCGATGAGCGCACGCGGGCCTCACTGAGCCTGCAGGGCATTACCGGATTGCTGTTCGTCGATTTGAAGCAGGATCCGAACGCGGAGAGCACCGGCGTGCTGGCGCAGGGCCAGCGCTACCCCGTCATCAGCTCGGCGCCCTCCGACTTCGATGTCCTGTTGAGCAATCTGCCGGCGTTGACCACGCACCTGGTGGATCTGGCGGATCGCCTCACGCAGGTGTTCAGCGACCAGAATGCGCGCTCCCTCCGGACGATACTCGACAACACCCGGCTCGCCAGCGAGCGTCTGCCGAACACCGCACGCGAGGCGGAGGGCCTGGTATCGGACCTGCGCCGCACGACGCAGGACGTCGCGGGCGCCGCCGTCGATCTGCGCGGCGTCATAACGCGCGCTTCGCCCGATGTCGAGGCGGCGGTGGTGAATATCAGGCAGGTGTCCGACAATCTGGCGAGAACCACGCAGCGATTGGATCGATTCGTCGCGGCCAATGAACCTGGCCTGACGGTCTTTGCCCAGCAAAGCCTGCCGGAATTCGAACAGCTGCTGCGCGAGAGCCGCGAGGCGGCGCGGGACTTCCGCGAACTGTCGCGCAGCCTGAAGCAAAACCCGTCGCAGCTGATCTACGAGTCCGCCTACCGCGGTGTCCAGGTTCCGCGGTGAGCCTGCGGACGTGGTTCGTAGCGATGCTGATGCTCCTGCTATGCGGGTGCGGGGGATCCTTTTTCAGAACCAAGGTTGCGCCGCCCTCGCTGTACCTGCTGTCGACTACGCCTAGGACGCCGGCCGCCGCGGACGCGCCGAGGATTCCCGTGGATCTTGCGGTCTTAAGGCCGCGCGTGCGCGCCGGCCTCGACACGGATCGCATCGCCGCGCTGTATCCCGATCGGCGGCTTGAATATTTCGCCGATGCACGCTGGAGCGGACCGCTCGATGAAGTTATTCAGCAGCTTGCCGTGCAGCAGTTTCATGCGACCGCCAATCTGCGCAACGTCAGCGCCGACGCGTCGGTTTTCGCCAGCGACTACTGGTTGGAGATCGAGGTCACGAATTTTCAGGCGGAATATTCGGCCGCGGCTGCGCCGCCCTCGGTGCACGTGCATTTCCTGGCGCGCGTCGGCACCTCGGCCGACCGGCACATCATGGCGGTTTTCGAAGCGAACGCGGCGGATCAGGCGTCCGACAACCGCATGAGCGCCATAGTCGATGCCTACAATCGCGCCGCCGACCAAGCACTCGCCGCGATCGTCAGCGGCACGATGCAAACCCTGAGCGCTCGCTGACCCTTGATATCCGATCCCGCAATTTACGATTCCGCCGCTTCGATCGCGATGCCGATCTCCAGCCACTGCGCTTCCAAGTAGGCCGCATCTCTGGCCAGATTCGCGAGGCGCTGCTTGAGCCCAGCGCGCAGCGGATTTGCGGCAAGCTCGGCATCGAGCAGCAAGCGCTCTTGAGCAAGAGCGGCAATGCTTGCTTCGACCTTGTCGAGGCGCTGCCGCAGCCGCGCCTTTGGATCGCGGCGGGCCGGTGTTTTTGCGGCGCGCGCGGGTGCCGCCGCCGATTTGGCGGCCGCTGTTCCGGCCGCGGCCTGCTTCCCGGGGTCGCCTGGCGGCACCTTGCCGCGCGAACGAAGCCACAGCTGATAGTCATCCAGGTCGCCATCGAAGCTCTGCAATCGTCCATCGGCAACCAGCCACAGCGTGTCGGCCACCGATTTGATGAGATGGCGGTCGTGCGAAACCACCACCAAGCCGCCGCTGAAGCTCTGTAGCGCAATGGTCAGCGCCTGGCGCATCTCGATATCGAGGTGGTTGGTGGGCTCGTCGAGCAGCAGCAGGTTGGGCCGCCGCGCCACCATCAAGGCCAGCGTCAGGCGCGCTTTCTCGCCGCCGGAGAATCGGCTCACCCGCTCGAAGGCACGGTCGCCTTGAAACCCAAAGCTTCCCAAATGATCGCGCACCTTCTGCTCATCGCCGCTCTTGAAGTCAGGGCCGCCGAGATTGCGCAAATGCCAGAATGCGTCGCAATCGGCCTGCAGCTGCTCCAGCTGATGCTGCGCGAAGTAGCCCACCGCAAGATCCGCCGCCGCCGTGCGCCTTCCCGTCAGCAGCGTCGAATCGCCTGCCAACAATTTGGTCAGCGTCGACTTGCCGGCCCCGTTTGGCCCGAGCAGCGCGATTCGATCCTTGGGGCTGATCGATACATTGATGCCGCCGACGATCTGCACGCCGGCGTAGCCGCAGGCGGCGCCTTCCAGGGTCAGAAGGGGCCGCGGCGTCTTCAGCGGCGCGGCGAATTCGAATTCAAACGGGCTGTCGACATGTGCCGGAACGATGCGCTCCATCCGCTCGAGCATCTTCAGGCGGCTCTGCGCCTGGCGCGACTTGGTGGCCGACGCCCGAAAGCGATTCACGAAGGTGGTGATTTGCGCGATGCGCCGCACCTGGCGGGCGTGCAGGGCCGATTGCAGTGCCAATTCCTCGGCGCGCGCATTCTCGAATTGCGAGTAGTTGCCGGAGTAGGCGCGGATGGTTCGATTCTCGATGTGCAGCACACGGCCGATGACGGCGTCGAGGAACTCGCGGTCGTGCGAAATCGTCAGCAGCGTGCCCGGGTAGCCGGCCAGCCACTCCTCCAGCCAGACTATGGCGTCGAGGTCGAGGTGATTGGTGGGCTCATCCAGCAGCAGCAGATCGGCGCGCGAACACAGCGCTCGCGACATCGCCAGCCGCACGCGCCAGCCGCCGGAAAAATCGGCCACCGCGCGCTCGTGATCCGCGACGGTAAATCCCAGCCCGTGCATGACGGTTGCGGCGCGAGCCTTGGCACTGAAACCCCCGATCGCCTCGAACGTTGCATACAGATCCGCAAGCGCCAGATTCGACCCGCGCCGTTCGGCCTCCTGTATGGCGGTCTGCACGCTGCGCAGTTCCAGATCGCCGTCCAGTACGAACTCGATGGCGGGCTTTGCGCTGGCTGCGATTTCTTGTTCGACGTGCGCCACTTTGAGCGTCGCAGGCCGTTCGAGCGCGCCCCGGTCCGGGGCCAGCTCGCCGCGAATCGCCGCAAACAGGCTCGATTTGCCGGTGCCGTTGGCGCCGGTGATGCCGACCTTGTTGCCGCGAAAGACGGTAAAGTTGACCTGCTCGAAGAGCGGCTGCGGGCCGCGCCGCAGGGTGAGATCCCTCGCGCTGAGCATCGAGCTTTTTTAAGAAGACAGTCGCATCGGCCGCAGCACGCTCGGCGCGCACAATGCGGCGCGAAACGCCGGGCCGCCTTCCTGGCTGGCGAGGATGGCGAGCATCTTGTTCGCTTCCATGGCATCGCCGAACAAGCGGCCCTGCGCGTAATCGCAGCCGTGCGCGCGCAGGAAATCGAGCTGTTCGGATTCCTCCACGCCCTCGGCAATGACCTCGAGATCGAGACTCTTGCCCATGTCGATGATGGTGCGGACGATGGCCGCGTCGTTCGTGTCCACGGCGACGTCGCGCACGAATGATTGATCGATCTTCAAGGTGCCGATGGGAAACTGCTGCAGGGCCGACAGCGACGAGTAGCCCGTGCCAAAATCGTCGATGGCGAGATTCAGGCCCATGGCATACAACTCGTTGAGCAGGCCGATGGTGCGCTTCGGATCGGTCATCAAGGTGGTTTCGGTGACTTCCAGTTCGAAGCAGGTGGGCGACACCCCATGCTTGCGGAACACGCTGCGGCAGCGGGCGATGAAGCTCGCCTGTTTGAGTTGACGCAAGGAAAGGTTGATCGCGATTCGACCGGGCTCCGGCACGACTTTCTGCCACGCCCGATAGTCATCGCAGACGCGATTCAGGACCCATTCGCCGATCTCCAGTATCAAACTGGTTTCCTCGGCGAGTGGAATGAAATGCGAAGGAGAAATGTCGCCGTGTCCGGGCAGCCGCCAACGCAGCAGCGCCTCCGCGCCCACCACCCGTCCGCTTCTCAAATCCACCTTCGATTGATACAAGATCACGAGTTCGTCGCGCTCCAGCGCGCGGCGCAGCTTGCTCTTCAACATCAATCTCTCGACCGCCGCGGCGTTCATGCTGGGCACGTAGAATGCGCAGGAATTGCCGCCATTCTGTTTCGAGTGATACATCGCCGCGTCGGCATTGCGGATCAAATCGATCACGTTCTCGGCATCGTAAGGACAGATGGCGATGCCGGCGCTGGCCGTCAGGTAAACCTCCTGCTGGTTCACGTAAAACGTCCGGCTTATTTCGTCGAGCAATGTGCGGGCCAAGGAACTCAAGGCCGCGCGGTTGTCGGCATCCACCGGCAGATCATCGATGAACATCGCGAATTCGTCGCCGGCCAGCCGCCCGATCACCGCGTCCTTTTGCAGATTTCGCGTCAGCCGTTCGCTCAAGATCTCCAGAGTCCGATCGCCGGCGGCATGGCCGAAGGTGTCGTTGACTTCCTTGAACCGGTCCAGGTCCAGGTACAGCAGCGCGAGCGAGCGCTGATTGCGGCGGGCGCGCGCGATGGCTTGCTGCAGCAAATGCTGGAACTGCATGCGGTTCGGCATTTTCGTCAGGGTGTCGTAGCGGGCCAGGTAGCGGATGCGGCGTTCGGCGCGCTTGCGCTCCGTGATATTGCGCGCTACATAAATGTTGCCTTGAAACTGCGGATCTTCCGTGGTGATCGCCGAGCTGGCCATCGATACCGGGATGGTTTGCCCACTGGCCGTGCGCAGCACCGTCTCGCGGGCTTCGGGCGCGGAGTTGCTCAAATCGAAGGCGTTGCGATGCACTTCATCGATGAATCCGACCAGCGGCTTGCCGAGCAATTCCGCCTCGGTGTAGCCGAGGAGATGCTGCGCGGCTTCGTTGCAGCTCTTGACCAGGCCGTCGGGCGAGGTGACCAAAACCGAGTCGCTCAAACTGTTGAGCACGGTGTTCAGATAATTCTTGGTAATGGTGGTTTCGTTCAGCTTCTGCCGCATGCGCTCGAGCGCGAACTGCAGCTCGCCGAGTTCATCGTGGCGCTGCACGGCGAGCGGCCGGGTGTAATCGCCTTCGCCGATTCGATCGGCGCTTTTCACCAGCGCGGATATCGGCGCCGACAGCCGGCGCGCGATGAGCCAGGCTCCGAGCAAGCCGCCCAGGATCAGAAGCGGCAGCGTGAGTCCCGCCAGCACGCCGCCGACCCGCTTGGTTTGAATGCCCTGTTTGCTGAGCAATTGCGCGCGGATATTGGAGAGCGTCTCCTGCATTTCGGCGCGGCTCATCCAAATCCTGAGACTGCCGCCACCCTGAATGTCGCGCTGCATGACGAACGGGCCCGAGGCCGCCGGCCGCGCGGCCGGATTGCTGCCGGAGTACAGCACGTTGTCGCGCGCATCGAGTACCTCGACGCGCTCGATATCAGGCTCGTCGAGCAACCTGCCGGCTATCGTGGCAACGGCGGCATTGTTGCCGCGCTTGAGCGCCGCGGCCAGCGAGGCACTGGTGGCATTGCTCAAGGTGTTGGCGCGCGCCTCCAGGTCGGCTTCCAGCTTCTGCTCCACCGTGACATAGGTAAGCTGGTTGGCATCGGATGTGTTGAGGCGGCGCTCGTAGTATGCGAAGGCGGCCAGGATCAGCAGCAGCAAGGCGCTGACTCCTACCGCAAGGAGCAAATAGTTGGTTTTGAGCCTGCGCGCCATCAACCAATGATACCCGTTCGTGGCAAACCCTATAAGGGGCGAGGGTACAATTGCACCTGATGGAAGCTGTTATGCGCATTGACATCTTTTCCGACACCGTATGCCCTTGGTGCTATCTGGGGAAGCGGCGCTTCGAACTTGCGCTCGCCGCGCGGCCGCAGTATGAGCCGCGGGTCACCTGGCGGCCGTTCGAGCTGAATCCCGACATGCCGATCGAAGGGCTCGACTACGCGGAGCATATGGCGGCCAAAATCTCCGCGGACGCTTCCCTGGCGGAGACGCATGCTGAACTTGCGCGCTTGGGTGAAGCCAGCGGCATCAAATTCCGCTTTGATTTGATCAGGCGAATTCCCAACACCAGAAGGTCGCATCTGTTGATCGCGCATGCGGCGCGTTGCGGCCTGCAAGGCCGGGTCAAGGACCGCATCATGCAGGCTTACTTCGAAGAGGGTTGCGATATCGGCGATCCCGAAGAGCTGGTGCGGTTGGGCGCGCAGGCCGGGCTCGTCGAGGCGGAAGTCCGCAATGTGCTCATACTGCGGGTAGGCCAGGATGGCGTGGTGGCGGCGGAGCGGCACGCGGCGGTTCTCGGGATCACCGGCGTTCCCACCTTTGTCTTCGACGGCCAATACACCATTTCCGGCGCCCAGGAGGCGGCGATACTCGCCCGAATCCTGGATCAAGTTGCTGAATTTGCGACCGCTCGCGGGGTGGCTTCGTGAATGCCGACGAACTGACGGGGCGGGCGCGCACTCATATCGCAACCCTCGCAGATCCCCATTGCATGCTGCACGCCCAGGTGGTTCAGCCGTTTCTGAAATTGCGCCGCGCCGCGAACACCCACGGGTTCGATCTTGAGCCTTTGAGCAGTTTCCGCGATTTTGCCCGTCAACTTAAGATCTGGAACGCCAAGTTCAGCGGCGAGCGGCCCATGTACGATGTAAAGGGCGCGGAGCTCGATGCGGGCGCGCTCACGCCTTTCGAGCGCGTCAATGCAATTTTGCTGTGGTCCGCGCTGCCGGGCGCCAGCCGGCATCATTGGGGCACGGATGTGGATTTGATCGACCGCCGCGCGAACGCTTCGGGATTCAAGGACAAACTCACGCCCGAGGCCTTCGCGCCGGGCGGGCCGTTCGCCCCGCTTGCCGAGTGGCTCGACATTCATGCGCCGCGCTATGGATTCTTCAGGCCCTTTCAGGGCATGCGCTCCGGCGTGCAGCCCGAACCCTGGCACTTCAGCTTTGCGCCGATCGCAGAATCGGCCCGTCGCGCATTGAGTCCGAAGGTATTGCGCGCGGCGATTGCGGCCGCACCCCTATTGGGCAGGGAACTGGTACTCGCGCATCTCGATGAACTGCACGCTCGCTACGTCGCGACCGTCGACTTGCCGTAGCGAGGAGTGGAGCCCCGACGGCTACGCGCGTTTCCTAGTAGGCCCAGAGTTCCTTCAGCCGATTCAGCATCAGCCCGCGCACCTGGCCGATCTGCGTATCTTCCGAGGTGAACAGGGGCGGATTTCGCCGCAGCATCGGCCAGCGCTCGGTGCGCAGCACGCGGCGCAGATAACCGAGATTGCGGTCGATGGCTTCCAGGTAGGGATTCCGGCCGCCGAACAGCGGCTCAACGTACCGATAAGCATGCTCGAACTCGCCCTCGAGGCGCTCGATGCGCGTTTCGCGCACGAATTCCGGGGTCTGACGCAGCAAATCCAGGCCTGAACTGTATTTGACCTGCAGCAAGCCATCGATGCCGGTCGCGGCGGCTATTCCGCCGAGCACGAATTCCGGATACAGCCGGTCGCGGCACTTCTCGAGGTAGCAGCGATCCGCCATCTGCGCGATCAAATCCGCCGTGCCGAGCAGGTGCCCCAATTTGCGGTCGCGAGAATCCGCCAGCTGGATCTCCTTCAGCTTGATCTCATAGCCGGTGAAATGCACGATGCGCGTCGAAATCGGCACCCAGTTTTCCATGCCGATGCTCGGCAGGTAGCGGGCCAGAAAACGCGCGCTGCGCGTCACGTGGTAGAGGGTGAACTCGGCGCCATTGCTGTGCACGCGGTCGTCGAATTCCCGAATGTAGCCGGCATCGTGGAACAACGAGGTCACCAGTCCCATCGCCGCCCGCTCGCTGCCGAAGCGCGCGCGAGCCTCGACGCTGCGCTCATAGCCCACCAACAGGCGCGCCATCGCAAGCGTCATGTCCAGGGAGTGCTGCCGGTCGTGGTACAGCGTGTCGACACCGTGATAGCCGGGCATGCGGCCGGTGAAGAGCTTGTCGAAGTCGTCAAATGCGGTGGCGACCTTCTCGAAGGATTCACCCGGCCAGGCAGCGGCGTAGAGTTCGCGGACCGCAGCGCTTACCGCGGCTGTGGAGCTTACCTGGACGGAATTCGCGACGTCGTAGTCGTTACGCCTGAGGTCGTACATCGCGGCGAGTCTATGCTGTTGCAGCAAACGGCGCCACGGGTCTATTTCACTTTTGTGACCTGCCCAAGCATTGTGTGACGAAGTGCCAGCCAGGGTGATATTTAGTAAACCTTGAGGCCGCCGAACTTGCGCCGGATGCGCCTGGCGAGGGTCGCATAGCCCAGCCAAAAGCCGCCGCCAAGCGCAAGTGCAACCGCTACGGCCGCGACCAAGGGTCCCGTGATGCCGCCGGAAGGGGCCCTAAATCCGCTTGTGGGCCCGGCTGCCGCTGGGCTTATTGCAGGCGAGGTGGCATCCCGCGCTGCAGCAAGATCAGCCCGGGCCTGCCCCAGTTCCCGGGTCAGACGCTCCACTTCCTTGCGCGCGGCCGCTTCGGCCAGCGCCGGCGTGGTCGCGCGGCTGCGATCCAGCTCTTCCTCCAGCTGCTTGACCCGGACAATGGCCGGCACCTTGGAGGTCAGGTAGGCCGATTTCACCCACCCGGTGGTCCCGTCGCTCAAGCGCACCTGGGTGAATTCTCCGCTTTCCCCAAGCGACTCGACGCTGGTCCCGGAGTGCAATGTGGCCAGCCGCTGCCCTTGATTGTTTTGCTCGGCGTAAACCCCAAGTACCAGCTCATCGCTGACATACGCCGGACCTGCCGCGGCTGCCAGTGTAAGCGCCGGCACCAGCGCCGCGAGCAGCTGCATCGACAGCGCCAAGGTGCGCCTGAGCCGCAGGTTCACGCCGCGATCCCGGTTTGCTTCAGCAGCGGCCGCACATCCGGTTGGCGTCCGCGAAACCGGACGAACGCGTCCATCGCGTCGACGCTGCCGCCGCGCGCCAATATGGACTCGCGAAACCGCGTGGCTGTGGACGCGTCAAACACGCCGGCTTCTTCAAATGCCTCGAACGCATCGGCCGCCAGCACCTCGGCCCACTTGTAGCTGTAATAGCCGGCGGCATAGCCGCCGGCAAATATGTGCGCGAAACTCGCCGGCATGCGGTTGAACGGTGCGGGCTGCACCACGGCCACCCGTCGCCGTACCGCGGCCAGCGTCGCGGCGACATTCGCTCCCAACCCGGCGTCGAAGTTCGCGTGCAATTCAAAATCAAAACTGGCGAGCTCGATCTGCCGCAGCGTGTCCAGCGCGGCGTTGAACGTGCGGGTACCGACCAGGCGTTGCAGCATGTCGACCGGCAACGGCTCGCCGCTGTCGACATGCGCGGAGATGAGCGGCAGAACCTCCGCACGCCAGACGAAGTTCTCCATGAATTGACTGGGCAATTCAACCGCGTCCCACGCCACGCCGTTGATGCCGGCGATGCTGGGATAGGCCACGCGCGTCAGCATGTGATGCAAGCCATGGCCGAACTCGTGAAACAGCGTGATCACCTCGTCATGCGTAAGCTGCGAGGGCGTCGCGGCTGCCGGCGCGGTGAAGTTGCACACCAGCTGGGCGATGGGCAGCGCAGTCCCCGAAGGCAATGATTTTGCGACGACGCATTCGTCCATCCAGGCGCCGGCGCGCTTTTCGCTGCGCGAGTAAGGATCGAGGTAGAACCCGGCCACCAGGCGATCATCGTTGTCGATCAGATCGTAGTAACGCACGCTCGGATGCCAGACGCTGACGCCGGCGCGCTCCCGGACACGGATGCCATAGAGACGCTGTACCAGGGCGAACAATCCGCTCAAGACCTTCGGCAGCGGAAAATACGGACGCAGCGCCTCTTGCGATACCTTGTAACGGCTTTCCTGCAGTCGTTCGCCGTAAAACGCCATGTCCCAGGCGTCGAGTTTGCGGCCGGCGAATTCCTCGAGATCCAGGTATTCCTCGCGCGCCGCCGGCATGCAGCGCCGCGCCAGGTCCTCCAAAAAAGCAAGAACTTGCTTGCTGCTCTTCGCCATGCGGGTGGCGAGGGCGTATTCGGCGTAATTCTGGAACCCCAGCAGCTTGGCAAGCTCATGACGCAGCGGCAGGATTTCCGCGATGAGGGCGTTGTTGTCGAAGCGTCCGGCGCTCGGGCCCAATTCCGAAGCGCGGGTGATCCATGCTTCGTAGATGTCGCGGCGCAGCTGCGCGCTCTCGGCGCTGGACATGATGGTCATGTAGGTCGGCTGATCGAGTTTGAACAACCATCCTGCTTGACTTGCCTCGCGTGCATCCGCCGCGGCGCGATCGATGGTGTTGGCGGGCAGTCCGGCGAGTTCCGCGCTGTTGCTGACGCTGCGGGTGTAGGCACGTCCGGCATCGAGCACATTCTCGGAAAACTTGGTGGCCAGCTGCGCCAGCCGCTGCGCCACTTCCCGGTAGCGGGCCTTTGCATCGGGCGCCAGATCGACTCCGGCCAGCCGAAAATCTCGCAGCGCGTTTTCAAGCACCTTGCGTTGCGGCGGGTCGAGCGCATCGCCTTCAGAGTTCCGCACGTAGAGATATGCAGCCTGCAAGGCGGCGTTCTGGCCGAGCTCCGAGGAATACTCGGTGAGCAAGGGCACGCAATCGTTGTACGCCTCGCGCATCTGCGGGGAGTTTGCGACGGCGTTCAAATGCGCGATCGGGCTCCACACGCGGCTCAAGCGGTAGCTCAACTCCTCGACCGGCGCGACCAGCGACACAAACGTGGGATTGGGTTGCGCGGTCAATTCCTCCAGGCGCGCGCGATTTTCAGCCAATACCGTTTCGAGTGCCGGGCGTGCGTGGCTCGCCTCGATGCGCCCAAAGGCGGGCAATTCGCCAAGATCCAACAGTGGGTTGTTCACGATAGGATTCTACCAGACGCTTGGGTTGCCTCCCGGCCGGGGCGGCGGCGCCGGCGAACACGTATCATGCATTCTCGCGGGAATTTCAGTGCATGGAGACGACTAGTGCCGGACTCGACATTCGATCTCATAAGCGTCGGCGGCGGCAGCGGCGGGCTGGCCTGCGCGCAGCGCGCCGCCGAATACGGCGCCAAGGTTGCGGTCATCGAATCGCATCGCCTGGGCGGCACCTGCGTGAACGTGGGCTGCGTCCCCAAAAAAGTCATGTGGAACGCGGCCGGTGTGGCCTTGAGTCTCGGCGACGCCAAGGACTACGGCTTCGACGTCGCGGTGGGCAACAACGATTGGACGCTGCTGAAGCACAAGCGCGATGCCTACGTATTGCGCCTGAACGGGATCTACGAACGCAATCTCGAGGCCAAGGGCGTGGCCTACATTCGCGGCAGCGCGCGATTCGTCGAGCCGCACACCCTCGAGGTGAATGGCCAGCGCTTGAGCGCGCAGCATATCGTGATCGCCACCGGCGGCAAGCCGCAGATCCCGAATCTGCCGGGAGCCGGACTCGGTATCACCTCGGACGGCTTTTTCGAGCTCGAGGCGCGCCCGCAGCGTGTCGCCGTGGTCGGCAGCGGCTACATTGCCTGTGAGCTGGCGAGCGCCTTTCGCGAACTCGGCAGCCAGGTGGAACTGTTCATCCGCAAGGATCGATTGCTCAGGCACTTTGACGCGATGCTTGGAAAATCGTTGATGCGCGAAGTTCGGGCGCAAGGGATCACCATCCACGAACAAGTCGTGCCGGCCGCGGTGCGCGCCGCGTCCGGCGGCCGGACCCTGGTGGCGGAGGACGGCCGCGACTTCGGCGGATTTGACTGCCTGCTGTGGGCCATCGGCCGCGACGCCAATGTGGCGGGACTCGATCTGGCCAGGGCGGGGGTTGCGCTCGATGACAGCAACCATGTCATCACGGATGGGCTGCAGAACACCAACGCGCCGCGGGTGTATGCCATCGGCGATGTGTCGGGCCGCGCCGCGCTGACGCCGGTGGCGATCGCCGCCGGCAGACGCTTGAGTGATCGTCTGTTCGGCGCCGACCCCACGCGCCACTTGGACTACAGCATGATTCCGACGGTGGTGTTCACGCATCCGCCCATCGGCACGGTGGGGGCGAGCGAAGCCGAGGCGCGCGCGCGGCACGGCGATGGCGTGAAGGTCTACGTCGCCGACTTCACGCCCATGTATCACGCACTGACGGGGCGAAAAACGCATACCGACATGAAGCTCGTATGCGTGGGCGAGGAGCAGCGCATCGTCGGCTGCCACATCATCGGCACGGGCGCCGATGAAATGCTGCAGGGCTTCGCGGTTGCGATCCGCATGGGCGCCACCAAGGCGGATTTCGACAACACCGTGGCCATACACCCGACCAGCGCGGAGGAGCTGGTCACGATGCGATAACCCAGCCTGCCCTAGGAGTGCTGCGCCAGCGCCTGCAGCACCGGTTCGGTGTCGGGCCGGATCCCGCGCCACAGCAGGAACGACTCCGCAGCCTGTTCCACCAGCATGCCCCATCCCTTGGTGGTGCGCGCCGCATGCAGCGACTGCGCCCACAAGGTGAAAGGCGTCTCTCCGCGTCCGTATGCCATGTCGTAGCAGATGGTTGCAGCGCCCACCAGACCCGCGGGCAGTTCCGGCATTTCCCCCTGCAGACTCGCCGATGTGGCGTTGACGATGAGATCGTAGGGCGGCGCTTCGACCTCGGAGAACCCGCAGCCGGAAATTTTGCCCATGTCGGTGAATTCCTTGGCGAGTTTGCGGGCGCGCTCCGGGGTCCGATTGGCGATGACCACCTCGGCCAGATCGCGTTCCATCAAGGGGCCGAGCACGCCGCGCACCGCGCCGCCGGCGCCGAGAATCAGCACCCGCTTGTCCGCCAATGCGACTCCCAGATTCTTCTCCAGATCGGCGGTAAGTCCGAGGCCGTCGGTGTTGTCGCCGAGCAGCGAGGTGTCCTTGAAAAAAGCGATCGTATTGACCGCGCGCGCACGCTCGGCGCGCGGCGTCAGTTCGTTCACCAGTTCCGCAGCGGCCTGTTTGTGAGGCAAGGTGACGTTGAGGCCCTTGAGGCCGCCGGCGAACAGGCGCAACGCGTCGCGCCGGAAATTATCGGGGCTGATGTCGAACAACCGATACACCAGATTCTGCGCCGTCGCCTTGGCGAACATCCCGTGGATGAACGGCGACCAGCTATGGGCGATGGGATGACCCGCGACCCCATACTGATCCGGCGCCTCGATCCCTGTGCTCGCGCTCACTCTGCCAGCCACTCCGCCGCGCGTTTCGCAAAATACGTCAAAATGCCGTCCGCGCCGGCGCGCTTGATGCACATCAGCGATTCCAGCGCCGCGGCGCGCTCGTTCAGCCAGCCGTTGCCGGCCGCAGCCATGATCATCGAGTACTCGCCGCTGACCTGGTAGACGAAGGTGGGCAGTCCGAACCGGTCCTTGACCCGGCGCACGATGTCAAGATATGGCAGCCCCGGCTTGATCATCACCATGTCGGCGCCTTCGGCGATATCAAGCGCGACTTCGCGCAGTGCCTCATCGGAATTGGCGACGTCCATCTGATAGGTGTGTTTGCCGCCGCTGCCCAACTGGGCGGCCGATCCGACTGCCTCGCGAAACGGCGTGTAAAAGCTCGATGCATACTTGGCCGCATAGGCGAGAATCCGGGTATGGATCAAACCGGCGGTCTCGAAGGCGTTGCGAATCGCGCCGATGCGTCCGTCCATCATGTCCGAGGGCGCGACGATATCGGCGCCGGCGTCGGCGTGCGAGCGCGCCTGGCGCACCAGAGTCTCCACCGTCAAATCATTCATCACGTAGCCCGTATCGTCGATCAATCCGTCCTGTCCGTGCGTGGTGAAGGGATCGAGCGCGACGTCGGTGATCACGCCCAGCTCGGGAAATTCCTTCTTCACGGCGCGCACGGCGGTCTGCGCAATGCCGTTGGGATTCCAGGATTCGCTCGCGTCCAGGGTCTTTTTGGCCTCGGGAGTCACCGGGAACAGCGCGATTGCCGGAATTTTCAGGCGCATCAGCGCGTCGCACTCGCGCAGCAACTGGTCCACGGACAGCCTTTCGATGCCGGGCATGGACGCGACCGGCTGCCGGTCGCCGCGTCCCTCGACCACGAAAATCGGGTAGATCAGCGAGTCTGCGGTCAGCTGGGTTTCCCGCATCAGACGGCGCGAAAACGCGTCGCGCCGCATACGCCTCATACGGGTGCTTGGAAATGAATTCCCGGGCGTTCCGGTCATCTTGGGTATGACTCCTCTGTTCTGCGCTGCCGCCGCAAATCCGCCTGCCCCGTGCCCGATGCAGCCCACTGCCCGTCGGCGCCACCGGCGTAACGCGGTAATATCGCGTGGGCCATATCTTAAGCCGGGTGCTGATTTATACATGAACGATGGGGTCGGCGGAAATCAGAGACGCGCCCGGTTCCAGGCGCTGTGCCAGTCGCTGCGTCCCGACTTGCTGCGCTTCGCGTTCTGGTTGTGCCGCGACCGGGCCCTGGCCGAGGATGTGGTGCAGGAAAGCATGCTGCGGGCGTGGAAAGCGCAGGATTCGCTGCTCGACGAGAGCGCGGCCAAACCCTGGTTGTTGACCATCATCCGCCGCGAATATGCACGCACTTTTGAACGTAAACGCGTGCCGACGGTGGATGTCGATGAGCTCATCGCCAAGGAGGAGCCGATGCTGGCGGCCGCCGAGGAACAAGATCTTGGAGAAATGCGCGCCGCCCTGTTCAAGTTGCCGCTCGAATACCGCGAGCCTCTGGTGCTGCAGGTGCTCCTGGGTTATTCGACGGCTGAAATTGCGCGCGAACTCGACCTTTCGGGTCCGGCGGTGCTCACCCGCCTGTTTCGGGCCCGCAATCGGCTGCGCGCGGCACTGGGCGAGGATCTCGGCGCGGACCGGGAAGAATGATGGACCACGCGCGCTATCGAATGCTGATCTCCGCGGATCCCCACAGCAGCGATCCTGAGCTGCGTGCGCACCGTGGAACTTGCGCGGAGTGCGCGCAGTATACGGAGCGGCTGCTGCGCTTTGAATCCCGGCTGCAACGCGCCGTGAAGGTCGACATTCCGACGCGCGCCGAGATTCTGCCGTTTGCACGGCGGCCTGCGAGGCAGGGCGCGAAGTCCTGGCGCTCGATGGCGATCGCGGCCAGCGTGCTCCTCGGCGTTTTGGTCGCGGCGGGAATCTGGATCGCGCTGCCGGGAGCCAGCCTCGCCGCCGATGTGGTTGCGCATATGGCGGGAGAGCCCGAGGCTTGGCGGCGCACGGATGTCGCGGTGCCGGACACCGCGCTGAACGACGTGCTGCGGGACTCCGGTCTGCGCCTGAGTGGTGGCGCGGGAATCGTCAGCTACGCTGCCAGCTGCGCCTTCCGTGGACATCGAGTGCCGCATCTCGTGGTGCAAACCCCATCGGGACCGGTGACGGTGATGGTGCTGGTTCATGAAGCGGCGAGCCATCCGGCGCAGTTCGACGAACAGGGCTATCGGGGAACCATCATGCCGATGGCGGGCCACGGCAGCATCGCGGTTCTCATGCGGGATCCGGGCGGAGCGGATCTGCAGCGCATCGCCGCGCAGGTGCGCGATGCGATTGTCTGGACGCGCTGAGAATTTCCTTGCGATTTCTAGATCCCGACCTCCGCCAGCAGGTCGATGAGCCGCCGCGCGCTCGCCGCCAACCTTGGGTGCTGGGCCTCGAACCGCACGGCGATACGTTCCAGACGATCCGGGAGCGATGTGTCGGCAGGCAGTGGATCGGCGCCTTGCCGCTCGACCATGCGCTTGATGTCGGGAAGAATCTCTTCGAGCGCTTGACGGGTTGCCGGATCGTCGCCGCGCGCATTGGCGAGTTCTGCATGCAGCCTGGCAAGCCGCTCGCGCAAAGTGTTTTGATCCATCGGTATCCCCTTGAGGCTGGCGAGCCCTATTGTGCCATCCGCTCAGGCGTGAGGCGGGCTACTTCGACGTAGCCGGCGCCCGCGGCGGCAATTCCCTGGTGAATCGCGCCATAGGCACGGCGCAGATATTCATCAGTGCCGTAGGGCGGATTCACCACCATCAGCCCGCTGCCCGCAAGTCCCAATCCAGCATCGTCCGGATGGATGGCAAGATCCGCGAACAGCATCTTGGGAATGCCCAGGGACTCGAACCGGGCATGCACGGTATTGCGTTGGGTGGCGCTGCGAATCGGGTACCACATGAGGTAGATGCCGCCGGGCCAACGCCGATACGCTTCCGCGAAGGCTTTGAGCATCAGCTTCAGCTCGTCGAGACTCTCATAGGGCGGGTCGATCAGCACCAGGCCGCGCCGCTCCTCGGGGGGCAGAAAGGCCTTGAGCGCCGCATAACCATCATCGATTGCCATTCGAATCCGGCCGGGCGAGTCGATTTGCCGCTCGGCCGCACGGGCCTCCGCAGGCACAAGCTCGACGAACAGCGCGCGATCCTGCGCCCGCAAGCCGGCCGCGATCAAGGCGGGCGAGCCCGGATAGCGCGCGAGCCGCTTGCCGCGCCGGGCGCGTATTGCGGCGAAGTAAGAGGATAGCGGTTCCGCGTCCCAGCTATTGACGATCAGGCGCTGCACGCCGCGCTCCGCTTCGCCCGATTTCACCGCCTCGGGAGCCTGCAGATCATAGAAACCGCGCCCCGCGTGGCTGTCGAGCACGAACAACGCGGCATCCTTGCGTTGCAGCGCGCCCAGGCAGTACAGCAGGCCGACATGCTTGGCGACGTCGGCAAAATTTCCTGCGTGATAGATATGCTGGTAATTCATCGCGCGGCATTGTGCCTGTCGCGGCGCATGCACGCCATGCGGCTAGTCGCGCAGTCCCAGCGCCAGTGCGCTGGCGCCGGCTTCGTCCAGCCGTTCGTGCCCATTCGCGGCGCGCGCACTCCATGCCGGCCCCAAGTGCGCATCGAGCATCGCCGCCGCGCGCTCGCGCATCCGCGCTTCAATGGGGCGGCGGCGCGCCTGGCCATGGGCCTCGTGGGCGACATCGGCGCAGGCGATGATCAGTGCGGCGGCATCGTAGCGGCCGTCGATGCAGGATAGATATGCCATGGCATCGAGCACCGAGTAAAGCTTGCCCGGATCGAGGCGCCGTGCCAGCCCATGGAGTTCCACCCCGGCCGCGCGCGCCTCCGCAATCTCGCCGGCGATCAGCAATGCGCAGAAGTTCATCGTCAGAAGTTCGAACCAGGTTTCGCGGCGCGCGGAATGGCGCAGATTGAGGGCAAGGGGCCTGCCCAACTGCAGGGCGGCGGCGGTGTCGCCGCATGCAATGTCCAGTTCCACGATGCTGACGGTGGCGGCCAGCGCCTGGCGTTCGCTCATCGCCAATGCCAATCTCACGGCTCGCCGGTAGGCAATGCGCGCACCCTCGAAGTCGCCGCGGCTCATCAGCAGCGCGCCCGCCGTGAGAGCGCCATGGGTCAGCAGACGCGGCGGCCACGTGGGGTCTTCGATTTTTTGAGCGACCTCGAACGCGGCTTGCGCCGCGGCATCGTCGCCGCGCCAGTTGAAGGCCAGCAGCGTCAGTGCGTAATAGCGGGATTTGACGTCGCCTGTTGCCGCGTGCATGGTCGCGGCAATCTCCGCGGCATAGCGCGCGCGATCGCACTGCCGGGTCGAATCGTAGGTGGCGATTGCTTCCCAGAAGCGGCCGACGCTGCCCTGCGGCAGTGAAGCCGAGAGCAGCGAAACCGCTCGTTCGTAACGAATGCGGCCTTCGGAATAAAGGTCCGTTTCCACGAACAGCGGCCAGGAAGCGCCGTACAGGGCCACCGCAAGCGCGCGATCGTTGGCCATTGCCCAGTTTATTGCGGCGCGCGTGTTGTGCAGTTCCGGGGCGTAGCGGTGCAGCCATATCGCTTCGTCCAGCGACCAGTAGTCTTGATACGCGGCTTCGAGAACCTGGAGCATCGCCGCGGCCATCCGCTGCTGTGCTGCGTCGAGTTCACCGTCGGCCGCAAGCCTCTCGGCGGCGTAATAGCGTGCGGTCTCGAGAAGCGAGTAGCGGGGCGGATCGCCTGGCAGCGCCGTGACCAGCGAGCGGTCGACCAGGCGCCCGATCAGATCGATCGCCTCGGCCGCATCGATGGATTCATCCGCCACCATGCGCGCGGCCGTATGCAATGAAAAACTGCCGGCGAAAGTCCCAAGCCGGTTGAACACCCGCTGTTCCGCAGCCGCCAACAAGCTATAACTCCAATCGAACGCGGCATGCAGCGCGTCGTGACGCGGGTCCGCCGAGTGTCCGTGGAGCTTGAGTATGCGGAATCGATCGGCGAGCCGCTCGAGCAGCGCCGCGATTCCGAGTGCCGGGACCCGCGCGGCTGCGAGTTCAAGTGCCAGCGGATTGCCATCGAGCCGCCGGCAGATCTCGGCCACTTGAGCGGTATTGGCGGGCGCTAGCTCGAAGTTTCGATCGGCCGCGCGAGCCCGCTGCGCAAACAACTCCACCGCCGCGCACTGAGCGGCCTGCGCCTGGCCAGCCGCGGGGCCCGGAACTTCCAGGGGCGGCAGTCGATAAATGATCTCTCCTGGAATACCGAGCGGCGCCTGGCTGGTGACCAGCGCCCGCAGCCCCTGCGTGTGCAATACCAGCGTCGCCAGATGTGTCGCGAGTTCGTCGCCGATGTGTTCGGCGTTGTCCAGAACCAGCAGCAGCGGCGTTTGATCCAGCGCCTGGCGCAGCGCCGCGAATCCTTCAATGCCGTCGCGAAGCGGCAGGCCAAGCGCCACCGCGATGGCGGCCGGAACATGCTGCGCCTCGCGCAGCGGCTGCAGTGACACCCAGGCGACCGCCGCACCCGATCTGTCCGCCTCGCGCACCACGATCTCCTGCGCGATGCGCGTTTTACCCACGCCCGCCGCCCCCACGATGGTCACGAGGCAGCCGCGATCGAGCGCTTCCAGGAGATTGCGCAGGTCGACATCCCGGCCAATCAGGGGTGCCAGACGGTTCGGCCACGCCCGGTGCGGCAGAGAAAGTCGTGGCGCCGACTCCGCCGATTTGCCGACCGCAAGATCGAGGCGGTACCCGAATCCCGGCACCGTGCGTATGGCACCGGCGCCGAGCACGCGCCTCAAGGCAGCAATCTGCGCCGGCAGGTTGTTTTCATCCACTATGACCCGGGGCCACACACGCTCCAGCAGCGTAGCTTTGGTGACCAGCCTGCCTTGGTGCTCGACCAGGACCAGAAGCAGATCGAATGCCCGCGCACCGAGATCCACGGGTTTCCCGGCAAGGGTTAGCCGCCGCTCCGAAGGGTAGAGCTCGAAGGCCCCCACGCTTATGCAATCCATCAACTTAAGGTCCCTAGAATTCTTTTAGAAAAATTTCATTCGCGCTTCAAGACGCGCCGGATGAGGTGCGGGACACTGCTCTTGCGTCCAGGCGACAAACAACTCAACGGAGATGATCATGCCAAAATTCGTCATAGAACGTGATATTCCCGGCGCCGGCAAGATGAGCCCGACCGATCTGAAGTCGATCTCGCAGAAGTCCTGCGGCGTACTCAGCAGCATGGGGCCGAGCGTTCAATGGGTACATAGCTATGTGACCGACGACAAGATCTACTGCATCTATCAGGCGGCCGATGCGTCCCTGGTCAGGCGCCACGCCGAGCTCGGCGGATTTCCAGCCAACAAGATCTCGCGCGTCAGCACGATAATCGACCCGTCGACGGCGGAGTAGTCCGCCGCGCGGTCGACTTGCACATGGATGTGCAAGCCGGCAGTCTAATACCATGAAGACCGGCACATTGGAATTTGACGGCGTCGAGTACCCGGACGGCGCCGCCTCGGATCCGGTTGCGTTGCGGTGGATGCGGGGCGCGCCGCCGCCGCCGCCGCAACGGATAAGGTTCGAGGACGACCGCTTCCTGGAATTTCCGCAGATTCGCTGGTCCTTATCCCACATGCGCGAGCTCGCGCCGACCGCAGCCATCTGGCGCGGCAGCGGCGCGGCGAGCGATCTTGGAGCTGCGCCTGCGGGCGCCGCGGCGGCGATCGAGGCGCTTGATTTTGCGGACATGCATGGGCGCAAGCAGACCTGGCTGGAATCCCTGCACAACACCTACACCGACGGCATCGTCGTCCTGCATCGCGGCCGCCGGGTGTACGAGCGCTATTTCGGGGCTTTGCAGCCGCATGTGCCGCATGCCTGTTTTTCGATCACCAAATCCTATGCCGCCACGCTTGCGGCAACCCTGATTCACGAACGCGCGCTCGACGAGAACAAGACCGTGTCGTACTACCTGCCGGAGATGGCCGGCACCGCCTACCGGGATGCGACGCTGCGTCAAGTGCTCGACATGCAAATCGGAGTCGCCTATTCCGAATTGTATTCGGATCCCAAGGCGCACATCTGGGAGTACGCACGCGCGGGCGGACTGCGTCCACGGCCGCCAACATACGCGGGGCCGTCCAGTTTCTACGAATATTTGCAGGGGCTGCGTCCGGAAGGCGGGCACGGCGAGGCTTTCGCCTACAAAACCGTCAATACCGAGGTCATGTGCTGGGTGATGAAGCGGGTCACGGATATTGCATTGCCCGAGATGCTGGGTCGGCGAATCTGGTCGCGTATCGGCTGCGAAGAGGACGGCTACATAACGGTTGATTCGATCGGTGTCGCCATGGGCGGCGGCGGCATGAGCGCCGCGCTTCGCGATCTGTGCCGCTTTGGAGAGCTGATGCGCTGCGAGGGGGCTTGGCACGCACAGCAGGTCATTCCAGCGGAAGTCGTGGCAGACATTCGCCGCGGTGCCGATCCGAGCAAATTCGCGACGGCCGGCTATACGCTGCTGCCCGGCTACTCCTACCGCAACATGTGGTGGGTATCGCACAATCCGATGGGCATGTTCGAGGGCCGCGGCATCCACGGCCAGCGTCTGTACATCGCACCGCGAGCGGAATTGGTGATTGCGCGCTTTGCCTCTCATCCGATTGCGTCGAGCGCGGCCAACGATCCCATAACGCTGCCGGCGTTCGCGGCATTGAGTCATTTGTTGATGAACGGGTGATGCGGTCGGACTAAGGCGCCGCGCCCCACTCGGGAAACTCCCGCAGCGCGTCCACGTAGTTGTGGATGACGTCGGTGTGGGCATCCTCCTGCCAACCCCCCGGCAGTGCGCTTTTGTGTAGGTCGCGCGGTCGGCCTTGGCTGTCGATCGAGTAGAGCGTGAAATTGAGCGCCTGCCGCGCCTCGTCGGCGAGATCCGGCGCCCCTGCGGCTTTCGCGTACATCGCGAGAACCGCGCCATAGCTCGAGTTCACCCCACCCCAGGCTTGCTTGTCCTCATCCTGTTCGTGGCACACGGTCATGCCGAATTCCTGGTGCGTGAAATTTTCCCGAACGAATCCGATCAATGTGCGGCAGGCGTCCCGCCAGGCTCCGTCGAGCAGCTGTTTTTTTTCCAGTAAATACCTTGCAAGATTCAGCGGCGCCCAGGCGGTGCGATTCGTCGGCGTATCATGATCCTCGAAGAACTGCGCGAACAGCGCGCCGTCGGCGCCCGCGCTGGGCACTTGATAATCCTTGATCCACTGCCAGAGCGCCTGGCGTTGCGCGGCGAATTCCGCAAACCCGCGCTCCGCCAGGAGATCGAACAGCCGCAGAATGTAGGTCATGTTGCCTGATATCGCTCCGCGCCCGGCGCCGTCGCGATAGTCCACGCGAAACGGCCAGGGAGAATGCAAGGCATCGCCGTCCGTTTGATTGGCGGCAAGGACGCGGGCGTTGTGCAGCCCCTGCTCAAGGTATCGATCCTCGCCGCTGGCCTCGAACAGCCGCATCAGGGCGTAGCCGGCAATGCCGCCCTTGTCAGGCTCGATCTCGAAGGGGCGATCGGATTGCGAGCCGCAATCGGCGGGCTGCGGGAATTGCGCGCGTCGGCCGGTGGAGCGCGTGAATCGCGGAAATTTGCCGCTGTCCGGCGTGAGCGACTCATTGATCAGGTAGTCGCCCATGCTGCGCGCGGTGTCGAGCCATGCCGGTTCCCGCTTGCCGCGCAGTTCGTGGAATTTGAGGTAGGAAATGATCCCCATGCCATTCTGGGTCGCCGGAATCGTATCGGTACGCTGGCTGTTGGGAATCCAGTCGCCATCCAGAAACGTCTCGCAGACGAAGCGCGGATAACCCCGCTCCGCGGGACACTGCCGGTAGAAATTCATTTCCAGGTCCAACGCCTCATGCCACCCGGTCCAGGGCAGCAAATGGCCCCGGCCGTCAAATGCAAGCGTGTGACCCGCGATATTCATCGTCGCCGAAACTCTCAAGGCTGCAGCGTGCGGTAAAAAATGGTGGTATCGCAGAGTCCGCCGCGCGGCAGCAGTGCAAAGCCGGGGATGACGCCGCATCGCTGCCAGCCCATCCTGGCATACAGCCGTTCCGCGTCGCCGCTGGCGGTGTCGAGCACCAGCAGCGTCTTGCCCAGCTCCAGCGCGGTGTGTTCCGCGGCGGCGAGCAGCGCGGCGCCTACGCCGCGCCGGCGGGCGCGCCGATGCACCAGCATTTTCGCAACATCGGCGCGATGCGGCTGGTTCTCGGGCTGCGCCACGATCAGCTGCACCGTGCCGACGATGGCCCCGCCCGCCTCTTCAGCCGCGAGCACCACGCGTTCGCCCCGCGCCGAGCTTGAGGACATGGCGCGCCAGAACTCCTCGGCTTTGGCGCGCGGCAGCGGCAGCATGAAGCTGACGGACGCGCCGCCTTCCACGCAGTCGATCAGCACATCGCTCAAACCCTGGATTTCGTGCTCGCCGATCGCTTGCAGACGGCGGATCCGGATCGCGCCGCTCACTAGGAGGGATTCGCCGGGCGGCGGATGGTGTTCCACACGGCAATGTCCCAGGCGTTGTGGATGCCGATGATCATGAGCAGCACGACCGCTGCGGCCACTCCGTACATGCTGTGGCGAGGCCAGCGCCAAATCAGCACCGCTTCCGCGAGCAGCGCGCCATAAACGATCGCCGGCAAAATCACATTCCAGATCCAATCCTCGGCCACGGCCGAATAGTCCGGCCCAAGACGACGCATGCCGGCGCGTATCGCGCCCGCGTACACCAGCCCGGCAACACCCACGGCGCCCAAGCCGAGACTCAAACTCAAGCGGCCGTGGCGCGGCATGCTCAAATACGCGGCCACAGCCAATACGGCGCCAAAATGCACGATGGTCGGCGTGACAAATGTGTGCAGTCCCAGGGCGCTCACGCGGCGCGCGCCGGCGGACAAGGTGATCACGACGAAGGTCAGGCCCGTGAGTCCCGCGGCGGCTGAACCGGCAATGACGTAGAAGTTGTCCCATCCCGACAGCAGCGACAATTCCATCCTCTTTCTCCTTCTGCGGCCACGGCGATCAGGTCGGCGGCGCCGCGGCGGGCTCCAGCTCGGCGAGATAATCCCGCGGCCGCAGATATTCGTACAACCGTGACTCCGCGGAACCAGGCTGCGGCCGCCAATCGTATTCCCAGCGAACCAGCGGCGGCATCGACATCAATATGGACTCGGTGCGGCCGCCGGACTGCAGGCCGAACAGGGTTCCCCTGTCGTAGACCAGATTGAACTCAACGTAGCGGCCGCGCCGGTACAGTTGGAATTCCCGTTCTCTCGCGCCGTAGAGCTGGTCTTTGCGGCGCTCCATGATGGGCATGAAGGCCGGCAGAAAGTGATCGCCAATGCTGCGCATGAAGGCGAAGCACCGTTCGAATCCGCCTTCATTGAGGTCGTCGAAGAACAAGCCGCCGACGCCGCGCGTCTCATTTCGATGCGGTAGAAAAAAATAGCGGTCGCACCAGGCTTTGTATTTTTCGTAAACGCCTGAGCCAAATGGCTGGCAAGCCTCGCGCGCGGTGCGATGCCAGTGGCGCACGTCCTCATCGTATGGGTAGTAGGGCGTGAGATCAAAGCCGCCGCCGAACCACCACACCACCGGCGCATCGATCGGCCGCGCCGCCAGGAACCGGACATTGCAATGGGTCGTGGGCGCGTGCGGATTGCGCGGATGAAACACCAGCGACAGGCCCATCGCCTCGAAGGGCGCGCCCGCGACTTCCGGGCGCAAATTGCTGGCCGTGGGCGGCATTTTCCCGCCGAATACGTGCGCTATCGATACCCCCGCGCGCTCAAATGCCGCGCCATCGCTCAAGACGCGGCTCTCGCCGCCGCCGCCTTCCGGCCGATTCCAGGCGTCGCGGCGAAATTTGACGGTGTCGATATTCTCCACCGCCGCGGTGATCCGATCCTGCAAGCCGCTCAGGTAGCGCTTTACCGCCGCGGCGTCCACGGCTGCATCATCGATTGACCTTGTGTTCGAGTCAGTCATTGATGGGCTTTATGGCTTCTTGCTGGCGGAACCCTTCTTGGCTTTCGGTTTTGCTTTGAGTTTGGGTTTGGCAACGGCGGCGGCTTTTGCGGGCGCCTTCTTGTCGACCGCCGCCTTTGTGTCCTTCGCCGCCAGCTTGACCGGGGCCGGCTTGGGCGTCGCGGGTTTGCCGGCGCTCTTCGCGGCGCCGTTGGCGCCCGGCCGCTTCTGGTTTCGGCGCCATTTGCCGAACGTGCGCTCCGGCGCTGCGGCGAGCAACGCCTGGCATTGTTCCAGCGTCAGGCTCTTCGGGTCCCGGTCCTTGGGGATCTTCGCGTTGCGCAATTTGTCGGTGATGTAGGGACCGTAGCGTCCATTCAGCACCTGGATGCCGGCGTCGGGAAAATCCAGGATCAACCGGTTGGCATCGGCGATTTCCTTGTCCTTGATGACTTCGAGTGCGCGCTCCAGGGTGATCTCGTAGGGATCGTCGGTCTTCAACGATACATACTTCGCTCCGTACTTCACGTACGGACCGAAGCGGCCGACGTTGGCCGCGATTTCATCGCCAGCCGCGGTACTTCCTAAGCTTCGCGGCAGCTTGAACAGTTCCAGCGCCTGCGGGTGGGTGATCGAGTCCATTTTCTGACCGGCGCGAAGCCCCGCGAACCGCGGCTTGTCGGCATCGTCCTTGGTGCCGATTTGCACGAACGGGCCGAAGCGGCCCATGCGCACGCTCATCGGCTTGCCGCTCACCGGATCCACGCCCAGGTCGCGCGCCTGCGCGACCTCATCGCGGCTTACCGAGGATTCGGTGTGATCCACGAGATCGATGAACGGCTTCCAGAATTTCTGCAGCAGGGACACCCATTCCTCCTCGCCGCTGGCAACCGCGTCCAAGGAGTCCTCCATCTTTGCCGTGAAGTCGTAATCCACGTAGGTGGTGAAGTACTGGGTCAGGAAGCGGCTGACGATCTTGCCGATGTCGGTGGCCGTGAAGCGCCTGCTTTCGATCTCAACGTACTGACGGTCGCGCAGCGTGGAGATGATCGACGCATAGGTCGACGGCCGGCCGATGCCGTACTCCTCCAGCGCTTTGACCAATGAGGCCTCGGAAAATCGCGGTGGCGGCTCGGTGAAGTGTTGATTCGGCTGCACCGCCAGCAGCTTCACGCGGTCGCCCTCCTTCATGGCCGGCAGCACGTGATCCGAGTCGTCCTGAACGGCATCGTCCAGGCCCTCCTGGTACACGGAAATGTAGCCGGGCTTGACCAAGGTCGAACCATTGGCGCGCAGCACGTTTCGCTGCGGGCCCGCGGCGCCGGCCAGCATCTCAACGGTGACGGTGTCGAACACCGCGGGCGCCATCTGGCAGGCGACGGTGCGCTTCCAGATCAGCGAGTACAGCTTGAATTGATCGGCCTCGAGCTTGTTCTCCAGGTCTCCGGGCAATACGCCGGCGGCGGTGGGACGAATCGCCTCGTGCGCCTCCTGCGCATTCTTGGACTTGGTCTTGTAAATGCGCGGCTCTTCGGCCAGCCCCTCCTTGCCATAGAGCTGCACCACCACCTCGCGAATCTGGCCAATGGCCTCCTGCGCGAGATTCAGAGAATCGGTGCGCATGTAGGTGATCAGGCCGACGGCGCCTTCGCCGATGTCGACGCCCTCGTACAATTGCTGTGCGACGCGCATGGTCTTCTGGGCGCTGAAGCCGAGCTTGCGGGCGGCCTCTTGCTGCAAAGTCGAGGTCGTAAAGGGCGGCGCGGGGTTCCTCTTGCGCTGCTTGCGATCGACCGACAACACCGTGAGTTCGCCGCCGGCCGCGTCGAGCAGCGTCCGCTCGACGTCGCGCGCCGACTCCGCCGTCGTGAAACTGAACTGCTCGACCTTGGTGCCTCGAAACTCGACCAGCTTGCCCGGGAACTTCTGCTGCGAGTGCTCCAATTCAGCATCGATGGTCCAGTATTCGCGCGCCACGAACGCGGCGATTTCATCCTCGCGCTCGCAGATCATGCGCAGCGCGGGACTTTGTACGCGGCCCGCGGAGAGTCCGGGCCGCACCTTCTTCCACAACAGCGGCGACAGATTGAAGCCCACCAGAAAATCCAGCGCGCGGCGCGCCTGCTGCGCATTCACGAGATCCACCGACAGCTGCCGTGGATGCTCCATCGCCTCGCGCACCGAGTCCTTGGTGATTTCGTAGAATACGACGCGGCGCACGTCCTTGTTCTTGAGTTCGCCCTTGGCCTTGAGAAGCTCGTGCAGATGCCAGGAAATGGCCTCGCCCTCGCGGTCGGGGTCGGTTGCGAGATACAGCGACTTGGCTTTCTTCAGCGCGCGCGAAATGGCGTCGATGTGTTTTTGATTGCGCTCGACCACCTGGTACTTCATGGCGAAGTGGCGCTTGGGATCGACCGCGCCCTCCTTCGGCACCAGGTCGCGAACGTGGCCGTAGGAGGCCAGCACCTCGAAGTCCTTGCCGAGGTACTTCTTGATGGTCTTCACCTTGCCAGGTGATTCCACGATAACGAGATTGCTGCTCAAAGGCGTCTAATGCAAAGCGTCGGAGCGCTCTTCGAAGACCAGGTCTTCCATTTGAGCGTAAGCGGACTCTTGGCCGGGCTGGCTGAACAGCACCATCAGCACGACCCATTTCACCTGCTCGATATCGATTTCGTCGGCCTCGAGCGCCATCAGGCGGTCTATCACCAGTTCGCGCTCCGCAGCCGAAAGGATCCGCACGTTCTCCAGGTACATCAAATAGCCGCGCACGTCGGTGTCGAGCCGCGAGAGTTCCTGGCTGCTGAAAACGCGAACCGCCCGCGCAGTGGCCTCGGCCACCTTGCCCAGCTGTTCGCCCGACAGCCCATCCAGCCATTCCAGGGCGCGATCGATATCCGGCTCCGCGAAACCGGCCTTGTCCAGCTCGAGTTTCAAGATTTCGCGATCGGGCCGCGGCTCGTCGTCGGCGCTCATGTAATTCTCGAAAAGATAAATGAGTAGATCGAGAACGTTATCTTTCACCTCCGGCTCCTAACAACTCGGGAGTAACGGCCCCCGGGGGCGGCCTGAACGTGGCCTTCGAGCTCGAGGATCAGCATCATCGAGGACACGGCTTCTGGTTTGAAACCGGTACGGTCGACCAGTACATCGAGGTCCGCCGGATCAAAGCCGAGCGCATCTAACAAGATTTTGTGTTCCTTGTCCATGCCCGCCTCACTATTCGAGGCTGACTCAGCCGCGGGGGCCTCGAGCCGAGAGCGCGCAAAAAACGCCGAAAAGTTCAACTCGCTCAATATATCAGCGGCGCTCTCGGCCAATTTCGCGCCGTGGCGGATGAGGTCGTGGCAGCCGCGGCTCAGGGGATTGCGTATCGAGCCCGGCACGGCGAACAGCTCCCGGTCGTGATCGGCCGCCAGTCTGGCGGTGATCAAGGAGCCGCTGCGCCGCGCCGCCTCCACCACCAGCGTGCCCAAGCTCAATGTTGCGATGATGCGATTGCGCCGCGGGAAATTCTCACGCCGCGGCGGCGTTCCAAGCGGCAACTCGCTGATCACCGCGCCCTGCTCGAGGATCCGTTCGCTCAAGGTCCGGTTGATTCGCGGGTAGATCACGTCGACTCCCGATCCCAGCACCGCCACCGTGACTCCCTGAGCCTTAAGGGCGCCGTGATGCGCCGCGCTGTCAATGCCGGCGGCAAGCCCGCTGCTGATGCCGAGCCCGCACGCCGCGAGAGATTCTGCAAACTCGAATGCGATTTCGCGGCCGGCCGGGGAAGGGTTGCGGCTGCCCACGATGGCGAGCTGCGGATCGTTCAAAACGCCGACATTGCCGGCGACGTAAAGAGCGATTGGACAGCCCGCAAGCTCGCGCAACAACGCTGGATATCGAGGGTCCGTAAACGGCACGAGCTGGTGCGCAGGATGCAGAAGCCACGCGCGCTCTGCGGCGCGCACGCCACAGGCGGCGCTCGATAGATATTCGCGCGCCAGCGGCGGGATTCCGGCGCGGAGAAGCGCGCCGTCCGATGCGTTGATGATGCCGTGCGCGTCGCCCAGTATTCCCAACGCCTTTGACAGAAGTCGGGCGTCGAGCGCGGGCGCACGCGACAGCGCCACCCACGCAAACACCTCTTCGGCGCGCAGCATGCCGCCGATTATGCGTGCCTGGATCCCGATTTGCCGCGGGCTACGGCGCTGCAAACATCCAGATTTGCCGGGTCGACGTGGCGCCGGCCCGGCGATCTCGTTCCTTACGGGCTCTGGATTTTGTCCCCGATTTGAATCAGGTCGGTGGCTTCCATGATGAGACCGTAGCTGATGTTATCGAAGGTCTTGAACACCATGAACGTGCCGGTCCGCTCGGACGGCAGCCGTACTTTCTTGGCGAACAGCTCATCGGTACTGAAGAAGCCTTTTTTCTCGTTGTCGCGGACGACGGGTCCGGTGTCGTACACCGCCAGCACATTGCCCGGAACCAGGCCGTCGCGCGCGCCGCGATTGACCACCACGACATAGTACTGACCAATGACCTGCACGCCGTCGGAGACGGCAATGATGCGGCCGTTGGTCTTCACCCGCGGCGGACTCGGAATGAAATCAAGCGGCACATCGACGCCGCCCGGGATCAGTTTGTCGCCCGCGCGGGTTTCCAGGGCCGATTCGGTCATGATGAGCGAGACCGTCTCGCCGCTCTTGGTCACGTGGGCGGCACCCGTGAAGATGCCGTTGTAGCCGAGCAGACGCTTGTCGTCCGGATCGATGAGTTTTTCACCCACGCGCACCACGTTGTAGTGATCCCCCGATTCAACCGGACCGGTAAATCCGCGGGCATACAGGGTGTTGCCCTCGGACATGACCACGTGCAGATCGCGCGTTGCCAGCACATAGGGCGCGTTCTTGATCTCGTTCTGATCCAGCACCGAGGGCTTCGACATGAATGCCGCGACCGTCGCATAGGGGATGGTCGTGATCGCGGTTTCCAGCGGCTCGCTGCGCACGCGCGGCTCCACTCGAGCCTCATCTCCGCGTTGCAACAGGATTTGCGGCCTGCCGTTGATGAAGACCAGCCGCAGCGTGTCGCCGGGGTAAATCAGGTGTGGGTTTCGGACCTGCGGGTTGACCTGCCAGATTTCCGGCCAATACCAAGGGTCGCGCAAGAACACTTTGGCGATGCCCCAGAGCGTGTCGCCGCGCTTCACCACATAGCTGTCGGGCGCATTTGGCGCGAGCGGAATGCTCTCGGCAGGCTCCGCTGACTGCCGGCTGGCGTTCGAGGCTGCGGCCTCGACAGCGGCTTCCATCGCTGTCTTCTGATCACCGACCGCCGTCCCTTCCTCCACGGGTTCGGTCGCGGCGACGGGGGCCGGTGCCGCCGGCTTCTGCGGCGCCGACTTGCATCCCGCGATCAGTGCGACAGATACAAATAGGGCTAAAAATTGATGACCTTGCATTCGTTTCGCTCCCGTGAGTCAGCTTATGCTTGCAGACTGACTGGTATACTTCCGCCCTGCCGCTCAAGACTGGGACGCATCGCCCGTTTTTTGCCCATGGCCTAGTCCTCGACGCCAAACAAGCATTAAGTTAAGCAGCGGCGGAACTTTAGCAACATTCCTAAGCCAAAAACACGATATTGCTCTCATAACTCCCATGACAAAGCTCGTAATTCTCGAGTATCCCGATCCCAGACTGCGCAAGAAGGCCGAATCGGTGGCCATCGTCGATGACGCAGTGCGTCAATTGGCTGCTGATTTGTTGGAAACCATGTACGCGGCGAATGGGGTGGGGCTCGCGGCAACCCAGGTCGATGTGCATAAGCGCATGATCGTGCTCGATGTCAGCGAGTCCCGCGATCAGCCTCTGGTGTTGATAAACCCCGAAATCCTGAAGTCGGAAGGCCAGGCCATCAACGAGGAAGGCTGTTTGTCCCTGCCCGGCATCTACGACAAATTGTCGCGCGCGACGAATATTCGCGTGCGCGCGCTGGACCGCGCGGGCTGTGCTTTCGAACGGGATGCGGATGGACTTCTGGCCGTCTGCATCCAACATGAGATGGATCATCTCGAGGGCAAGGTCTTCGTCGATTACCTGTCCGAGCTGAAGCGTCAGCTGATTCGCCGCCGCTTGGAAAAGGAACGCAGGCAACGATCCACGGGCGACGATTTTCGGGCGGCGCGCAGTGTGGCGCGCCTCGGATCGCCCGTTTCCTCCAAGCCGGCTCTTTGAGCCTTGGCCACAAATCCTTCCTCCTTGAAGCTGGGCTTCGCCGGCACGCCTGACTTCGCTGTTCCCGCGCTGAGGCGGCTCGCCGGGTCGCATCAAATCTGCGCCGTATTCACCCAGCCTGACCGCCCCGCCGGCCGCGGCCGGGCGATGCACTTGAGTGCGGTGAAACGCTGCGCGCTTGAACTCGGCTTGCCGGTGCATCAGCCCCCGACCTTCAAGTCGCCGGAGGTGCAGGCGTTGCTCGGGTCCTTGAGATTGGACGCGCTCGTCGTCGTGGCCTTCGGCCTGATTTTGCCGGCCGCCGTGTTAACGGTGCCGCGGCTGGGGTGCATCAATATCCATGCCTCGCTGCTGCCGCGCTGGCGCGGCGCGGCGCCCATTCAGCGTGCGCTGCTCGCAGGGGATTTGACCACCGGCATCACCATCATGCGCCTGGCGGAGGGCCTCGATACGGGTCCGATGCTGGCGTCGCGATCAATCGATATCGGCACGCGCGACACGGCCAAAACGCTGCATGATGGGCTCGCGGCACTCGGCGCGGAACTGATCGCAGAAACTCTCGAGGCGCTGGCCGCGGGCCGGAGCCGCGAGCTTGTGCAGCCCGCCGAGGGCGTGACCTATGCTGAAAAAATCAGCAAAGGCGAAGCGCTGATCCACTGGCGCCAGGATGCGCCAAGCATCTGGCGCCAGATCCGGGCGTTCAACCCCCGGCCGGTCGCCGAAACCCGCTTACGGGGACAACAACTGCGAATCTGGGAGGCAGAACTGCTCGATTCACGGCGGCGGAGCGCCGTCGTCCTGCAGGGCGCGCCGGGCATGGTGCTTGCCGCGTCGTCGGATGGCATCGACGTTGCCTGCGGACAGGGTGCTTTGCGGGTGACCAGGCTGCAACTCGCCGGCCGCAAACCCTTGCCGGCACGGGAATTCTTGATGGCACGAGAACTCGTGGGCGCGACGTTCGAGCCCGCATGACGGCTGCCGTCGCCAGTGCACGTTCACTGTCTGCGCATGCGGTAGCCCGCGTGCTGCGCGAGGGCATCACTCTCGATGCGTCGTTGAAACAGGCGCTGGCGGCGGCCGACGGAAGCCTCCACGCTTCGGTGCGGTCCTTGAGCTACGGCGCGGTGCGCGGCTATTACCGCCACGAAGCCATCCTTGGCATGCTGCTGAGTCAGCCGGTGCGGTCCCTGGATTTTCTGGTGCGCGCGCTGCTGTCGGTGGCGCTTTACGAACTCGAGGACGCGCGCACTCCTGAATACGCGGTTGTGGATGCCGCCGTGGAATGCGCCAAGGCCACGGACGCGGTGCGCGCTGCGGGCCTCATCAACGCGGTGCTGCGGCGCTATTTGCGCGAACGCAAGATGTTGGACGCGAAGATCGCTGCCAGGCCGGCCACGCGCCATGCAGCGCCCATCTGGCTCAGCGACCGTTTGCGCGCCGACTGGCCGGTGCGCTGGACTCAGTTGCTGGCCGCAAGCGACCTCCAAGCGCCGATGTGGCTGCGGGTCAATAGCCGGGTTGCCACGGCGGAAGAGTATGTGCAGAGGCTCAAAATGGCTGGGATCGGCGCGCGCGCCAGCACCCTGGTGCCCCAGGCCGTCGTGCTGGACTCACCCGTCGATGTGCACGCTCTGCCGGGATTCGCGGAGGGCTTGGTGTCGGTCCAGGATTTGGGCGCCCAATGCGTCGCATTTCTCCTGGGGCTGGCGCCCGATCAGCGGGTGCTCGATGCCTGCGCCGCGCCGGGCGGCAAAACGGCGCTGATTGCCGAGCGGGAACCGAACCTTGAGAAGTTGGTGGCGGTCGACATCGATCCCAAGCGCCTCGAGCGGGTGCGGGAGACCTTAAGCAGGGGAGGACTTCCGGCCGAGGTAATCTGCGGCGATGCGGCTGATCCTGCCACCTGGTGGGATGGCGTGCCGTTCGACCGGATATTGCTGGACGCGCCCTGCTCCGGCTTAGGGGTCATCCGCCGTCACCCTGACATACGCATTCGCAAGTCCCCGTCGGATATCGACAAACTGCCCGCCTTGCAAGGCAGTTTGCTCAAGGCCGCATGGGGCATGCTCGCCCCCGGAGGCCGGCTGGTGTATGTCACCTGCACCGTGACCCGCAGCGAAAACCGCGGCGTCATAGCCGGGTTCCTGGCCGACACCGCGGAGGCCAGCCTGGTGCCACCGGCGGAGTGGGAAGGATGGCCTGATCTTGGCGAAGGGGATGAATTTGGCCGGCAGATTCTTCCGGGTGAGGCGGGTGCCGACGGCTTCTATTATGCTGCCTTGACCAAACAATGAAAGCCGCACGCTTAAGTCCAAGGGGATTGGATCCACGGAAAGCTCGGCGCCTGGCGCCGCTGGCGTGCGCCGCGTGCGCGGCGGCCGCGCTGGTGCTGTGGATGCAGCCGCTGCGCGCCGATGGCCTGGAAGGCCGCTTCGAGATTCGCTCCGCGGATCTCGAACTCCTGGACGGCGTGTATCACATGAACGCGCGTCTCGATCTGCCGATCAGCGACGCGGTGCGGCGCGGTTTGGCGGACGGGGTGCCGCTGGCCCTCGAGCTTGATCTTTCCATCAAACGGGTGCGCCAGCTGCTGCCCAATTCAACCGTGGCCGAGCTGACCCAGCGATACCGTTTGCAGTTCAACGCGGTGAGCGGCAGCTACATCCTGCGCAATGTGAACAGCGGCCAGCAGGTTTCGGTAAGCACCCTCGATGCAGCGATCGATCATCTGTCGGGCGTGCGCAGCCTGCCGGTGTTGGACAAGGCCCTGATCGCAGCGAACCGCCGCTACGAGGCCGATTTGCGCGGCAAGATCGATTTCGGTTCGGTGCCGTTCAGCCTGCGACTGCTCATGTTCTGGGTGAGCGACTGGCATCGCGAATCGGACTGGTACGCGTGGACTTTTCAGCCATGATCCGCAAATACGGATCAACGGTCTTGGGCGCCATCGGCGTCCTGCTGTGGCTGTTTGCGCTGTGGCTGCTCGCCTCGGCGGCGCAAAACTCGGAGAAGTTCGAGAAGTGGCTGCCGTGGATCCTGCTGGTCAACATCACCGGCATGCTCACCCTGACCGTGCTGCTCGCCGGCAAGCTCGCGCGCCTGGTGCGCGATTATCGCCGGCATGTACCGGGGTCGCGTCTCAAGGGACGCACGGTTGCAATTTTCAGCGCGCTGGCCCTGGCGCCGATTTTTGTGGTCTATTATTTTTCCCTGCAATTCCTGAGCCGCGGCATCGACAGCTGGTTCGAACTCGAGGTCAGCCAGGGATTGAAGGACACGCGTGAGTTGTCGCGCGCGGCGCTCGATGTGCGCGAGCGCGAATTTCTGCAGCACGCCCAGATCGTGGCGCACGCGCTGTCGGGGCTGCCCGATTTTCAGTTGCCGGCCGCGTTGGATCGCGAGCGGCGCGACAGCGCGGCCATCGAATTCACGGTCGTGGGCGCGCAGGCGCGGATCATCGCCACCAGTTCCGATCGGCCGGATGCCCTGCCGTTGCCGCCAACCGACGAGATGATGTTGCAATTGCGGCGCGGCCGCCCGTACGTGAGCCTGGACCTGGATGCGGTGGGCGGCTACGTGATTCGCGCCGCGGCGCCGCTCGCCGACGGCAGCGGCGGCGCGCGGGTGTTGATCGCGCTGTACCCCGTGCCGCCGCAGCTGAGCCAGCTCGCGGACACGGTGCAGCGCTCCTATGCGCAATACGCCAATCTGGTGCAGCTGCGCCGGCCCCTCAAAACCACCTTCGTGCTGATTTTGAGTTTCGTGGTGCTGATGTCGATGATCGCCGCGGTGTACGGCGCCTTCTTCGCGGCGCAGCGCCTGGTGCAGCCCGTGCAGGATCTCATTGCCGGCACCCGGGCTGTGGCCAAGGGCAATTACGATACCCGCCTGCCGCTGCCCGGCAGGGACGAACTGGGATTTCTGGTGACCTCCTTCAACGACATGACCAAGCGCCTGGGGAGGGCCCGCGAAGAGACGCGCCGCAGTCAGCAGGCGGTTGAAGCGGAGCGCGCGGGACTGGCCGTCATTCTCGCCAGGCTTTCCACCGGCGTGGTGTCGCTCGAGGCCAATTTGACCGTGCGCACCGCAAATCAGGCGGCGAGCGCCATTCTCGGCGTGGATCTCGAAGCAGCCATCGGCAAACGATTCGACGAATCCATCAGCGACAGCGCCCTGTTCAATCAGTTTCTAGCCGCGATCAAGCAGCGCCTGCAGCCGACGTACTCGGACTGGCGTGAGCAAATCGAGCTGCTGTCCGAATCCGGAAAACATGTGCTCATGTGCGCCTGCACGGCATTGCCCAATGACGTCGGGGGCGCGGCCGGCGTGGTGCTGGTGTTCGATGACATCACCACGCTGCTGCAGGCGCAGCGCGACGCCGCCTGGGGCGAAGTGGCGCGCCGGCTGGCGCACGAGATCAAGAATCCGCTGACGCCCATTCAGTTGTCCGCGGAACGCATGCGGCGAAAATTCCTGGGCAGCATGAATGCGCAGGACGCGCAAATCCTCGAACGCGCGACGCACACGATCGTCGCCCAGGTCGACGCGATGAAGCAGATGGTCAACGCGTTCAGCGAGTACGCGCGCGCCCCCGACATGCATTTCTCGCCCTTTGATCTGAACCAGTTGATCACGGAGGTCGTGGATTTGTACCGCGTTCAGGACAGCAGCGCGGACCTCAAACTGCGGCTCAGCGTGGACCTGCCCAACATCTCCGCCGACCGCATGCGCATCCGGCAGATCCTCAACAACCTGGTGACCAATTCTCTGGAGGCGCTCGAGGGGAAGGTGGGCGCGCGCATCGAGATCGAAACGCACGTGGCGGACGATGGTGCAAGGCAGGGCGCGGCGGTGGCGATCGTGGTCACCGACAATGGACCGGGGTTCCAGCGCGACTTGATCGGCACCGTGTTCGACCCTTATGTCACCAGCAAACCCAAGGGTACGGGCCTGGGGTTGGCAATTGTTAAGAAAATCGTGGAAGAACACGGCGGCCGCATTGAGGCGGATAATCAGCGCTCGGGGGGCGCCCGCGTGCGAATTCTATTGCCGTTGGGCGACGGCGCGCGCTCCTTAAGCGCTCGTGAGCCGCGCAAGGGCGAACACAGGAGAGAACGCGTATGACCGCTTCCAGAATTTTAGTGGTGGACGACGAAGCGGACATCCGCGGGCTGCTCAAAGAGATTCTTTCGGAAGAGGGTTATGACGTGGAAATCGCGGCGGACGCCAGCCAGGCGCGTTCCTCGCGCGCCGCGCAGGTGCCGGATCTGGTGCTGCTCGATATCTGGATGCCGGACACGGACGGCATCACCTTGTTGCGCGAATGGTCCGCGACCGACGGCTACGACTGTCCGGTGGTCATGATGTCGGGCCACGGCACGGTAGAGACCGCTGTGGAGGCTACGCGGCTTGGCGCATTCGATTTCGTCGAGAAGCCGCTGAGCCTGACCAAACTGCTGCGCACCGTGGAGCGCGCTCTCGACGCCGGACGCCGCAAACGGCTTTCGGCCCGCAGCCAGGCATCGGCGCTGGCCGTGCCCATCGGCAAGGCAAAAAGCACGCAGATGCTGCGCGAACAGGTGCAGCAGGCTGCCAGCAGCTCGTCCCCGGTGTTGCTCACCGGCGAACTGGGCTCCGGACGTGAAGCGTATGCGCGCTACCTGCATTCCTTGAGCGCGCGCACGGCAAAGCCGTTTTTCATCGTGGTCGCGGCGAGTCTTGGTCAGGATCCGGCGGTCGCGTTGTTCGGCAGCGAACGCGACGGCAAAGTAGAGCCCGGCGCGTTCGATCAGGCCGCCGGCGGGTCGCTGTACTTGAGCGGCCTGGAGGACTTGAACAGCGATGCGCAACGCGCCCTGGTCGGCGCCATCGAACAAAATGCCTACACCCGCGTCGGCGGCCGGCAGCGGGTCCCTCTGAATGTGCGTTGGATCAGCTCCGCGCAGGAAGGATACGAATCCGATGCCTCCCGCGAGCCGTTGCGCCGCGATCTGCTCGCGCATCTCAACGTCATTACGCTGCGCGTGCCGCCGCTGCGCGATTATGCGGAGGACGTGCCCGATCTATTGCGCTACTACGTCGATCGCCTGGTCGATGATCAGCACCTGCCGCTGCGCCGTTTCAGCGTCGCGGCGCAAAACCGGCTGCGCAACTACCCATGGCCTGGAAACGTGGGCGAACTCAAGAACCTGGTGCAGCGCGTGCTCATATTGGGCACCGGCGAGGAGATTCGGCTGGAGGAAATCGAGCGCGAACTTGCGGTGAAGCTGGGTGTCGATGAGCCCCTCGTGAAGCAGGACCTGCTGGCGCTGCCGCTGCGCGAGGCACGCGAGCAATTCGAGCGGGCCTATCTGCAGCAGCAGCTGCTGCTGTGCAACGGCAAAGTGGGCCAATTGGCGAAACGGGTGGGCATGGAGCGCACGCACCTGTACCGCAAGTTGCGGGCATTAGGGGTCGATTTTCGGCAATTAGGCGACGATTAGCGTCGAATATCGGCAGAACGGCCGAAACTCAAGACACGCAGGCTCGACAGCGCGATATCCGCGAGCGCAGGCATGAAGCTGGGTCGCAGCAGACCGGTATTGAAGGGGGCCATGCGCCGATTGTTCTCGGCATAGCAGTAGGTCAGGAACCGCCGAAACGTGAAATCCTGAAGAAATACGGTGGCTTGGGTTGCGGCAAAATCGCGGCCGTCGTTGACTTGTCGTCCGCGGCGAATCGTCCCGATCATGCGACTGAGCGCTCGATAGTAGAAGCGCAGCGACGTGAGCGCCCGGCGCCAAGCGCTCCCCTGTCCCTGCCGCACCGCCCGCCACGCCATCCAGTTGACGAAGAACACGATATGGCGGGTTTCTTCGTACATCAGGGTCTCGAAAATCGCGAACATGCTCTCCGGCAAAAACGCCGACTGCCGCGCCAGTTTGAAGGCGCCGAATCCAAGGAATGAATCCAGGCATTCGCCGAATCCGAAGTCCTTGAAGGCCGTTTCGACGTCCCCGGCAATCGGCTCGAGCGGCAGCTCGGCAACCGAGATGTGGTAGCGACGGACCATTTCGCGCAGCAGGTCGGCGTGGCGCTCCTCCTCCCGTCCTTGCAGGTCGACGGCTTGGCGCACCAGCGGCTCGTCGATGGTTGTCGCGAAGGCCTGCACGATCATTCCGGCGCGACGCTCCGTATGCAAAACTTCCTGCCAGAACGGCACGCTGCGCAGCCGCTCGAGATCCGCGGCGGTCAGCTCGGGCCAGGGCATGGTGGCCGGCTCGTAGCCGGCGTGGCTGTCGATGAAATCCCGGCAGAACAGCTCGCGGTGCGCATCGGAACCTATCTTGATCGTAGCGGCTGTGTTCATCAGTCCCCCACTCTTATCACCAGTACATCGACATCCGCCTTGCGCAGGATCTGCCGCAGGCGATTCAGCTCATCGAGCTTGGATATGGGACCGATGCGGATGCGGTGCCAGGTATCGTTGTCGACGGACACCTTCTGTACATTGGACTCGATGCCCTGCAGCGCAAGCTTGGCGCGCACCCGGTCCGCGTCGGCAAAGTTCTTGTAAGAGCCGGCTTGCAGGACGTAGGTGCCGCGGCGCGTCTCTGGAACCGATTTGATGTCGGGCCGCACCTCCTTGTCCTTCTCCGGCACCACCACTTCGAATTTCGGCAGCTGATCGTAAAAGTCGTAGGACTTCGCCGGCTCCTCGCCGACGGCATCCGCGGCTTCGGGAGGCTCGTTGGCGCGGGATTTTTTCTTCAGTGGCTTGCCGGCGCTCGCGGCCGGCGCATCGAGGCGGTGATCCTTCAAATAAACGACCGCGGCGACCCCCAATCCCAAGGCCAATCCAATGATCAGGCCGGCGGGTCCGGAAAAGCCCGCTGGACTGCCGCGTCTGGTTTTGTAGTCGCGCGCCATTGACCTACATCGTGTCGGGAGCCGAAACGCCCAAAATTTTCAGGCCGTTCGCGATAACGGTCTGCGTCGCGAGCGCAAGCTCGAGCCGGGCGTCGCGTACGCGCGCATCGTCGACGATGAACTGATGAGCACTGTAGTAGGTGTGAAAATCATTGGCCAGATCGCGCAAATAATGCACCAGGGTGTGCGGCGCACGCAGCATGGCGCACTGCCGCAGCGTTTCCGGATAGGCGCTCACGCGCTTGATCAGCTGCAATTCCTGCGCTTCGCTGAGCATGCCCAGCGACTCGAGGCCGCGCGCGCCGTCGTGGCTGATGCCGCGCTCCTGAAGCTGGCGCATCACGCTGGCGACGCGCGCGTGCGCATACTGGATGTAGTACACGGGGTTGTCGTTGGAGCGCGCCTTGGCGAGCTCCAGATCGAAATCCAAATGCTGATCGTTGCTGCGCATGACGTAGAACAGGCGCGCGGCATCGTTGCCGACTTCCTTGCGCAGGTCGCGCAAGGTCACATAGTCGCCCGATCGTTTCGACATCCTCACTTTTTCGCCGCCGCGAAACAGCGACACGATCTGCATGAGCAACACCTCAAATCTTTCTGGCGATCCGCCGAGTGCGATCAGTACCGAGCGCAGGCGGGTGATGTAGCCGTGATGATCAGCGCCCCAGATGTAAATCAAGTGCTCGAAACCACGCTCGAGCTTGTTCAACACATAGGCGATATCTGACGCAAAGTAGGTCTTCATGCCATTGTCGCGCACGATGACGCGATCCTTCTCGTCGCCGAATTCGGTGCTCTTGAACCACAGCGCGCCGTCCTTAAGATATGCATGGCCTGATTTCTTGAGAGTTTCGATCGATCTGTCGATTGCGCCGCTATCGCTCAAGCTGCGCTCGGAAAACCAGCAGTCGAAGCTCACGCCAAATTCGGCGAGATCCTCGCGAATGTCGCCGACGATTCCGTCGAGCGAAGTCTGCAAGACCCGGGCAAAGGCGGCTTCACCGAGCAGCGTGCGCGCGCGCGTCGTGAGCGCATCGATATAAACGTCCTTATCGCCGCCTTGCGGCTCGTCCGGCGGCAAGCCGGCGAAAATCTCCGCAGCGGTATGCTGTAAGGAGGCGCCTTCGGCAGCGAACAGCCTTTCGCCGACGGCCGCCAAGTATTCGCCGACGTAGGCATTCGACGGAAAGGCGAAATGTTCGCCGCATCGCTCGAGATAACGCAGCCAGGCGCTGACTGCCAAAATATCCATCTGCCTGCCGGCATCGTTGATGTAGTACTCGCGCTCGACATCGTAGCCCGCCGCTTCCAGCAGATTGCTGACTGAAGCGCCGAATGCGGCGTGCCGGCCGTGCGCGACGTGCAGCGGCCCCGTCGGATTCGCGGAGACGAACTCGACCTGCACGCGCCGGCCTAAGCCCACCTGCGAGCGGCCGTAGGCGCTCCCAAGCTCGCGCACGCGCCGTATCTCATCGTGATAGGCATGCTCGGTCAAAAAGAAGTTGACGAACCCGGCGCCGGCGATCTCCACCTTGGCAACGGCGCCGCTCGCCGGTATGAATTTCAGCAGCGCCTCGGCCAATTTGCGCGGGTTCTGACGGGTCGCCTTGGCGAGCCGCATGGCGAGGTTGGTGGCGAAGTCGCCGTGCTGCCTGTCGCGCGTGCTTTCGACTTCGATGGCCACGCCGCGCGCGGCCGCCGGCACCAGATCTTCCGGAAGCTTCGCAAGCGCTTGGGCAAGCAAGGATTCGATCAGGGTCTTCAATGGCGATCCCAAAGTACTCGTCTTGATTGGCAAAGGGCCGCAGTCTACCTCAAAGCGCTCAATCCACTTCCAGCGGATCGACATCGATCGACCAGCGCAGGCCGGGCGGTCCCGGAAGCTGCGCAACCCGCGGCAGCCATCGGCCGAGAAAGCGCTGCAGCGCCGCCCGGGTCTCAGTCTCGATGAGCAAATGTGCCCGGAAATGATCGGCGCGGCGCGCAATCAGGGCGGTTGCGGGACCTAAGACCTTCACCGTGGATTCGTTCAACTCAATCCCCGCATCGCGGGCGGCGTTCAAGAATTCATCCAGGCCGGCGCGATTCTTTGCCTCGGCGCGCAGCAGCGCCAGCCGCGAGTAGGGCGGCCAGCCGGCGTCGCGGCGCTCCTGGAGAGCGCTGGCCGCGAAGCTTTCATATCCTTCTGCGATCAGGCGATTGAGCTGCGGATGCGCGGGATACTGGGTTTGAATCATCACTTCCCCGGCGCGCTCCTCGCGCCCGGCGCGGCCCGCCACCTGAATGATGGTCTGTGCCAGCCGTTCGGTGGCGCGAAAATCGCTGGCGAACAGACCCTGATCGGCATCCAGGATCACCACCAGCGTGACTTCCGGAAAGTGGTGACCCTTGGTCAGCATTTGCGTGCCCACCAGGATCCGTGCCTCGCCGCTGTGCACCCGGTCGAGTACGGTTTGAATCGAGCCGCGCGCCGACGCCGTATCGCGATCCAGCCGGGCCAGCGGCGCCTCCGGGAACAAACGCGCCAGGGTTTCCTCAACCCGTTCGGTACCCTGTCCCACGGCCAGCAGCGCCTCACCGCAATTGCCGCAGATGGCGGGCACGGGCGCATGCGCGCCGCAATGATGGCAGCGCAGCTGCTGCGCGCGGCGGTGCAAGGTCATGCGCGCATCGCAGTGCGCGCAGGGCGCGACCCAGCCGCAGGAATTGCAGAACAAGGTCGGCGCATAGCCGCGCCGGTTCAAAAACACGATCACTTGACCGCCCGACCCTAGGTGCGCGGCGATCGCGGAGATCGCCGGGGCCGACAGCCCTTGATCCATGGGGTGCCGGCGCAGATCCACCACATGCATGCGCGGCACCTGCGCGCGCCCCGGCCGCTGCGGCAGCACGTGCTTCGCATAGCGTCCATTCGCCACATTCTCCAGCGTTTCCAGCGACGGAGTGGCGGAGCCCAAGATGACGGGCGTTGCGGCGCGGCGCGCGCGCATCACCGCGAGATCACGCGCCGAATAGCGAAACCCTTCCTGCTGTTTATAGGATGCGTCGTGCTCTTCATCGACCACGATGAGGGCGAGCTGCGGCAGCGGCGTGAATACGGCAGAGCGGGTGCCGATCACGATCCGGGCCTCGCCGCTGTGCGCCGCGCGCCAGGCGTCGCGCCGCTCGTTGTCCGTAAGACCCGAGTGCATGACCGCCACGCCGCCGCCGAAGCGGCGGCGGAAGCGGTCGACCAGCTGCGGCGTGAGGCCGATTTCGGGCACCAATACCAGCGCCTGACCGCCGGCGCCGATGGCGGCGGCTATGACGCGCAAGTACACCTCGGTCTTGCCGCTGCCGGTCACGCCATACAAGAGGTGCACGGCAAAGGTCGACTGCGTGGCGAGTATCGCGTCGACCGCTGCAGTTTGCGCCGCAGTGAGCGCAACGTCGCTCGGCCGCATTTCCAGCGGCGCCAGCGGCGCCGCAACGGCAGTGACGGCGCGCGCCGCAACGAAACCGCGGGCAGCCAGTGCTTTCAGCTGCGCAGGCTTGAAGCACTCAGTGATTTGCCCGGTGGTGGCATTGGCATGGGTATCCAGCCACTCAAGCAGCGCACGCTGCTTGGGCGCGCGAGCGCTGGGATGTCGGAGTTCCTCGCGCCCCGGGTCGGTGAGGCTCCAGACAGCTTGCGTCGCAGCGGCCGATTGACCGGCACGCAGGTTGATGGGCAGTGCCGCCGCAAACACCTCGCCGACAGGGTGGTGGTAGTAGTCGGCGGCCCAGCGCAGCAAATCGAAAGTGACTGGATCATAGATGGACTGCTCATCCAAAAATTCCAATGCGGCCTTGAGCTTGAGAGGCGCAACGCGCGATTCGGCAGCAACGCCCACCAGGATGCCGATCAGCCGCTGACGGCCGAAGGGGACGCGCACCCGTACGCCCAGGCGGGGCGGCTCTTGAGCCTGAGGGGGCGGTAGATAATCGAACACCCGACGCAGCGGGGTGTCCAGGGCGATTTGCAGAATCATGGAGCCTTTTGTCCACAATTCTTGTGGATAAGTCTGTTGAGAAGCCGGGAACATTTAGCTTAAGTGCCCGTTCCGTTTCGGGTCGCGTTCAAAATGGCTAAAAAGTGGCCCAAACCGAAATGAATCCTTTAAATTCAATAGATTACGGGACCCTCTGGATCTCAAGCTGAAGCTTTGAGCGAAAATGTTGCAACGGAGGTCACAATCAGTGTGCGTAAGTCGCTGATCTTGCCGCCCCACCGTCAACGCACCTTACGCCCAGGCGTTATACCTGGAATGGTAATGATCCGTCGACGGTAAAGGACAGGCACCCGATGAGTACACCCATTGATACGCTCAACACAGCCTGGATGGTCTGGGATAGTCTCGCCCCAGCACTTAAGGGAGCGGTTCTGGAGTACACAAGAGAACTCGAGAAATTCCTCGCGGAAATCGAGCGCCGGGCATTCCGGATGGCGCAAGTCGCGCTGCGCGATTCCGACGATGCCCTCGACGTGGTGCAGGATGCGATGATCAAACTGACGCGCAATTACGCATCGCGCCCCAGCGCCGAATGGCGGCCCCTGTTCTATCGCATCCTGGAAAACGGCATCCGCGATTTGCAGCGCCGCAGGACGGTGCGCAAACGCATCATGACCTGGCTGCCGGGGCCGAAGGAGGATCCTGACAACGAGGCGCAAGATCCGCTCGAGAATGTCGCGGATGCGGGGCCCGCCATTCCCGAGAAACTGATGCAGGCGGAGGCGATGCAGCGGCTGGAGGAGGGCTTGCGCGCCTTGCCCGCGCGGCAGCGCGAGGCCTTCATGCTGCGCAACTTCGAGGGCATGGACGTGGCCGAGACGGCGCGGGCCATGGCTTGTTCGCAAGGCAGCGTCAAAACGCATTACTCGCGAGCGGTGCACGCTTTGCGGGAACAACTGGGCGAGGTTTGGTGATGAACGAACAACATCGCGATGCTTTTGAGACGCGCACCCGGGCGCTGTTTCAGGACAGCGTCGACAACCTGGATTTTGCGATGCGCTCGCGGCTCACGCAGGCCCGCCATGCCGCGATCGAGGCCGCCGGGCGCCGTGCTTGGTATCTGCGCTGGACGGTATGGACACCGGCGGCCGGCGTTACCGCCGCCGCGGTGTTGGGCGTTGCCCTCTGGGTCGGATTGCCCTTGGGGCAGCATGGAACTCTTGCCGACGGACAGTCGAATTTCGAGGATCTCGAACTCGTCGCTTCGTCGGAAGGATCGGGTGACACCATGGAGATGCTGCAAGACGATATCGATTTCTATGATTTTGCGGACAAGGTGGCGAGCCCGGATCCGGCTGCCTAGGTTGAATTTCAATTGCGAGGGCTGAGCAGTTGGCTGTTGTTTGGCGCTGCGTGTGCCGCGGCCAGTGCCGCGCAACCGCCGCCGCCACCACCGCCGCCTGCGCTGCCCGCGGCCTCGGCGCCGGCGTCCAAAGTGGATCCGCCCGAGGATGGATTTATCGAGTTCCTGGGCTCGGATGATGTGGGAGATTCGGCTTTGTGGGAATTTTTGAAAAGGGCGCCGCCGCGGGGGAACACTCCACCCGCGCCGCCGCCGCAGGATGCAAAGAAATGATCAGGGCGTTCATCATCTCGGCTGGTCTCATGCTCGCCGCCAACGGTTTCGCGCAGAGTCCTCCGCCTGCGCCCGCGTCCACCGCTCCGGCGGGGGAGGCGGCCGCGCCGGCGCCGAAAGCGTGGGGAAGCTTGTCGCCACAGCAACAACAGCTGCTGCAAAGCCATCAAGGCGAGTGGAACAGCCTGTCTCCCGAACGACAGCAGTCGCTGGCCAAGGGCAGTCAGCGCTGGCTGTCGATGACGCCCCAGGAGCGCTCGGGCGCACAGCAGCGCTTTACGCAATGGCGCGCCATGCCGCCGGAACAGCGGCAGCTGGTGCGTCAGCGCTTTCAGCAATTCAAGAGCTTGCCACCTGAGCGGCAGCAGCAGGTGCGCGAATCCTTCAATCGTTTCCGGCAAATGCCGCCGGAACAGCGTTCGGAACTGCGCAGGCAGTGGCACCAGATGACCCCGGAGCAGCGCCGCTACGCAGTCCAACATGGCCCGTCGCACCCGGCGCCGCGAGCGCCGCCGCACCCACCGGCTCACGCGCAGCCGCCGGCGCGGCACAACTCGCGCTAGCGCATTGAAGCTAGCGCCAGGCGACGCTCAAGGGTGATAGCTGCGCTCGGCGTGGGCGCGGACATCCTCCGGGGCGAACAGCACATCGCGGAAGCGTCCCTGACTGAACATCAGGGCCTGATCGGTGAAATGGGGCGAGCCTGGATCGCCGCTCGCGCCGCCGCTCATGATGGCCTTCGCATGAATGGTTGGGCCGAATTCCACGGCCGCGACGAAGCTGTTGCCCTCCGCGCCGTAGATTTTCTTGGTATGGCGGGGCTTGGTCCAGTCGACCGAAGCCAGCGCGCCCCACTGCGACGGCGCGAAGCCCACCGGCAGACTGGGTTTGGAATCGTCGAACGGCTGCACGATGTCGTCCGTCAGGCGTTGAAAGCGGTTGATCTCTCCCCACGGAGTTTGCCAGCGCCCGAAGTCGCGCTGCAGCTTTTGCACGGCGGCCGTCAGCGCATCGATGCGCTCGGCGTCGGTCAGATTCCCGACCAGGAAATCAAACACCGGTTCATCCGCATCGCGGGCCTCGGTGCCTTTGCGTTCAACCAATTCCACACCCCAGAAAATCGCGACGGCCGTCGCCACGGAATCCGCCGCGGTGTGCCTGTCCCAGCTGCGCAGGCTCGCGATCGCATCCTTGATTGCGGGGCGCTTAGGATCATCGCCGGGCAGTGCATCGAAAGCGGCGATGAGCGCCGGCAGCAGCACATCGAAGCCGCTCAAATGCGCGTCGTAGCCGGCGGCGATCAAACTGTCCACGGTCACGCCGCGGATATTCTGCAGAACCTCCAGCGCGTGAATGCCGCGCGCATTCTCGCCCTTGCGCCACATGTAGGCCGGATAATCCTCGCGCTTGGGGCTTGCCGAACCTGCCGCCGAGAACGGCCAGTTGTTGGTATTGAAAATGAA